>CEPE01124694.1_pt1 | contig 44288 bp, 46 predicted proteins | sample 530531 | NCBI WGS metagenome assembly CEPE01 (sample SAMEA2620273, study PRJEB7988) | marine metagenome | biome: marine biome (ENVO:00000447); feature: deep chlorophyll maximum layer (ENVO:xxxxxxxx); material: "saline water (ENVO:00002010), including plankton (ENVO:xxxxxxxx)" | depth 80 m
TATTTATATAACTTAAATAATAGTGAAACAAAACTAAATTGGACACACCATACTCCAAATTTAGATTTTGGTTTCCAGACTGTTGATAAAAAAATTAAAAAAATTAAAATCATTTTTAACAATGCTGCAGACTTATCTTCTGGAGAGTTTACTATGAATGTATATTCAGATGATGTGTTATTATATACTGTAAATCATCCATTACACACATCTTCAGAAAAGAAATTTAAAGATGAAGAGCATGAAAGGGAATATAGATTACCTAAGAATAAAACTAAAAAATTAAGAATAGAAATAGTAGATTCTAATATAGAAATTGATTCTTTTGCTATCACATATACTATGAAAAAGGTTGATTAATGGCTGTAAGAGATAGTATAGGTAAAATAAGAAGAAGTGCTCCTAAAGTCGGAGATCCTACCCTCCAAAGAGCTATAGATACAATATATAAAGATATTAATAAAGTAGCAGATGGTACGAATGCACCTTCTTTAAAATCAGCTACTGTAGGAAGTATAGGAGCAGATGGCGATATAAGATTATATAAAGGTCATGGAGCAGATGGTAGTATCGGTTATTTTCTTCAAGGAAAATTTAATGATGGTTGGGCAACAACTCGTTTAACATTAGAAGCTAAAAATCCAGAGGCTACAGAAGTTTTAGGAAGTTCTGGAGGTGGAGTCGGAGGTGGACCAGAGCCTTATATTACTAGATATGGAGTTACTTATCAAAATCTAGCATTTAATAATGATATAGCAGGAATAACTGGAGATATTGCTGGAGATGGATTAGTTGCTAGAGGTAATCATAAACATACTCATTGGACATTACCAGACCCTACTGAAGATGGTACCAATACAGAACATTTAAATACAATACATTTTCCTTTACAAGCATCTGCTAATTCTGATGGCGAGCAAGCTCTTAATGTAAGTGATCAAGCAGGCACTACTGGTCTTCAAAATGTTGCTGCAAGAGCAGATCATAGGCATAAATTAGACATGGCTCCTGATTATGTATGGACAGGAAACAATACATTTGGTGATCAATATGGTATTTCAGGTAAAACAGTTACAATAAATGGGCCAATACCTAATAATGCTGGAGATTCTTTAGCATTAAAAGTAACTGGAGATATGCTATTAGATGGTAATTTAAATGTAGTATATTCACAAACTCAATCTTCTGCTGTTGATTTAGCAGACGATGTAGCATTAAATACTAATAATATTGGTGGTGGCGGACAAAATACTTCTTATACTAAGAAAACAATTATCCATGGTCCTACAAAATATACTGCTGGATTATCTGTAAAGAGAAGCGCAGTTTCAGACTTATATAATTATCATTATGATAATGCAGATCATGGTCAAAACACACCTAATGTTATATTCCAAGACAATAGTGCTTCTGGTCAATTAAGACTAGCTTATGATAGTACATACTATTTTGATTTTAAAATAGACAATCAAGGCACATTATTATTAGAACCTCAAGGAAATATTGAATTAAAACCTAATAATGATCAACCTGATGGAGATGGGGCAGTTTTACCTAAAGGTAATTTACAAGTAGATTTAGGTACAGATACAAGAAAATGGAGAAGTGTTTATGCTGGAGAGTTAATATTTGATAATTTAGTAGCACAAAATGTTGTATCTACTATTGGTGGAAAAATAATGGTTGCTCCAACTTCACAACTTGTTCAAGATTTACCCCAAGGAGCAACTACTTATATCCATATAGAACATAATGATTCTAATTTTAAAAATGCTTGGATATTTTTATCAAAAGGAAGTGGTGGTACGGTTCAAATTGAAGCTATAAGGACTCAAAATGTAGACCCAACAGAAGTAGTTGCAGGCAAAGAGTATAAATATCCTATTCAAACAAGAAACGGTGATGGAAGTGGAGCTAATGCTTGGGCTAAAGGTGATGCTGTTTCTGTTCTGCATTGTATCAGTAGTGGTGGAAGCAAAGGATTTATTGAATTAACTGCTAGTGGTTCTGTTTTTAATAATAATGGTCCAAGAATTACATTGTTTTCTGCAACAACTACTGGTGAAACGGCTTGGAATGCTGCAAAACCTATGTTTTCTGTTGGTCAAATTCAAGGTTATGCTGGATTTCCTGATTCAGATGACTTTGGTTTAGCAATAGGTAATAATTTACTTTTAAACCCTGTAACAGAAGATTTTAGAGGTTTAACAGTTGATAGAGCAAAAGGGTTAAGAATGTACAATAGCCCTATTCAAATTTATGATTCTGGAACTAAAAAGGTTGAAATAAATAGAGATGGAACACTAAGGTTAGGCTCTAGTCTTCAACCAGCTGATGTAAATACTAAAGCAGATTGGGATACAGAAAACTCAAATGTGGGACTTGTATGGGATGGAAATGTTTTAACAATAAACGGCATAATACAGTCTTGGGGAGATATATTACAAAGTGAATTAGATGATTTAGATGCTGCAGATCAAGATTTACAAGGGCAAATTAATGCCATACCAGAATTAGATGGTTTATCAAACTATGCAGCAGCAGAAACTTTATCTCAACATTTTCCTGGAAATATATTTTTAGATTGGGATTTTGAATTTAATCCACAACCTCCATCAACATATACTGATATGCAATTATGGAATTGGCCTGCAAACAATGCAAACTTTCAAAAAGCAAAATCGCCTGAAATAGAACCATATAATGGTACTCAAGTTATGAGGGGAACTTCTCAATATGTAGATGTAGGAACAAACGCAAACTCAACATGTTATATGACAGATTTAAATGGAAACAGACTGTTATTACCTATAGTAAGAGGTTTAAAGTTTAGTGGCAGAATGTTTTATTATATACCTTCTTCAAATTGGATAAGCAACCCTCCAAATAATACTTGTGGAATAGGATTAAAAATATATAATTCATCTAAAACTCAATGGATGTATGTTGGTCCTGATCTTTTTGTTGGCTCAGCAGCTTCAACTAATCAATGGACAGAAGCAACAGGAACTTGGACTGTTCCTGAATTTGTTACATTTACAGCAGGAACTCCACCATATTTGTCTGGTGCACCATCTTATGCAGAGCCATATCTTATAGTAGATGAAAATAATTCTAATGAAAATAGTGGCACGTCTGATATGTATGTTTATTTTGATGATTGCTCATTAATGATAGATTCAAGTCTTGCTATGCCTGCTAATCCTACTGGAGATGCAGCATTCTTTGCAGGTAGTGATGCTTTTGGTATTCATGACGGTACTAGATGGAGAACATTCTTTGGTTTAAATGCTAATGGTTCAGTAATGAAACTGACAAATTCTGAAGGAACTGATTTAGTTACTTGGGATAACGATGTATTTAGCATTGGAACTGGTATTAAGTTATTTGCAGATGGAGACTTAAAAATAGAAGGTGACTTAAAAATAGGGCTCCAAGGTTCAATAATGAGTCATCCAGATGGCTATGCACAAGAAGGTATATTCCTTGGTCATAATCTACATAGTGAAGTTGCTAAACCAAAATTTAGTCTTGTTAAAGGTACTAAGCATTTTAAATATGATTCACATTTAGATGTATTAGAACTAGCAAATGCAGATATAAATATGGTTAATGGAAAGATGACTGTTGACAATCCTGATGTAAACGTAATTATAGGTCAAGGAGTAGGCAATCAAGGTTCTAATGATCATGATAATATAATTATAGGAACTTGGGAATCTCAACTACAATCATCTCCAACAGGTCAAGGCATATTAGTTCAACATAATACATTAAGAAATGCAAATGCAGGCAATGGAGCAGGAACAAATAAATATGATTATTCTAAATTAGACCAAAATGGATTTAATAGAGCAGGTTTTGAATATCCAATCTTTATAGGAGCACTTCAAGAATGTCCTGGATGGGCAGGAAGAGGCACTAGTGGAACGACTTGGTACGGTCCTAAAGCAAATAAAATATTTGACAATTATAATGGACAAAAAATATATTATCCAGGTTCAACAGATTTATATAATAAAGTTCCTCCAGGAAGAGCGCTATTTTTACAAGTAACTCCAGCTTTTATTATAAATAATACCACTTCTAGTGGCGGTCCATGGCCAATTAAACTCTCAGATAAAGACTCAAAATGTTGTGCTGAATTTCAAGTATTTTACAGGTGCACAGACGATTACCAATCCTCAACATTACAATATGATAATGGTTTTCCAAGTAATCATACAGTAAGCAATAAAATAGAAAGATTAGGAACGTTATTTGCTAGCGGATCACAATATGGTCCATGGAATTGTTATATTACAGAAAATACAGATGTAGATGATTTAAGAATAGCTTCAATTTTTATAAGTAAAGGTAATACAACAACAGAAGGTCAGGTTCAATGGAACAATATTATGATTTGGGAAGTTTCTATGGATAATGTTCCTGCAGAATCAATATTTCATAATAATGCAATAATAGAACATATTGATGATTATCCTTGGGGTACTGGTATGTCATTAAGTGGAGGAAATCCATTCTAATGGCTAGCTTAACAGATACAATATATGATATAGCCGATCAGTATACAGATGATTCTAAAACAAATGTAACTAATGCTAAAATTCAAAGTGCTGCAAGTGGCTTTATGACTACATTAAATAATGCTCGTTCTGCAGGAGATTTATCTGGTACTTATAGTTATAGTTCTGATATATCTACAACACCTACAGGATTTAGTGATAGTGATATAGGTATTGATGCAATAAAAGAATCAAGCCTTAGAACTAAGATAAGATCTGCAAATACAGTTTTTAACTTTAAAAATACAGTAAATAGTAAGTATATTATAGTATATGACAAACAATGTTATTTGTTTGCTTCAGAAAGTAACTTTGATGATGTTATGTCATCCTTTAGATTAAAATTAGCTGATGAAATATATTCAGGAGTTAATTTAACAGCTACTTATAATAGTAGTTTAAGTAATATAATGAGTAACCATAATAACCATATATAGGAGTAAAAATGGCGGATAATAAAGAAACTGTTAAAGAACAAATAAAAGCTCTTGAAGAGCAAAAAAAGAACACTGAAACTATGTATTTTAAACTACAAGGCGCTATAGAAGCCTTAACTGCAGTTCTTCCAGAAATTGACAAAAAAGAAGAATCTGTTAAAAATATTAAAAAGAAATAGGAATATTAACGGGGAATTACTTATATTATAATGAGTTATTGTAACTCGTTTTAGTATAATACCATATACAGGGGGGTAATTATATGTCTTTTTGGTATAAACCACCAAAGAAGATTGATCCAAATAAAATCTATGATATGATGTCATCTGAAGGAACTCAAACTATGTTTGACCGTTCAGAGGCGCTTTTAGATCCTAATAGCCCAATAAACCAAGCAATGTATAATAAATTGCATTCTACAGGTCAGGAGAATCTTTACACTCAAAATAGACTGAATAGAATGAACATGGCCTCTCAAGGTTTAAGTGGTCAAAGTGGTGTTGCTAATGCTATAAGCGTAGAAAACGCACTAAAAAACAGTGGAAATATAATGAATCAGTTCACAGATATGATGACTAATAATTTAGGTATGTCGAACAGTTTATTACAACAAGCTACTGCTAATGATATGACTGCAAGAGATGCTAGTGCTTCTGCTTATGGACAAAACATAACTGCTCAAAATAACTTCCAAGCATCTAAAGATGCATTTTGGACTCAAATGGGTGGAGCTGCAATAGCTGCTATGTCTGATAGAAGATTAAAGAAAAATATCAAAAAAGTTGGAAAAGTTAGAACAAAAGATGGTAAAAAAGTAAATTTATATTCATTTGAGTATAAAGGTCAAAAAAAGAAACAAGTTGGTGTTTTAGCTCAAGAAATAGAAAAATCACACCCTTCTGCCGTTAATAAGAATAAACAAGGTATGAGAAGTGTTAATTATGGAGCATTGTTCGGGTAATGTCACAAATACAAAGAGATGCAAGTGGAAATATTGCAGTTCATTCAACTGCACCATCAAATTTTTTAGCTAATATAAAGCCTATAGAAATTGATGATCGTTTTAAATTTGAAATACCTATGAATGATGGACCTACAAAATTAGGGGGAATGCTTGGTAAAGCATTTGGTGGTGTAAATGAATTTTTAAACAAAAAAGGTAGTTTCGGCCCTTTCAAAGAAATGACAATGGGTGATAGATTTAAAAAGCTAGGTCAAGGTTTTATGAAAGCCGCAGCAAGTAGACCAAAGTATGATAGCTGGAGAGACTATAAACAAAACAATCGCTGGGGCGGTTAAGGAAGGAAATCACAATGTCAAGATCTGATGACGCAATGTTAAATAACATTTTTAAAAACTCTACAGTAGGTAATAGATTTGGAGCTGGTGCTAATCGTGACAGTTTATCTTCAGCTTTTAGTAATCCTACATCTCGTTTAAACAATTTAGGTTATGTACCATCATCTGCAGGACAAGGGTATCAAGACCATGTAGCAAATAAATCTATATTTACTACACCAGGTTCAGCCTCTTACAATGCTCAACATAACAATAAATTTCAACAAATGGGTGACCAAAGAGTAAGTTCTGATAGATATGCAAATATCCGTAAATTTAGAAATAACATAGATTTTGAAGATAAAGAATCTATTAAAGAACTTCAAGGTTATTTAGGTGTTGAACAAGATGGTATGTTTGGACCTAAAACAGAAAGAGCTTGGAGACAAGCGGTAGCTGGTATGGATAAAGCTGATGCTATAGAAGCAGGAGCAACTCCAGAACAAGCTGAACAAGAAGTATTAAGATATGACTGGAATGAGAAAGAATTAGCAGATAGAGTTGCTGGTTCTAGATGGAAATTAGGTGGTAAACTTAAAGAAGCTTGGACAAACTTAGATGAAAAAGTATTCAAAGGAAAACTACCTGGTGGTTATAATCGAGGTATTTCAGATATGTCTGCTGAAGATTATTATGCAAGTTTAGATAAAGCAGGTACTAAATAGTGGCTAATTTCGGCACATATGAAGGACACAGAATACATGCTGATGCAACTAGCAAGGCTGTAGATACTGTTACTGCTGCATTTGATAGAGCTCAAAGACAAAAGCAATTTGAACAACAACAAGCAAATTGGGAAAAAGAGCATCAATATAAAATAGATCAAGACAAACTTGACCAAGACTATAGAAATCAACAAACTGCTATTACTAATGCTCAAAACTTAACTAAAAACACAGGTTTAGTTCATAATGCTTATAAAGATGAACTTACAGGTAAATGGCTTGTAGATAGTACTGGAACAGATTCTTATGATAAGCAAAGAGATCTTATATCAGATAAACAGACACAGGTACAGCAAGAAATAGAAAGAATAAAGTCTAGTGGTAAACCAGGAACTTATGAGGATATTCACGGTAATACAGTTCATTATGACCCTGTAGCAGAAGGTCTTGTTATTGATAATACTCAACATGATTTAACTCAAAAGAAGAAAAAATCAGAAAAAGATTCAGCACTAAAAGACGCTAGAAGTATATATAGTACTCAAATGATGAGCGAAGACCTAGACCTTGGTAATCTATCTAATCTTTCTAATATGATGGATAGAAGTCAAATTATGACTATGTTAAAAGAAAGTAATCCTAATATAGATTGGACTGAAGATGATGTTAATGCAATATTAGCAGATCAAGCTAACTGGGCTCCTGAAGTTAAAAATAAAATAAGACAAAAGTATTCAGGTATGGATGCTGATTCATTAAATTTAACTTTAACCGAGGACGATAAAATTGCTGTTAGAAATTATGTAAGAAGTGTTATGCCTAATCAAGAATTACCTGCAGGATTTGATGTAGGACAATGGTTAACAGGTAATGAGAATTTTTTTGATTGGAATAGCGAAGATGGCAAATTGCAAAAAGAAGCCGAAGGTTGGACTTATACTAAAAAATCAGGCGCTGGAGATTATATTAACCCTACAATAGTTTATTCACAAAATGATAATCCAGGTTGGGGCGGTCATATAGAGTTTATTGGTAATACAAAAGATCCAAGTGCTGATGATAGAGCAACAAGAAATGTTCTTTTAGATGCTATAAAATTAATGAAGGACCAAGAAGTAGATAGAAATTTATGGGATGCTTCAGATGATTTTGAGTTAGAAAGAAGTAAAAGTGGCGATAAATGGACTCTTAGAGAAAAAGATATATTTGGCGATGATGAATATGAAGTAAAAGTAATAGATGGTAAAGCAATGATCAACTGGGAAGGTGATGATTGGATTGAATTAACAGGAGATTTAGATTGGGATTAAGGAGATATAATGGCATTAGGTAATTTATCAAATTATGCTGGCCCACAAATTACGCCAGAGGAAAGACAACTTAAAAACGAAAGAAGTAGAGTAAATAGTTTTATTCGTTCTTATGAGCGTAATCCTGATACATGGAATCCCTCTATGATTGCTTCTTTAGAAAAATTAGCATTACAATATCAAATACCTTTTAGAAGACATATACCACAAAAAAGTGCACTTCATCAAGCAGGAGCATTTGTAGGAGGTGCGTTAGATGGTGTTGCATTTGATTTAATCCCAGATAAATGGTATTCTTCTGAAGGTACTCGTGCTGCTAAGAATTGGGGAAAAGGTGTTGGTGTTGTAGGTAGTGCATTAGTAAGTGGAGGAGCTACCTTAGGAGCCAAAGGTGCTCTTGCTGGTGGAAAGTTATTAGGAAGTAAAGCGTTAGCCAAAGGTGCCACAGCATTAGGAAGCGGAAAAGGAGTAGCTGGAGGATTGGGTACAGCAGTTTCAAAATATACTCCTTCAGGTATTGCAACTAGAAAAGGTATAGAAACTGTACAAAAAGTTAAAGGAGCTGCATCAGTTGGTGGTTCTAAAAAACTAGCAGACTCTAAAGCTATTATCGAAGCAGTTAAAAAAGGTAATATAGGTGATGTTAATACTTTATTAAAAGGTAGAGAGGTAGCTAGAACCTCTATTGATGATGTAATTAAAGTTGTAAATAAAGAGTTTGGTAAAGGTTCTGCTGCAGCTAATAAAATTATTAAAAATATTAAAGCAAGTTCTCAAACTGGATTAAATCTTGGAAAAGAGAAAATTAAAGGTTTAGTAAATAAAATTGCTGGACGTTCTGAGTCTGTAACTAAGAGTGTTAATGTTACAGGTAAAGAAATGACTAAATTTATTACCAATGCTGGTAGAAGACAAAAAATGTCTTCAGCAGAAATTAAAGACCTTCTTAAAGTTATGAAAGACAATAATATTAAAAACTTAGATGAAGCTGCAGATTTTATTTTAAATAGCGGTAAATCTAGTTCAGAAATATTAAGTAAAGCAATGTCTTGGGCTGACCTTAGGAATATAGACAAATTGGATTTAGCTAAGATAGCTGGAGCTGGGCTTTTAACAACTAGACCACTTACAGGTATTGCAGGTAGTGGAGGTATCACACCTAGCCGTGCAGAGTTAGAAGCAGACGACTTAGATATATATAATCCTTACTAAACGGAGCACAAATGCGAGACTTACAAGATCTCTCCAGTGTTGTCCCTGAGTTTAAGCCTTTTTACAATCAGGACTCCACGGAGAGATTGTTAAATACATACTATCAAGCCCCTCATCTTATTAACGATGATTTATTAAGTCAAATTAAAGACCATGCTGCTCATTATAATATTCCTTTTGAAGAAGAACGTGTTCAAAAAGATTTAGGCAAACAAGAATTTAATCTATTACGTGGCATAAGGCAAATGGGAGAAGGTTTCTTCTCTGGATTTACCACATTTAATGTAGGCGAACCAAGTAAAAATCCATACGAACGTATAATGCGTTCTGTTGGTGAATTAGGTGGGTTTGTAGGGTATTTCCCTACAGCTCCACTTAAGGCTTTAACTGCTGCTAAAGTCCTTAAATCTACTGCATTACTAGATGCTGCTAGAGCATTAAGAGGTAATTCAGTACCATTATTCTTATCTAGAAAAGCAACAGAAAAGGTTGCTCCAATTGTAAGTAACACACTTAAAAAAGCTGCTCCAAATATAAAGAATGAAGCAGTCCAAGGTGCTGTTAAGTTTATGACTGATGATAAGCCATCACATATTGCTGAAGGTGCTTTTAATTTAGGATTAGCATCATCTATTAGTGCTTGGCAATTAGGTGTTAATGAAATGCTTAAAGCTGGTTTACATGGTGGTGTAACAGGTGGTGTATTTAGAGGAGTAGCAGAAATCTTTAATAAAGGGGGTATTCCTAAAACTGATATACTTACAGGTAAGCAAGTCCTTACAGCATCTCAAAAAGAAGACAAGATTTTACGAGCAGCAGCGTCATCGCTATATGATGGGTTGCAATCATCATACAGGGGTGATACGACACCAGAACAAATATATCACTACTTATTAGGTGCATACTTTGGTGCTAATGAAACTACAGCTGGTCAGGCTAAATATATGAAGCATGTTCAGAAAGTAGAGAAAAAAGCCGCATCAAATGCTAAAGCATTAAAAAGGTTAGATGAAGATGGAAAGCCTTATAATTGGGATACCGAAATATATGATCCAGAACTAGCAGATCCAGAAGGTTGGAAAGATTTAACTAAAACTGAACAAGAAGCTGTTTATGATTATATATTAGCGAATCATGGAACATATGGCAAACAAGCAATGATGACCCATAGATTAATGCAAGAGGCGGGATTAGAGCCTAATGCTGAACAATTAAAATTAATGGGTTCAAATTCTAAAGAACGTTATGAACTTGATGTTGCTATGAACAGAATAAACAAAAAGTTTGAAACCCAAAAAACAGCAGATAGAGCAGAATCTATAGGTAGAAAATTTAAAGTTGTACCTGAAGCAGAATTAACTGAAGATTATATTAAAAATCAAGGTGATAGAGGTTATAAAAAAGGTAAACAACAATTAGTTATACAAGAAAGGTCTTTAGTTAATATAAGAACTTCTAAAGATAGAGGCCCAACAAACGAAGATGCAGCTATTCCTTTAAAAGGTGCTGAAATAGAGAAATATAATCAATCTGTTAACTTAGATTTTCCTTTATTTGAGAATGAATTAGGAACATCTGTTAAATATGATGCTAAAAGTAAGAAAGTTATTGATGATGGATCTCAAGCAAAAGCTGAATTTCCTTTAGAATTTGCAGATAAAGATATTAATGTTGAATATAAAGGTAAAGACAATAAGGTAATTAAAAGAGATTTTAAAGACTGGAGTCCTGAATTATATAAAATTAAAGAACAAGTAGAAGAAGCTACAGGATATAATTTTGATCTAGCTCGTATTGATATATTAGATAAAGATGATTATACTAAATGGGAGCAAGAAAATGATCCTATTTTCCAAAGAACAGATAAAAGAGGTCCAGTTCAAGCAACAGTTTTAATAGGTGAAGGAAGACCATTAAATTTAAGACATAAAGATGGTAACAGAAATCAAATAGAATTAAATCCTGGCGACATATTTTTAAGTAAAGGTGTAACCAATGATAATATTAAATTTAAGTTTGATAAATCAAAAAAAGCTGGACGTACTTATAGAATAACTTTTAAACGTGTAAAAGCTAAGGAAACTCCTAGAGCATTAGGTGAAGGTCAAGTTTTATCTGATAATATATTAAAACTTTATACTAAAGGAATGAGTGATGATTTCTTAAACTTTAATAAAAAAGCCATAAATACTGCTTTTAAAGTTATGGAAGAAAAATTTCCAGATAGTACTGTAGTTGCTCCAGAAAATTTAGGATTACATTTAAAAGATACTGCTCCAGAAACTTATGCTTATTTAATGCAAAAAATACAGAAGTTAAGAGCTCCTGTAGAAAAGGCTAGACAACAATTAGTTCAAGAAGATATTTTAGATGCTGATTTTGATAAACCTGATTTAGATAATGATATTGGAGTAATGGGTGAGGCCGTAATACAGCGAAAAACAAACAAATTTGTTTCAGACTACCTAAGTGGTCAGTATGAAGGAATTGTTGATAAAACCAAGCGTTCTCTAAAGATTCAAGAATTAAGAGGTCAATTAAAAGATGTTTTAAAGGAAAATTTTAAAGAATTTGATATAAATAACTCAAATAAGATAGATTCTGACAAATTTATAGCAGATGTAGAAAAGAAACTTGGTGGAATAAAGTTTGGTGAAGAAGCTAGAGGTGATTTAAGACAATTATTAATGCGTCAAAATCAAACAAAACCTTTACAAAAATTATCTTTAAATATTGATGCAAAACCAAGCGGGATAGTCAAAAGTGGAGATACTATTATTATAGGTATCCAAAATCCTGATGGTATTTATTCTAAAAGAAATAAAGCTGGTGTTGATGAGTTTCAATTAGAATCCCCTAAACAAATAGACCATATATGGAAAGAAATTGCTCCAAAAGGAGAAGCTAATGATAATGTTTATATGGTTGCAGATAAGGTTATATTTGTTACTAAAAAGGGTGGAAGAGAAATTGAATTACAAGATATAAACAAAAGAACAAATTATACAGGTAGTGCTAGATGGGATGATGCAGCTGCTGCTAAAGAAGGTTCTAAAATAAAATCTATGCTTTTAGAAGAAGCTCATAATAGAGGTTATTATTTTAATGGTGGTAAAGGTGATAGTGGAAAAATGTATTTCTTTAAATACCACCCTTCATCTCAAGGATTGACAGCTCCTCAATTAAAAACTAAAGTTGATGGTGTTCTTATTGAATATTACGAAGGATTAAAACAAAGACATATAGATAGTGGTTCAGAAAAACCATATATGAGTTTTAAACAATTTCAAGATCAATACAATGCAATGAAAAAAGAATTTGTTGCTGAACATCAACTTAATCCTGCATTAAAATTTTCTACTGGCAGAATAAAAGAAGCAGAAAAATATTTTGATGAAGGTTTTTTATCTAATATTGCATGGGAAGCTGAATTATATGGTGTTTCTGCAACTAATGAAGGTTTTGCTAGATGGACTGGTTATAACTCTTCTATTAAAGATGCTAAAGGTTTTAACAAAAGAAACCAAATATGGATGACTGATGGATTTGAGGTTGATAAAAGCTTTTATGTAAACACAGTATCTAATATAATGAAAAATAAAGGGCATGATAATGCTCGTACTATTGCTGATGGTAAATTAAGATTTAGATTAATAAGAGATGCAGACCCTAAAGATATTGTATTAACAGATAAAGATAAAGCTGAAATATATACTGAATCAACTGATGGTATGATATTACTTGAAGAAAATCATATGGATGCTTTAAATCTTTCTATGGGTATGCCAAGTTCTGGTCAAAATAAATCGTTTATAGTAGATAGAGATCCAACTCATGGTGCTTTTTTGGGTAAATTTATGTTTCATAAAGCTAGTCCAGAAGCATCTAAGCATATGCGTGATGAAGGTGTTGAAATGTATGTTTTTGATAGCGCAGCAAAAGAAAAAGGTTCAAGAGAATTTGGTGAATTAAAGGTTGATGATAATTTAAATGCAAAATATACTCACCCTACCCCTAAAGAAGTTGGTCCTTTATTTGAAGGTTCTGGAAAAGGTTATTATGAATTAAATATTGATGCTATCAAAGGTTCATTATCTGAAAAACAAAGTAGCCACATGTTAGATGCTCAACTTATTCCTAAACAGGTTATGGCCAATCTTGTTCCTCATGCTCAATCTGAAATAGATAGGGCAGTAATGGATGATTTTTTCAATGAAACTATAGGTAAAAAATATAAAGGTAATGAACAATATAATGAATCATTTAAAAAAGCTCTTGAAAAAGATGTTCTATCTGAAACAGAGCAAGCAGAATTTTTAAGTAACTTTAATGATTTAGGTGTTATGGAAGTAATTGATGCTATTAAGAACCCAAATCACCCTGAGTTTGTTACTAAATTATATCAAAAGATTTTAGATAAAAATATGAGCGATTTAGGGCTTGAATATGAGTCTGGGCAAGTAGATAGATATACTTATGAACAAGCTCATGCAGAAGCTGCTAATATTAGAACTGGTATAGATAGAATGATGGATGTTTATCCTTCTGTTGAAATCTTTTTATATAAAGATGTTAGAAACTTTATACAAACTGCAATGAAAAATTTTGTTGTTAATAAAGTAATAAGACCTAAATGGGATTATTCAGTTTCAGTTAGAATGAGAGGTTTAGACCCGTGGTTAGCTAAACAAGATAATTTAAAAGATTTAAATATAGGTAAAGGTTTAATTGAAGATCCAATTACAGGTAAAAAGGTTCAATCTAAAACTTATCTTAGAAATAAATATGGTGTAGAAAATGCTGATGAATTGTTTTTCTTAGATGATAGATACAAACAAACAACTTGGGATATATCTGAATTTATTACACTTAAAAAGGGTCAAAAAAGTAAAATGACTTTAGAGGAAATATGGGAGCAGTATGGACCTAGAAGAGATGGGACATATCCTAGTGAAAGAATGAAGGAGTTTTTTAAAACAATATCTATTCGTGTTCCTATGGATTCTATATCTGGTGCTCATAAACTTACATTTGCTGGATTTACTGGCGTTGATGGTCATGGTGGAATATTTCATCCTAGAACTATGAGAGCATTGGGTGGTGCTGACCTTGATGGTGATAAAGCATTTGCTTTCTTTGGTATGAAACCTGAATGGAAAGAAATGTATCATAGTAATAAAATGGAATTTGCAAAAAAAGTTCCAGGTACTAATGATTTTACTATTAGTGATAATAAAACAGCGGGAGTACCTAAAATAGGATTAGATATTTTAAAAGAAACATTTGCTGCTGATCCATCAAAAGCTGCAGATATGTTTATTATGGATAAATTAGAAGGTAAAAATACTGAAGAATTGACTTTACAAGACTTATTAACATTTACTACCGCTGGCGATAAAGATGTTATGGCATTAAAAGCAAGTCCTTTAGGTAAATATACTGTTAGTTCAAGAATGGACATCTCTCAACGTGCAGCAGAAGGTCGTGCTCATTTAGGTCCAGCAGTAAGCTCAAAACAAATTTTAAATGCTATGTATAATGCTTTAACTAATAATGATGTTCAAAGATATGTTAATAAAAAAAGTAATTCAGACTCTATTTCTGCAGAAGAATTTGTTAAGTTAAGTGAAAAAGAACAACAAAAATACAAAGAAGACTATTCAGAAGAATTAACATTCATTCCAGAAGGTCATCAAGAACCAGTTCAAATTAGAATTACACCAAGAGAAGATTTAACATATGCTAGAGAACTGCAAAGAGCACAAATTGCATTTGGTTCTGACCCGCTTGATGAATTAGGTTTATCTGGAATAGATAGATATTTTGACCTTTCATGGCATAGTATGTTTAAAACAGAAATAGTTGGAGCTGATCCTAAAACGGTTGACCCTAATATTCTAAGAAGTTTTGAACCTCATAAGCATGCTAAGCAAGGATTATATAAAATATTTAAAGATTTTAATAGCGCTTATTTTAGTAAAAATTGGGTAGATGGAAGAAGATGGCATGCTACTGAAATAGCAGAAATGTCTAGAGCTATTACAAAATTAAATAGTAATCAAATGGATACTATGTTACCTCAAATGGTTAAAATATTAAAAGATATAGATTTTTCTGATGATATATCATCTAGAATATCTCTTAACAAATTAGATGCATCTTATGATTATCATCAAAAAGAAGTTGTTCCTAGATTACAAGAGCTAAATAACAGATTATTAGATGTTGATGGCAATAAAATATCTGGAGGTGTTTTAGGAAGAGGGTATTTAGATGCTAAAGGTGTAGATTGGTCTAAAGGTAAAGGTTTTGCCTCTCCAAAAAATCCAATTATAGATGTAATGCTTTCTAAAAAACTTTTCGATGTAAATGAACGGTTAAAATATATTTTACCAGAACATAATGGTGCAGTTAATTTTGAAAAACTATTTAAAGACAACTTTAAAAAGACTAAAGATTTTTATTGGCAGGCTAACCCTTCGTTTTATAAATCTGAAATATTAAAAAATGGTGGTGTAGAAAAATATAATGAATATAGAAGGCATGAGCAAGATTTTAGAAGAGAACAAATAGAACAATTATATAGAGATGCAACTGAGTTTATGCAATATAATGCTATGGATAGAAATTCGGCATTAAGAACAATAGAAGCTTTAGAAGAGTATTATAATGCTGGTGGATCTGCAGAATTTGCTGAACGTATAAGCAAAGAAGTAGAATATATTAAGCAGGTCGATATGGAAAGTAAGGTACGTAGCATAAAAGAAGAAGTGCTTAATAGTGATGAATATAAGTCTTTAAGTGAAAAAGAACAGAGAAAAGTATATAACACTTTAGAAGTTAAAGAAAAAACTTCAGGTTTAAGTGATAGAGATGAAATTAATTTGTTAATTAGAAAGTTTAAGTATGCTAACTCTTGGAAAGCAAAATTTGAACCTAATATGCAAGATCCAGAGAACCCTGGTATGATGACTTTAGCAGAGTCTAAGTTATTTGACACACTTATGTTGTCCTCTTATTATAGAGGTCCAGGTAATCAGCAATTAGTACAATGGCAAAAATTACCTGCTAATATGAAAAAGTTATTAAGTCCCTATATAAAAACATTAAAATATGAAAACTCTGGAACTTATTTCCATAAAACGGGTTTAAGTAGCGCCTATATTACAGACGCTTCAATTAAAAACTTTTTAGAAGGATATGCTAATGAATTTAGAAAAGTATATACTGATCCATCTGAGTCTATTGATGTTGATTTTAAAAAGGTATTGACCACAAAAGAAAAAGAAACTAAAGATGGTGTTGAGGTCCCTAAATTACTATACGAAGAGGATTATGTTGGTATGGGGACATTAAGAGAAAAGGCAGTAGCTAAATTAAATAAAGATGAAATTCAATTAGTTGATGAATTGGCTGGACATATACAACATTATAGAGATAGTTTTAATGAAGGTGGTTTAACTTTAAATAAAATTGCTAGAAAAGTTGTTAAAAAAAATGTAGATGCGATGACAATAGATGATTACAGGGTCTTAAATGGATATTTTAGACAAATGAGATCAGGTAATATGTTTATTAGTCCAGGTAAACTAACAGCAGAAGGTGCTGTAAGGTTATCTGAAAGGCATCATATGCTGTTTCCTAGAATGGTTTCTGATGAGCAAATTGTAAAAGACTTTAAACTATTTGAAGAAAGAGGTTTGTTCCAAAATTATAACGGAGAATGGGTTGAAGGAATGACTGGCAGACCTTCTCATTTTATAGAACATACACAATATGCTATTGGAACTATTCAAGATTACGCTACAAAATTAAAAGAAGATGAAATTAAAGCGTTTAATGAAAGAGTAAGTGAATTAACAGGTTATGATACAATAGAGAATGGTGATGCCTTTATTGAGGTTGCTACTGCTTTAAAAGATTATAATTATGTAAGAGACCCTAAAACTACATTTAGATCAGAAAATGATCGTTCAGTAGCTACAGAAGTTGCTGTTAAAAATTTAAAGGAGGCGTATGAAAAAGCTGATTGGGAAAATGTCAAGGATACTAAAATTAAAGTCACTGTCAAAGCTGAGCCTGGTCCAAAAGGCCAAGAAATGGGCGGTATCATTGAAAGGACTGGTAAAGAAATTGTTGCATCAATAGATAAAGTTTTAACAGAACGTTCTATTGAGGTAATGAAATGGATTAAAGGGGACCATTGGGAATATATTAATGGTCAATGGGTAGAAGGTAACAATCCGTTAAAAAAATTATTTAAAAAAGACAAAGAAGGCAATATACTGTACCATGGTGATTCTAATGAGGTCCCTATTATAGATATGCAAAAATTTTCTCGTTTAATGTTTGACCATATGAAAGCTGGAAAACAAATGGATATGAAGCTTGGTATGGATAATATGAGATATATTAATAGAAACTTAAGAATTGAAATCTTAAAAGAAGAAGCACAAAGACCAGAATTTACAGAAAAACAAAAAAATGGTATTTTGAAGATAATTAAAAATCTATCTGATAGGCCTATAGAATCAACAGGTGTGATAGATCATAAGAATTACCATCCTCATATGGTTGAAAATAAAACTTTTGCTAGAGAATCTTTAGTTAAACAATTAAATAAATTGATTGAAAAAAGAGATAAAGGTGAAGTAGATGCAGATATATTTGACAAAGAAGCTGCAAGTTTAATACATAGACACAAAACATTAACTGGTGAATGGTATATTGATGATATAGTAGATAATCAATTGTTTGAGACTGCATTGCAAAAAATCAATGAAAAGAAAATGGATGCTCCAGAAATAAAGCAAATGCTTAGCTCTCCTACAACTGGAAATATGATGAGTCGTACATCTATGCTTGCGGGATTCAAAAGAGATTTAGGGGCATGGGATGTATATCAAGCTAATTTAATTGATGCTTATTTTAGACAAATGGGGCAAGCGGTATCCACTCACATGTTAGGTCAATTTAAAAATCATTTAAAAAAGATTCATAAAACAGAACCCGAACAAGTTACTGCTTGGGGTAATTGGATGCAAGATTATATATCTAGAAGTTTAGGTTCTCCTTCTAAAATACCTGAAGCTTGGATGGACCCAAATAGTCCTATGAAAGTTAGAGGTACTCCTTATTCTTGGTTTGCTGATAATCACGTAGCAGATCTTCTTAATAGAGTTAAAAAGAATATGGGCTTTAAAGGTGATGAAAGATTACCTGAAGAATTAAGAGGTATAAATGAATGGGATTTAAGACACTGGTCTAATTTAGAAGCTAAATATCAGCTTGCTACATTACTTGCTCACCCTAAATCTGCTGTAGCTAATATATTTGGTGGTACATTACATACTATACAATCTGTTGGTTGGAAAAATTGGAAGAATGCTAAGAATATTACTTGGCTTAAAAAAGCAATAGGTGGAGATAAAGTTCCAACTTGGGAAACAATGAAAGATGCTGAAAAATGGACTATTGGTCATGGTGTTGTTCCTGACTTTATATTAAATGAGGCTCAAACTAATCCTATATTTAAAAAAGGAAAATATAAGGCATTTTTAGAAGATGCATTGAAAAAAATACAAAAAGATCCATCTGTTAAAGATGAAACTTTACTTGATATTGCTAAAAGACACAATATTACTAAAAGCATGTTTGATAAAGCTGCTTGGTTTATGAGAGAGCCTGAAAGAATTTTAAGAAGAGATTCTTTTATTGCTCATTATTTACAAGCCAGAGAATTGTATGGGCATGCTAATATGGAATTAAATCATCCTATGTTAATTCATATGGCTAAAAAAGGTGTACAAGCAACACAGTTCTTATATAGTGCACCGTTCAGACCAGCATTTAGTAATACTTCTCTTGGTAAAGTTATGACAAGATTCCAGACTTGGGCTTGGAACTCTGTTAGATTTAGAAATGATGTATATAGAGCAGCGAAAATATATGGTTTTAGACAAGGTACTCCTGCTTTTGCAAGATATAAAAGACAAGTTCTTACAGACATGTTTGTATTTGGCTTGGCTAATGTATTTGCTTATTCTTTATTTGAATCTGCAATGCCTCAACCTTATGGTTGGTTTCAAGATACTGCAGATTGGGTATTCGGAAACGAACAAGAAAGAGATAGAGCATTCTTTGGGCAGTGGCCAACCGCAGTAGCTCCGCTCCAAATGGTTACTCCGCCATCTTTGCGATTGGTCCCTGCCACATTCAATGCTGTATTAAATAATGATTTTAGTAGAATCAGTGATTACCAATTATGGACAATGTTTCCTTTTGGAAGATTAGCTAGAGATACTAAAGGTATTATTGAAAACCCAATGAGAACTGTTGAAAAGACAACTGGTATACCTTATATGCAATTTGCCCGAGAAGCTACCAAATACAGAGAAAAAGATGAAGATTAGGTATCTACCCTTCTATTGCGAAGAAATGGAGAATTATCACATTATTCGCACTAAGTCATTTAAAACCAAAAAAAAAGTTTTAACCAAAAAACTGCACAAAGTCACGTATAAGTTTTATAAATAACCAGAAAGTTTTTAGATATTCTTAAAAGGTTGTTGAATCTTGGAGGTGCAATAAGACCTATATAGAATTTTTTATCTTTCTGGTTTACTTGAGGTTAGTATAGGGGGAAATTAATCCCCCTTTACTGTAAGGCTTAGGTCCCTGTAGGTTCGGCTAATTTAAGATTGGTTCACCTTTACTAGGTTGTTAAGTGATTTGCTGTTGAATAACCATTCTAAACTTGCCAAATTCAAGAGTTATTTCATCGACTCCCCATCGTATCTGTCTAACAGTTACGTTTTCTGGAACCGTTTCTAAACTCTCTTCCATTGCCTTTAATATACTCTGTCCGAAGACAAATTTCCAAGCAATTTCTCCCATTTGCTCTTCATCTTGCCTTTGAAAACTGTCTCCAATATATTCTTTAGCATGTTGGCTAGGCGTTTTTTCCATTGTCACTTTCAGCCTCCTCTTCTAACTTTAACATCTTACTTGCTCTTTCTTCTATTGTAGGCTCATTAACGGACCATTCACTTTTTATCTTAGTTTTAGATAATTGTCGTTCTGCACTAACTTGTTCATCGATTTCTTGTCTTTCAAGCATCTTAACAAGTTCTTCTTCATGATCTATCATGCCCCATAATAGTGTAAGATATACTATTACATCAACGATTCGACCTCTTACATCCTCTCGTTGACTTTGATGTCCTTTTACATATGATTGTATTCCATCTATATGTTTTAAGAGATAAGTCATTAATATTTGTTCTGGACTTAACCCTTGTAGTTCTGCTATTCTATCAAAATTAGCAAAAACATTTTGTTTGTTTTGAGCATATTCTTCTTGACCTTGTAATCTTACTGTTCTTACCTGATCAAATATATCCTCAACTAGTTCTGTATGAAGTTTTAAGTTCATTCTGGGCTCCTTTTATAGAGTATTGATGCGTATACATAATTATGCACCCACCAACATCTACCATTATCTGAAACATCCATAGCAGCCTGTTTTGCTCTTTGAGAAAAGCTTAAATGTCTATACTTTTTAGCTACAGTGTAATGTTTGCTTTTTTTATTGTTTTCTTTTTTCGCTATTGAGCGTTCTTTTGCAGATAAATCCACATAGTTTGCCATGTATTACTCCTTTCTAAAAAGGTAAGTCTTCGTCTTTTACCTTCGTAATAGCATCTTCTAGTGATAATCCCTGGTCCCTTAGTTTAAACAGCTCTTTGATTTGATCCCAATCCATTTCATGATATATTTCTTTATCTAATTGCTCTTCGTGAGCAGATAATGCAAAAAACATATTGTTTTGTTTTGGGTTATACCACCCTGCAAGACTAATTCGTGCTGTAGCAGGTATTGTTTTAGGTATTTCAATACTTCCCCTAAAATGTGGTTGTCTGTTTTCTTCTGTTGCGTCTTCATTTTTAATTAATTTAACGCTTCCTAGTTTTATATATGGCATAAGGACCTCTATTTGTTATGAGTTAAGGGGCTTTCGCCCCCTAAATCTACTTATTATTTTATTACTCCGCAAGCCTCAATAAACTTATTATAATCGAATCTATTATTAGCAATTTTAAAATCTTCTGCTAATTCAGATGCAAGTTTAGCTATCGCTTCTGGATGTTTTGGTTGATGTTTTTTTATTGTTTTCGCTATCATTACGAAATATTTTTTTGTTAACATTAGATACTCCCTTAATCTCCTCTAACTGAGGTAATTTAGAATCTCAACCATCTGAGTATCCACAATGTGGACATCCAAAGTTACAAGCCATGGCTGAAATATATTTATTGCAATTTAAACATTTGGTCATTTGATACTTCATGCACCAATCCTTTTTAAAGCAGTGTCTAATACAGGTTTAATATCGTCTGGCAAAGACTCAAAATGAGCTGCCATTAAATCGTATGCTTGATACCATTTAAGTGATGTTGCTGTTAGCCTCATTACTTCTTGTTGCAAGAGCTCTACTTGCCTCTCTAGCTGCTTTCTTGACATCTGACTTAATTGTTTCTTGGTGATTCTGTTTTCTGGCATAGTTTTCTCCTCTAGTTTCAGGATAATGCTGTTGACATTTCCTTCTAGATCTTGATATATTAAATGGGGATGAAATTTTTCCATCTTTCCATAATCTCATTAAATTTCTAGCTGATAATGTTTTTATATTAACTGAAGGTTTGAGCGCAGCTAATTGCCACGCCCAAATTGCCCAAATTAAATCTACATCACTATCTGCTAGTTTAGGTTTTGCTATTATAAAACCTTTTACTTGATTTACCATATTAACTCTCAAAGTTGTCTCCCTTCGCTAGTTTTCTTAATATATAGCTTTTTGCGTTCACACTTTGTGTGTCAAGGTAGTTTAACAGATTAGTATATTCTTTATCCGTTAGGTGTCCTTTCCTTGTGTTACATCGTCTACATATTATAGTAAGGTTTTTAGGAGTAGAGTCACCGCCAAGACTGAGAGGATACATATGGTCGCAAACAATGTTAGATACAACAAGCGTATCAGTACAATACCTGCATTGCTTACCATAAAATCTAAGAAATAAATTTCTAATCTCTTCCAGGCTGATGTTAAATTCAACTTCATACTCTTTACTCCGTTTCTTTAGTGATGATTTTAATGTAGAAGTTTTCTTCATAAGTCTATGGAAAATCTTTTTGGCATGTGTGCCATGGTGCTTTTGTAGCAACTTTATAAACTGATCTTCCCAATATCTTACTCGTCCTCTTCTAACTATATTCTTTTTATAAGCCATTTATGCTCCTACATTACAGCAAAAGTAAGCATCATATGTAATTTAAATAGCTTAAAAGTTAATGTGACACTATTATCTTGCCCATAAGTAAGTCCAAAGCCTATTAAAGATAATAATACAACTAAAAAGCCATTTTCACTTTTTTGTATTTCTATAATAGACATTAAGACCTCCTTATTCGTTTAACTTTTTCTAATTTAAAACCTGTAATACCTAAACCATCTTTTGAAGCTTCTAGAAAGTCTCTTCTGGCTTTCTTTTTGTCTATTTCGACTTTATATCTCTTATAATTATCGCTAATAGATTCTTCATCTGTTATAACTATAGGTCCCCAAGTTTCATATACTTTATAACGTGCAGTATCTGTAATTAAAATCCCGTCATTACCGCAAGTTTCTACAATAAGTGGTATCAACTCTTTATTAAAGTAATCTTCTGTTCTAGAAATAGCGTTTTTTCTGTTTCTTAAACGCTTTATTTCATCAGTTAATGCTTTAATTTCTGCATCAATATTACCTTTTTTCTTGTTCATTTCTACAATCATATGATCAAGACCACTTACTTTAGTTGTAAGTTCATTTTTTATTTCAGCTATACCTTTTTCTATACGTTTTTCTTCCTCTTCCCATTCGTTATCCTGTTCTATTGAACATTCAATTGAATTACGTTTTAAATCAAGGTCGTCTTTTTCTAACTGAAGTTCTATCAATGATCCAACCAGATCTCTTGATGTTAGCTTAGTAGCCATCTGTCCTCCGTAATCTGAATGAAGGAGTCCATTCAAGTTCTGTCTCAAATAACTCTCCATCTGTGTTTTTAAATAGTTTGACAGCCTTTTTAGGGCTATCAGCTTGACCGTTTAGTCCAATTACTTTTCTGGATGCATTTTCTATTGCTCCGCTACCTTTACCTGCATATAAATCAAGTACTTCGTTTCTACTATAATCTCTACTTACTTGAGATACCTGTATTATAATAAGGTCGTTGTTAACTGCCATGTTGGATAAACCGTGGGATATATATTTTATCTGTTCATACTCGCCTCTCACCGATGGAGGAGTATCAACTAAATCAATATAATCAACGATTACCATAGCAGGTTGCAACTCTGTTATTTTTGTCTGTATCTGTTCAAGCGTAGGAGCTACAGTTTGAATTGTTATATGCGCAACTTTATCCTTTACTAATGGATAAATACTTTGATAATTGGACGACACATTGTCTTTTGATTGATTAGATGCAATCTGAAGATTTCTTCTATGCATATACCAACCTGCCAATTCTAAAGATAAATACAACGTTGGGATTTGTAGATTTGTATCAATTCTATCGTTTAAATGGTCATAACCTAGAGCAATATTTTGTGCTAAGGTTGTTTTGCTTGACCCTGTGGGTCCAAAGATAGTGATTAAATCTCCTGGGTAAAATTGACAATCAGCCTCAACACCTAGTGCCTTACCTAAATTGTAACTTTTACCTGTAAAATCTGTTGTTAATCTATCTGTTAACTGTTTTTGTAGTTCTACATTATCCATAATATCTACTAAATAGTCTTTTCTTTTATAATGAATACATTTTGGATTACAATGTTCTTTCATTAAATGATCTTGGCATCCGTATTGGTATCCTTTATTATAAGCATACTCTACTTGAGATACTACTTCCTGTTCATTTAGACTACCGTCATTCCATTCTAATAATGCAGCTTTTGCAGCTCTAGAAGATATACCGCTTCTTCTATAATGAGAAACTATTCTTAATAATGTTGTGTGTCTGCTACCAACTTGTGGTCCAGCGCCATACATTCTTTGAACACATGTTACAACTTTATTTGGTTCTGATACTTTCCCCATAGGTTTTGATGTAATAGAAGCTTCTACTATATGATCTTCTAATTCTCCATCACCTACTAACTCTTCGTAAGGAAATTCAGTTCTTGCTGTCTTTGCTAAATCGTGTATTTGCTGCCAAGTACATTGTACTGCTTCTTTATAAGTAAGTGGTACTTTATATAAGCCAGTTTTCTTGTTTATTGTATGAGCTACACGATATAGTCCAGTTCTAGTATAAACCATAGGGTCTATTTCTGGAAACAATTTCATCATAGTTTCTTTCATATGAAAAGGTAAATCTTCACTAGCTGTGAAGTTAAAAACACTATTTGGTATTATTATATGGTAACCAGTTCCTGAAAAATATACTCTGAAGTTTTCTGGACTTAATTCAAGGTCATTTATTAATTTATAAACTATTCCTTGCATTTTATCAAGAGTAAATTTATCAGTGTTTTGTTCTCTATCAATATCAATCAAAATATTGTCAATAGAGCGAGGTCCATAATAATGTTTTATAGTGTTTTTAGAATTTCCATAATCATAAGCATCTTCATTATAAAGATACATAGATCTATATAACGGGACACTATTTATATGTTTAGCAAGTTCCTGTTTTGGTATAAATACCCCCCGTTTACGAGGGGTATCTATTGCTATTTCTATATAATTATAGATTTTCAACTGAGATACCTGATGCATCAAAGTTTTCTGAGTCTGTACCATTCATAACAACGTTATTTGCAGGTTTACTCATATCTTCAGGAGCCTCTTTCAAGAAACCTTTAGATCTTAAAAACTCAATGTAACTTTCAAGCTCTTTTTCACTTCCAGCACTTACAGGTAGTACTTTGTTGTGAACTCTTGTATAAGCTTGTCCGTTTTTAGATAACTCTTTAAATATAAATATAGTTAGATTTACTCCACAATATTTATTTAAATGATCACAAATATTAGAAATTGGTTGACCATCTTCAGTTTCCCATTTTCCGTCTTGATTGACACCACCTTGTTCTCCAAGTGCATCTAGGAAAAATGTGATTCTTTTTAATAAAGTACAGTCTTTAATCCTGCCGTCTGCTTCTCTATCAAATGAACCTGCTATTTTCATAACTCTAGGATACTGAGAGCCTTCTACTTCAAATTCAACATTTAAGTAGACATCTGCCCAACTCCATTTACTTGAATCGTCAGTGATATTGACTATTTTACCTGTTTTTATTCCTAGCCAATCACCACCGCCTCCGCTTTTTATTTCAGAACGCATTATTGCCATCTATTTTTCCTCCTTATAGGATTTTATTTCAGCTACTATTGATTCATAATCAAAAGGTAACTTCTTTTGTGCTAATGGTCTTAATCTAGAACCTACCATTCTTTCATCATAACCTTCGAATGATACCATATATTCTTGAGTAGACCTGTCAATTGTTGCATAACCGATTACATCAGCTTTTGCACATAATGTTCTACCTAGTCCACTAGGTAATGAAGGTGCTAATTGAGCCTTATCATCTGTCATTGCTGTTTGTTTTGCATGAGATATTAATATTAAATTACCTCCAACTTTTTTCATAAAGTCTTGTAATTTCTTTACAATATCTGCATTTTTACGTTTTGCTGCTGCCCAATCAGCTCCCCAGGATCCATCACCCATTTCCTTAATACCTAAATCAATTTTTACTACATCTTCAATCCAAGAATTAACTTGGTCAATAGTATCAATTATTATAGTATCATAAGGGTATTTATCCCAGTTTTTCATTAAATCACTAGTAATTTCAGCAAGTGAATAAACTTCCATAGGTTTGCCTTTATTTGGCCCACCTCTAAAGTAATAACCTCTTTCATTATTTGGTACGTACTCAAGTACTGGTTTACCATTTTTCATTACTTTTTTACCGTCTTTTTCTTGCTCTCTTACTGGAGGATTTAATGCGTGACAAGTAACAACATTTGCACCATCTACAAAATCTGCTCCTAAGTCAGTGTCTATTACTAAACATCCTTCATTTCCTTTAGGTGACCATTTTGCTGCTTGTGTTGTTTTACCTGATTTTGGTTGTCCAATGAAATACCAGGTTATACCACCTGGAAGATCTCCTGTCCAATCCGATTTTATTTGATTTACTTTTAGCATATTACTCCTAAATTTAGAGACACCTATCCCATTGTTTGAATAAACAGTTGTGCGAGTAGGATAGAGATAGATGTCTCTGATTACAAGGTAGAGCTAGCGCTTTAAATAGTGCCTATCTAGCTTTTAGTCTCGAGACCAGCAACTACCTTAGTTATACTTGTTATCCCAAGGGGGACGCCATCGCAAAGGGATCATACGACCTGCTAGATTTGCTTACAGGAGCATCTGGTGGAGGCGTCACTTGCCCATTAACAAGCTATTTCTTCTGTGATCTGTGGTTTTACGAGATTTTCCGTTCGTAAATTTACAGGACCTAACGACCCCCAAATATACGAATAATATAGGTTATTTTGCAACACATTAAATGCTTGCGCTAACCCATATGATGCTGCCAAACCTCCACAAAATATGGTATGTTTAGCTGTGCATGATTCATCTGGAATATCTTTTGAAGGAACATAAGAATCCATGAAATAATCGTCATCTCTTGTAACGGTTATTATTTCAAACCCTAATGCTCCCATCCTCATATCAATCAGAAATTCTCTGTCTGGATTTTCTTTCCATTGTTTATATACTGCAAGTCTACACTCCATATTATCGGGTGTAAGAAATACTTTATTTTCTAATGGTAATCCAGTTTGCCAAAATGTTGGACTTGCTTTGACATTACACTTACTATTTAATGTGTTAAGTGTTTCTTTTGCTGCTGTTACTTTAAAAAGATTTAAATACTTTTCTGGCCATGATGTTGTGGATAAATTATGTTCCTCTAACTGATCAGGGTCCCAGACAGTTATTTCTTTAAATCCCATTATTGCAGCATTTTGTAATAGGGCTGAACCAATACCTCCAGCCCCAATTACAGTAATCTTATCTAATCTTGATTGATCGATAAGGTCTTTGTTTCTAAGGTAACGATCTGCCATCTTCGTCTACTCCTATCTCTTCTAAGCGTTTATCTCTAACTTCTGTTTTTATTCTTCCTCTATCCCAATCTAGCATTATGTTGTCATATTCTATCCAAGTGCCATAGTCTAAAGGTTCTTCTTTTAAGCCATAAGATTGCATATATCCGATTTCATCAACATGGTCGTTGTATCGTTCTGCTTGTGCTTCTATTGCATCTTTTTCTTTTTTGGCTGAAAAAGCTTCTTTTTTGTTTAACTGATAACTAGATGAGTCAAAAAGAGTTCCTTGTTGCCGTCTTCCAAATCCATATCTTGTAATCGACAATGTTTTCTCTTCTTTTTTGGCGTTCTTTTTGATGTTCTTCTGCTGCTGTTTCCAGTCCTTATCTATATTGATAACTTCTTCAGCTTTGACATCAATTCCTTGAACAATTTCTATTTGTCCAAATTGATCGGGAAAACTAAAACCAAAGTAAAACTCTTTTTGTGGTTTAGTTGATACTACTAATGAGTAATAAAAGTTTTCATTAGCACCGTCTTCACATTGTTGTTCATCAGTAGGTGAATAATATGCTCCCATACTATGATGTGAATGTATGTTTCCTTGTTCCCATTTTTTGCCAATTTCAGGATATTGTTTTCTTAATTTACCCCATATCTCTTGAAGTTTATCTCCATCCCAATCAGTTGATGTTGCATCACCTAAATGTAAGGGGTGAAAATACTCTAAAGTTATTTTTAAAGGGTATTTTTTCTTTCCAGGTAGATTTTGATATTCTACTGAATACCATGCTGGTCCAGACCATTCTCTACCTTTATTCTGTTGAAGAAAATAGCGTACCTTGTTCAACATTTGGTTGGTTATTAATAGTGAAGGTTTCTTTAAGCTCACGCTTTAACCTCCTTTCATCTTTGTTTAATTGTTCAAGTGATTTCTTTAAAGCTATACTTTTTAAGTTGTTATATTTAAATATCAATCCATCTGTATCTTCTGCAGTTTTTATTGACTTTAACCAACTTCTTCCATTAGCTTTATCAGGGTTGTTCTTTCTAAGCATTACAAGATATTGTCCTATTTTTGTACCAGCTGATTTTAATTCTCCAGCAAATTCATATTCTGTTGAATTATTCTCAAAAGGTTTAAGTAGTTCTTTTAACTCTTTAATATCTTCTTCATGCTCAGCTATAGTTGCGCTATATCTATCGCTTACTATCCATCTATATGAATTGCCTCTTCGTAATTCATTTAGTTTATAAGCCATATCCCTTAATTTACCAGATAATTCTGGATCATTTATTCCATCAAAATCCATAAATAATTTTGTAAAGAATATTTTATTAAAGAATAAAGACTCAACAAGAGACATTTCCCCTATTTCCATAGCTAAATAAATATAACCCATCATCTTTTGATAGTTTACTTTATCTGAAAATCCATAATCCCCTTCATAAGAATATCTATTTAATTCACCTCTAGTGAAATGCTTAGTTCTTAGATAGGGTATATCAAAAAATCTAAATAATTCATTAAACTTTTTTGATAAATGTCCTTGCACTTCAAATTTTCCATAACATGGAATATCTTTTGGAAAGTTCCATCGCATTGGATCTTCTCCTAAAGATACAATATCTAAAGAGTGAGGGTCATCTACTTCTGATTCAAAAGTTTCCCTTACCTCAATTGGTGTATGAAGTTGATATTTAATAAACTTCTTTTTCCAATGAGTTCCAGCTACATATGTACTTCTACCATTATAAGATTCTAAATAGTTTCTTATATATTGTATAAATAATAGAAAATTTCTATTACTCCAATGTGTTGATAAATCTGTAGCAAATGAACCTAAGCAAGGTGATCCGTCAGATATATGAGGGTGTGATGCATATTCAGTTTTTATTTCAGTTCCATTTGTATATAAATAATAAAATTTAAATACTGGAGCTTCATCTATTACGGCTACATGTACCCAAAAATCTCCCATATGAAGATGTGGTCTATACTTAACAACAACATCTTTTATTTGTATGAGCGTTACATATTCTTGTATTACATCATTTGTGCCACTTTCTTGATTCCAAACATTCCTTGTAACGTTAACAACATCAAATTTATAGTTTTTCTCTATTAATTTTGCTTGTTTAGCATAAGGTAATGGTGGAGCTTCAGAATGACTAAATGTAGAGTCCCATTCTAATAATGTTGTTTCTACTAAACTTAAGTCAAAAGGTTTAAGATCCATATATTCTCCAATCTTAAAGAGAGAATGCTTGGGTCTCCTCCTCGACAGATTCCCAAGACTTACATCTCACTTTATATATTAATAGTTTACTAGTTGCCTGACTTATTCTTTGCTTTCATGATCAGAATAGTATCATTTTCTACTAGTTTACCTGCTGGTGGAACTGTTCTTTCATCACCGTCTTCTCCAATAACTTGCACTACACTATCAGCCATATCCACATCATAAGCTCTTAATACATCGCTTAATTTCTCAAATTTACCTGCTTCTAGCTTGTTATTTTTATTCCATGATGAAACTTCTACGTTTACACCGTTATTTGCTGTTCTAGGCATATTACACCTTTTCTGAGGACGCTTGTGGTTTGTTTTGAGAATCAGGATTGTGTCCTCTTTTAAATCCTGTATCTCTTACATAACATCTGTTTTTAAAATCTCTAACAATTTCTATTGGTACAGTGTACTGAGCATTACATGCATCACATTTCCATACTTCCCACTCTACACCATCTCCATAATAGTTAAACATTAAATTATCAGGTATACAGCAACCATTTTTATTAGAGATGTCTTTAGTTTTTGGATATAACGTCATATATCCTCCTTACTTTATTAAGTGTTTTGTTAGTTTTAGTTAAATTTTTAAAGTGTTCACACACTCTAAACTTTATTATTTTATATATTGGCCAGTTATACCTAAGATACTCTATTTGTTTTTCGTGTGTTTTCATATGATCTAAATAAAAAGCCCAAGGAACTGTTTTTTCTTCTTGGCCTGTATCAGTTTCTGGACTCCACCATTTTTTATAATTTGTATTGAAGTTATTCTCCTTTTAAATGTTAAGCAGCAGAGTCAGGATGTCTCAGGGGTTAGCGGACAGGCACTGGCAATATTCCTTTAATTAGGACCATGCTCTTGGCGGTCAGGCGATTACCTGGTGCAATCTTCTGCTGCTTATAAAATTAATAAATTATTGAAAGATTACACACGCCATTACAGGCGTCCCTTTAAAACTTCCCTACAACCTTAGCCCACAGCTCGTTTGTGGCTCCTCATCTTTCATTAAGCATACTCTAGTTTGACATAGATAGTTAATCTATCGGACGCCTCTCGAGAGCTTATATCCGCCCCTAATTGGTATGCTAGCAATCCTAAAATAACCATTTAACGATATAATACCATATAGTTGCACCTATTAGGAAAATTCCTAAATAAATGAGCCAATTTGGTATATTAGATAAAAAATCCATTGATTCCTCCTTTATTTTAACATTAAATCTTTCTTTTTAGGTTTTACGTCCATAAGCTTAAAAGCTTCAAGTTTAGTCTTGATATAATTAATTTGTTTACCAAAACCGTTGTTTATTTCTATGGTTTCTTTAATATCATAGTGTAAATCTTTATTAATTATAGATTTCATCACTATTCTGTGATCTTTTGCCATATCATCAAAAGAATTGTAATCAGTATTGTCTGATTTAGTATTATTTGCCATTATGCCTCCTTTAGCATCTTTTTAGTCTTTAAATACTGTCTTTTTGCATTTGTAAGTTCTTTAGGAATATCATTAGGTTTTAGACTGCTATTGTCTGCTATTAATCGATTGATATACTGATCAGCAAGATCTTTTCTGTATTTTTCTTGTATATCTTTATAATATTGACTACGTAGCCTATAATTTGATACTCTATCATCACATTCACTACATATAGTGTAGTTTGCTAAATGAGACAGCATATTTGGTAGTTTGAGTTTTTTGGGTTGCTTTTTTAAGTCTTCATTAAAACATTTTAAGCATCTCATATATTTACTCCTCTTTCTAATGTTCGAGGTAGGACAAATCACGAAAACCTACCTCAGGGTATACAGGGGGTAACCCTAGTCGGCAAACCTAGAATGGCTTGCGTAAAAGATGTGATTTTTTAATAAACTACTATGTTACTATTTGCTTCTTTATTTGCTCTTAATAAATTATCTATATCTTTATCTAATTTGATGCCATTATTTGTTAAGAAGTATTTAACATCTATACCTGTTCTTAATTGAAGGATAATATTTAGCATATGTTGTGCTGTGTTACTCTGTAATATTTTCTTATTTAGCGTCATATAGCCTCCAAATTAATAGAGAGTCGTGCTAATCCGCCACGTATGATTAGTTTTAAATAAGTTCGTCCACGGGACTTGCCCATGAGGCTCTTCTTATTGGCTAATATCTTGACTCTCTAATAGTTATCCTTTAAAGTTATACCACAATGCATATAACTGTTTTTTCTTCATTTTCTTGATTGACGCTTCCGATACTTCGGGATACCTTTTCCTCCAGTATTTGAGTGCCCATCTTTCAAGTTGAAATCTCTTTGAGTAGAGACATCTTCTTTGTTGCATGTTACTACTCCTTTCTGCATATGTTCATCATACGCTTTTTGCTGTAGTTCTTTTATAGTTAATTCCTCTAATTCTTTCATTCCTTCATAATAAATATGATCTTCCATATATCCTCCTTGTTAATAAAATATAACCTCAAATCGCTACCTATAGGCAGAGTTTGCTACTTATGGACATACATAAGTTTAATTGGTGGATTTCCAACAAGCCGAATTATAGGATTTTGCCCTATTTATGCTCAATGAGGTTATAATGTTATATCTAATGCGCATTGCAGAGTTCCAGGCGCGACCTGGGGATCATTTTACACTATTCGGTTCAACCCAAATAGTAACCGCTCTGCAATTCTTTACTTCTAAATTTTGAGCAGTTTTTACCATGTCGTGCTCAGGACAAGTTTACACAAGTTACATTGTGCGAGGGTTTATGAATAGTTTTCTTGCCCATTTATACCTCTTTCGTAACTTATTTACAATTGCCATTTGAATATAGAATTGTACTACGATAAAAGGTAATGAGATGCCAACTATGAGAATGCTTTTGAGTATAAATACCCAATACATTGGTGGTGTGATTTTGTACCAAAATGCTAATGCTGATAAACTAATGAATATTTTAAAAATCTTTTTCATTATGTTCCCCCTTGATTAGTTTAACTGCTTCGCGTTGTGCTTGCGGTACAGTAGTAATTTCGTTTGTTTCATTTACCCTACAAACTACATTACCGAATTGGTCTACTGTTAAAAAGAAGTTTCCTGTATCAGTCATAAATGGCCTGCCTTTCTATGTTTTATTAATAGTTAATAGTAACTGCTGTTAAGTCTGTATATCTTTTAAAAAACCTTGTTTATGTGTACTAAAAGACTAATATAGCACTAAGTAATAGGTAGTTAAAAAGGGGATAATAGATTTTACCCCCTTTATGCTAATGAAACCTAAACTACCTTAAATCTGCTAATGTTACAGAAGAGTAGTCAATCGTCTCAGGTTGTGGACGAAATATAACGGTATAGCATTCTACATCAGTGCCGTTATGCTTTTTCGTCCTTACAGGTGATACAGACGATTGATTATAAGGCTTATCGGCTATATGCTGTAGTTTAGGATTCATACCCAAGAACATCTGAACTGCTTTTACAGATAATGTTGTTTCATCTTTAAGTTCAGATGTAGATAACACAGTAATAGCAATATTGTTAGAGTATTCATCAGAGAATACAATCTTATCGTGCTGTTTAGTTACAGGATTGTATTCATATTTCACTTGGTTGCCGTCCATTTCAGGCTTATTAGTATTGCGTACTGAAAGAATACCAAGTGAATTGTTAAGATGTGATTTATTAGTATTTGACATTGTTTTGTCCTATTCTACTACATTCAAAACAATGGGCAAGGGTGTTAAGATGTAGTTGTTATTTGTATGTATTAATATCTGCCCAAGCAGATGTTGGCCTGCTTTTAATAGTCTACCCCGTAAGTGAGCGTTACAAATTAGATTGAACAAGAGCAACGGCTAAACTCAACGGCTGAGGAAGGCGGCAATCTAATTTTAACGGGAGTGGGGGGTCGGTATATCACGTACACAGATTCTAGGGCAATTTTTTACAAATGCACTTTTCAACGCAAAAAGGGCTATTTTAGGCAAGATCAGTGCAAAACAAGGGTTAAGGTACCCCTGAAATATTTTTTATATAAAAACCCACGATTGCAGTAATATAATTTGTTTGCAATAGTCATTTAAATAGTGGTATATTACTATACATTCCCGCGGTCGTTAACCTAAACTGTAGTTTACTACTGATATAAACTGTAGTTTATTAACAGATTATTATATTTCAAGGTATAGAGTAGTTATGAGCTATAAACCGCTAAAAACAGACAATATTAAGGTTAAATGGGATACTAGTATTCCTGTTGATAATGTTCGTACATATCCAAAAACTGATAAAAGGAAGAAAAATGCCTAGATTTGGTAAAAGAAGTAGAAATAACCTAGCAACCTGTGATGAAAGGTTACAAAAGGTATTTAATGAAGTAATTAAACATGTAGATTGTAGTGTAATAGAGGGTCATAGAAGTGGTGAAAGACAAGATAAATTATTTGAAGAGGGTAAAACTAAGGTTAAGTACCCCAATGGTCGTCATAACGCTAATCCAAGTAGGGCTGTTGATGTGGTGCCTTATCCTATCGATTGGAATGATAGAGAACGGTTTCATCTTTTCGCTGGTTTTGTGCTTGGTATTGCTAAGTCTATGGAGATAAACTTAAGATGGGGAGGAGACTGGGATCAGGACTGGTATGTTCATGATAACAGATTTGATGATTTTCCTCATTTTGAACTAAAAGATGTATGAAATAAGCATTAAACACAAAGGACAAGGTAAGGTAACTTACAATGTCTATACTAAAGATGAGGCTGATAAAGAGAATGTTAGATACACTTACTGGAAAAAGGCCGAAAAAGGCGACTATGCGCTCACTGATGATAACTATGTGGGAAAAGTCATCCAAAAGAAACGTTATAATGGAAATAATGGTGTTGAGTCTTATTACGTGCGTATGCCTTTTGGGTACGCCTTTCATTCTCCTAAGTATCCTAATCAAAAACTTAAAGCGAATGGTAGAATATCTAATCATACGTTGTCTGGGAAACCTCAATTAGAAGTTAGAAAAGGTACACAGGAGTGGAAAAACCTAGCAATGGTATATAGTGTCTGTTTTAATATGGATTTAGCAATAGACGCTGTATATGACAATCCAACGGCAAATAAGATAAGAACTGCAAAAAGATGGATGAAAACACAGGAGTTTAAAAGCATGGTTAAAGACGAATTAAAAGAAGTATTAGCGGAGAAAGGTTACAATAGATCAAAAACTATTGATTTATTAACCGAAGGTCTAGAAATGGCCAAAGTTAAGAATGATGTTACTAATTATTTAAGAGTTGTAGAGAATTTACAGGATATGCTTGGTATGAAGGATAAAACTGTAACTAAAACTACTACACAATTAGAAGCTACAGCAACTAGAAAGCTTTTAGATGAAATAAATGAAGAAGAACAGCATTTAAAGGGTACGCAAACCAAGATAGAGGCTAAAACAAGCACTGATGAGTAAAAAAACTAAAGTAAATGATGCTGATTTAAAATTACAAGCATTAATAGATGCGTGGAATAATAGAGATGAAGATGCTGGTTCTAATGTAGATCAATGGAAAGGCATTGTTAGAGACCAACGTTTAAAAACAATTGCTGACGACTATTATACGCATAGTGATAGTTTATATACTCCTAATGAAGTGTATAATGTTATGAGAGACCTTCATATATTTGGTGGTGACCCCTATATTAATAAAAAGCAAAAAACTGATTATTTCGATCAAAAAGACTCTAGAGGCGATTATGTAACGCGACCCACATATAGTCATGGAGGTAGAACATATGGTTTACCAGATGACGGTTTTATACCACCAGACGGCCAACCTTATTGGATGACCAATCGTGATGTAAGAGATACTTTGAATATTCCTTTAAATTTTGATGCTTATAGTGCTGAATTTGGAGGGCATGGTCTACCTCAATTTTCTAATCCTACTTATGATGACTGGACTAGAGATAGCTTAAGTTATGAAGCAGTTAGACAAAATAAGCTTTATGGAGACTATGATCAACCAGGTGGAGGTAAATATAACTATCAAGGTGGCATAGAAGATCAGGCTCATTTTGGTGACCATACTTATGATCAAGGTACAGTTCCTATTAAAGGTGCTCCAGGTAGTAATGAAAATGTTTATTATAACCTTCTTCAGTATGGATTAAAGGATGTATATGGACCAAGAACTGAAATACCTGAAGTAGAATGAAAAGCACACAAAGAGTCAAAATAGAAACACCTATAGGATCTATCGAAAGCGATAGTGGTAGTCACTTTATCGATGTATTAACAGTGTTGCTTGTAATAGTTGTTATATATTTTCTCAGGAAACTCATTAAATGAACTATGAAGAAGTCTACGCTAAGAAGCAAGCTCTTAAAAAGCTATTTAGCAATATTGCATTATTTGGGCGTACTTGCTTTCCTACTGCTCTTAGAAAGGCTACTCCACCTTTTCATCATGAAATTTATACTGCATTAAGAAATAGAAAACAAAAAAGAGTATTAATAGCTGCGCCTCGTGGTACTGCTAAATCTACAGTAACCAGCCTACTCCTTCCACTACACCGCATAGCTTTTAAACACCAAGATGACGAGGAGTTCATCGTTATTATATCAGAATCACAGGCACAGTCTATTAATTTCTTATCACGTATTAAATATCATTTAACTCATAGCGATAGATTTAAAGAACTTTTTGGTGATTTGGGGCCAAATACTGCTAAAAGATGGACAGCAACAGATGTTGTTACCGCTAATGGCGTTAGGATAGTAGCTGTAGGTACAGGACAAAGAGTTAGAGGTTTTATTGAAGGAGATACACGTCCTACACTTATTATAGTTGATGACTTTGAGTCGGAATTAAATGCATTTACACAAGAAGCTAGAGCAAAAAACAGGAAATGGATGACAGAAGCTGTAATACCATCATTATCTGATGACGGTAGGATAGTTATGATTGGTACAGTTATATCAGAAGATTGTTTTCTTTATTGGGCAAAAGATTCTCCAGCATGGAAAACATTATGGTATTCTATTATAGAAGAAGACGGAACTCCTATATGGCCAGAAAGATTCCCAGAAAGTAGAATTGCTCAAATAAAAGAAGAGTATAGCTCAGTAGGTAATATAAATGGATTCTATCAGGAGTATATGAATATTGCTCAATCTCCAGACGAGGCTCCCTTTAAACCAGAATGGATTAAACTTTACCAGCACACCTTCGAACGAAGAGAAGGTACTCCTTGTTTGGTGAAAGAAACAGGAGATGGCGAAGAAGTCATCCCTGTAGAGGTCTATGGAGGAGTAGACCCCGCATCTTCATTATCAGCAAGAGCAGACTTTTTTGTAATAGTAACAATAGGTATTGATTTTGAAGGAAACAAATATCTTATAGATCTATATAGGAAGCATGTTTCCCCAGCAGAACAACCAGATATTATTATAAATAAGTTTAAAAAGTTTAGACACCGTAAAATGAAAATTGAAACGGTGGCTTATCAGGAAGCCCTCAGGGCAGCCTGTAAGAAACGAATGTTAGAAGAGAATTTATACATTCCAGGATTAGAAAAAGGTGTTAAACCTAGAACTCGTAAGAGTGAAAGGTTGCTATCATTAGTTCCTATGTTTGCTAAAGGCGAATTTTACTTTAGAAGTCAAGATACAGAGGCACAAGCAGAGTTTTTATCTTACCCTAAAGGTAAACACGATGATGTTATGGATGCTGTGTGGACAGCTCTGGAAGGTTCTAGGCCATCTAGAATCAAATCTTTAGATGGAGAAGAAAAAAAAGGAAAGCTAAAGAAAGTTCTTGATTGGATGACACTATAATAAGTATATTACATTGATTAGGTGAATCTAATTAAGGGGGTTTAATTGGCATATAAGAGCAAAAAAGGCTCAAAAAAGATCGCAGAGGAAACGAAGCGATTATTTGACTTATATAAAAGAAAAAGAGAACATTGGGAAACTCAAGCTAGAGAAGACCAAGAATATAGACTTGGTAGACAATGGACTCAAGAGCAAGAAAAAGTTTTAAAATCTAGAGGGCAAGCCCCTATAGTTGTTAATAGAATACATCCAGCAGTAGAAACTGCAAAAGCAATGCTTTCTGCTAACAGACCATCATTTAAAGTGTCCCCAAGAGAAGATAGTGATACAAAAGTAGCAAACGTATTAAACGCCCTTTTATCTTATATGTACGATTTATCAGATGGTAGATCAGTTATAAGACAAGCTATTGATGATTACTATGTAACAGGTTTGGGATATGTAATGGTATATCAAAATCCACAAGCTGATGATGGAAAAGGTGAAGTTATGATAAAAGACATCGACCCCTTAGATGTCTATGTTGATCCTAATTGTAGAGATATGTTTTTTGATGATGCAGAAAACATAATTATATCTAGAAACTTTACAAAAGAACAAGCTAAAGCATTGTATCCTCAATACGAAAACGCCATTGATGCTGCAACTGGCTCTTACGAGTCTGACCAAATCTTTACAGGAAATACAGATAATACAGGTCTTACTTTTCCTGGAGATGTTGATACATTGGAATCTGATGGAGAATCTGAATATGTTAGAGGTTATGAAAGATACTATAAAGTGTCTGAAAATATGTATAGAGTTTTTGAACGATATACTGGAAAAGAGTACAGATTCGATGAAGAAGAGTTTCAACAATACATCAATCAATCAATTGGTATGCTCAATGGCGAAATATTTGAAGGTGACGCAATACAGCAAAAACAAGATCATACGAATGAATTAAAAAATACTGTAATGGAACAATCTCTTCAGGTTATAAATGAAGATATTCATAGAATGCAAGAAGAATTGGAAGTTTCTTATATCGAAAGAGAAAAAGAACTAACAGAAATGATGCAACAAGGTATGATTGTTCCAGAAAGAGCAGAATTAGAACTAGCAAATTTAAGAGAAGCTATTGATAAACAAGTTGATGATACAAAAACTGAAGCAATGGCTCAAGCTGGTCAAGCTGCTGAATTACCAGAAATTGAAATAATGACTAAAGCTCACCTTGTTAAAGAAGGTATGATAGAAGTTGTTCCAATTTCTGTTAGATTAGTTAAACAATGTGTTGTAATAGGAGATAAACATATCTATTCAAGGATATTACCTACTAGTAATTATCCAATAGTTCCTGTAGTTAACTTACATACTAGAACTCCATTTCCAATGAGTGATGTTAGAATGGTTAAAGGTTTACAGGATTTTATCAACAAAACAAGGTCGCTTATTATTGCTCATGCTACAACATCTACAAATATGAAGGTATTAGTTCCTTCTGGTAGTGTAGATATGGCTGAGTTTGAAGAAAAATGGGCACAACCTGGTGTTGGTATAGAAGTGGATTTCGATATGGGGCAACCTGTAGTTGCTAGTCCTTCTCCATTACCTAACGAACTATATCATAATGAACAGACGGCCAAAAACGACATTGACCATCAGCTCGGTCTTTATGAAATGATGATGGGTAACTCACAAGCTGCCCCACAGACTTACAAAGCTACTATATCTTTGGATGAGTTTGGGCAAAGAAAAATTAAATCAAAATTAGCTGATATTGAAGGAGCATTAACTAGAGTAGCTAAAATTTCTATTCAAATGATGCAAGAACTATATCAGGAAGAAAAAATATTTAGAGTTGTTCAAGCAAACAATTCTATTAGTGAATATGCAATAAATAAAAAATTATATGACGATAAAACTGATGAAATCAAAATTGCTAACGATATAACTGTTGGTAAATATGATGTAGTATACGTATCAGGTTCAACACTTCCAAGTAATAGATATGCGGAACTTGAATTTTATATGGATGCCTACTCTAAAGGTTTAGTTGATCGTCAAGAAGTATTGAAGAAAACAGAAGTTTTCGATATGGAAGGAGTCCTTGAGAGAACCGATACTATAGCACAACTTGAGCAACAACTCGCAGAAGCGACAGAGCAAATCAAAGATTTATCTGGAGATATGCAAACGCTTACTAGAGAAAATGTTCACCTCAAACAAAAAGTTGAAGTTGAGAAGTTTAAATCTGATTTAGACAACACTTCAAATAAAGCTAAATTAGCGGGCACTCTATTTGAAAAAAGACTAGATGATAATTTATCTATGCTTAAAAAGGAGTTCACTGATGCCGCCAAAGAAAATAAACCAGACGCACCTTCTTCAGCATCAAAGAAGCCGTCTAAAAAGAGGAAAAAATAGCAATGGAAGCTAATAATAATACGGCTCCTGTGCCTGAAATTGAACAGGATTTACAGGATACCCCAACAACTAATGATAACTCATTTAATGATATGTTAGGATTACCTAATACAACAGAAGAAACGGCCCCTCCTAAACACGAGGATACCCAACAACTTATTGAGAAAGAAGTAGCACCTCAACAAGATTTTTCTAATAATGAAGTCCCTAATAATAATGACCAAGTGAGGTATCAATATTGGCAGTCTAAAGCTGCTAAATTGCAGAATGAATTACAAGCTGTTAAAGATTATGCACCTATGGTGGATTATCTTCGTAACAATCCAGAGGCCGTACAGAACCTAACTCCAGGTGGTAAAGCACCTGAAGGTCAAGTACCCCAAAGTCAAGAGCAAGAGGAGTTTCCTCCTCCACCTGCTAAACCTGAGCAACCTGCTGGATTCTCAAGAGAGGAAGCTTTTAGTGATCCTGCAAGTGCATCTGCAAAACATTTAGATGAAGTTGAAAAATGGCGCGATGATATGCAACAATATAATCAACTAGCATCTCAATATGAAATTGCAGTAATGCGCGAAAATTACAACCAAAAGCTCGATAAATTCGAAAAGTTAGAGTTAGAGAGAAAAGCTTATGCTGAAAATGCTAAAAAAATGAATGATGTGAGACATTATGTTCATTCAAATTATGATTTAGGTGACAATGTAGATGATTTTATCAATACAATGAATGATCCTAATTCATTAAATATGGATGAGCTTGTTGCTTACTATAAATTCAAAAAAGGAATGGTAGCACCTACTAATGTAAATAATGCTACAGCTCCTTCAAGTAATTTTCAGCAAGTAAAAAGAGCACAGTCTGTACCAACACCTATGGGGGTTCAGCCAGCTCAAAGTAACGCTCCTACTGACGCTAGTGAAGGATTTATGGATTTGCTTATTAATAATGACAAACACAACAATATCCTTTAAGGAGGAATAAAATGGCAAACTTAAAAACAAGTACTCCGTCTACTGCCTTTAATACGCAGGGTGGCCCAGCCATAGATAATATAAGAAGAACGTTTGGCATTGGTGATAAGGTTGCGGAATTAGCTCCAGAAACATCAATTTTCTTCTCATATTTATCTAAGTTAGGTAAAAAACCTATTGATGAGACAGTATGGAGACCACTAGAATATAGAAACCAATGGCAAAGACGTAATTTTACTGCTATCCAAAAGAAAGTATCTGACGCTAACTCAGACTGGGTAGATGTAACAGCTGTTAATGCTTCAGGTTCAGGCGCTGATGCGGCTACTCACGTATTCTTTGAATGTGATTACAACCACCAAGGTAAAGTACTAAAAGGTGGAACTGAAATGGGTACTAATACTACTGGTAACTATTCACCAATCTTCTTAACAAAAAATCAAGTTCTTAGAATTGATGGCGTAGCATATAAATTAACTGCTGAGCCTGTAATTTTAAAACATGATGGAACTAACTGGAACGAAGATACTTCAGGCGATAAAGGTATCGCTCGAGGTGGTGTTGCTGTTGTGCCTATTGCTAATTTAGTAGTTATTTCTAGTAACTCAGCAATTACTGCAGCGGTAGAAGCTTGGTCTAAAAAAGGTCAAGTGATGGGTTCTCAATGGGATGAGGCTTCAGGCGCTCCAGAAGGTTTCAGAGATGAGCTTTCTAGTGCAGAGTTTTATACTCAGATATTCAAAACAGCTGTACCATTAATGAGTGGTTCAATGATGGCTACTAAATACAGAGGCTACGCTAATGAGTGGCAACGTATTTATGCAGAGCATCTTAAAGCACACAAAATGGATCTAGAAAATGCTTTCTTATTTGGTTATGGAAAGTACAATACTGCTGATACTAGAACATCTTGGGGTATAATACCTTTCTTAGAAGCGCAAGGTGGTAAAAGATACCAGTTTGACTATGATGGTGGAACTGCTGCTCCTGTTACTAATGATGCTACTTATGACATTAAAGCTGGATTTAACTACGATGGTGTAGTTGATGTTATGGATGATTTCATGAGTTATGAATCTGGAAATAGTGGCAAAAAACTATGTTTAACATCTAGAAAAGTTATCAATAACTTACATAAAATGGGTGACGGCAACTTCTTGTCTAATTCATTTAGTAAATCTGATGGCTCTGCAACTAACAACAAAGAAGTATTTGCTGCTAGTTTAAATGTTAAACCTTCAAGCTTTATGCCTATCGATATTACTTCAATATCAACTTCTTATGGATCTATGAATTTCGTAGCACATCCATTATTTAGAAATGATATGGAAGATAAAGCGGTATGTATCGACCTTGGAAACGTATCTTACAGACCATTAAGTGGAAACGGAGTATCTCGTGATACATTCGTTGAAACTAATGTTCAAGGTAATGATATTGACGGCAGAAAAGACATGATTATAACAGAAGCTGGTTTAGAGGTAATGTTACCTGAAACTCACGCTGTTATTGATTTTGTTTAATCTATAACGTAAAAATGAGCCCCTGCTTTGTGTGGGGGCTCTAAAACATTGGGGAATTATGGCAAATTTTAAAACACGAGTTCTAGGAATATTAGGGCAAGACAATAGCGATTACTTATCAGATATAGCAGATATGCCTGGCATAGTTACTAATTCTTTATGGGAAATGGCTCAAGTATTACCAACACAATTTTTATTATCAGAATCAGTTTCGAATCCAGTAGATATTGAAAATTTAACTAATGGTCAAACAGCTCCTTCTGATGACGTAGATATTGCTGATACTATAGTATTGCTTGTAATTAGAGTTTCTGCTGGTCCTCATATAGTAAACAGTGAAAACAATATAACTGAAGAAGTATATCTTACAAGACCTTGTAAACAAATAAATATAGAAGAAAGCCATAAAGCGTTAGATTCTAATAGCATATATTTTGCTACTGACTTATCTCCAGTTTATTGGATTGAAAATGGAAACAAATTAAAAACTGCCCCTGCAACTACAGGATATACTGCAAATAGTGGGGTTCCTAATGGTTTAATTATGCCTGATGGAAAAAGTGGATTAAATCTGTACAAATATACTAGACAGGTGTTTACAGATGCAACTTGGGAAACTGCAAGTAGTTTTACAGGTATTCCAGAAGGCACTGAAGATTTAATTTGCAAAAGAATAGCAGTAGAAGTTCTTAATCAAAAGATACTTAATGCAGGGACACAAGATGAAGATCAAGAAATAGTTCAGATTTTACAAGCTAATAGAACATTATTATCTGAAGATATTGGAAATCAAGTAAAACTTTTAAATGATCTTTGGGAGACTAAATGACACAAAAAGAGCTTATAGAAATTATACAACAACATCACCCTAAAACTGGTGAAACTTTAATTAGAAAGGCTTTAAATAGAGCCCAAGATGATTTTGCAGCAAAAACTAGTATAGTTGAAGTTGCTACAGATGGAACAGATGTTACTGTAGCTGGCCAAAGATATTATAGTTTACCTCCTGAATTATTAGAATTAAAAAGAGTTGAATTAGGCAATATTTCAATTAAAAGATTAATATTTAAACCTATAGAAGGAGATATTACATAATGGCTTCAATAGATTATAGAGATAAATATTTTTACTTTGTAGATGACCATAGATTAGGGTTAGTAGAAAATAAAACAACTGTTAGTGTAAATGACCCTAATTATCAAAGTATTCAAAAGGCAGGAGAAAGCATAAGATTATTTTATGTTAGTAGACCTATACCTTTTGGTTCAGATTTAACAAAAAGTAGTGAAATACCTGACCAATTTCATGAAGCTTTAACTTATAAAGTAATATCAGATTTGTACAAATTACCAGGAGATTCCTTTAATTTGCAATTAGCAGGATATTATGATCAACAATATATGCTAGCTATTAGGGAAGCTAAAAAATATGCTTCTAAACATAGACAATCAGGAGGGGTTATTACACCTATAGATTATTAATGGCATTTAACAGAGCAAATATATCAACAACAAGTACTTTTGAAAGAAGTGGAGCAATAACTACTAGTGATACTCCTGCTTTTCAACTTTGGAG
>CEPE01124693.1_pt1 | contig 42907 bp, 62 predicted proteins | sample 530531 | NCBI WGS metagenome assembly CEPE01 (sample SAMEA2620273, study PRJEB7988) | marine metagenome | biome: marine biome (ENVO:00000447); feature: deep chlorophyll maximum layer (ENVO:xxxxxxxx); material: "saline water (ENVO:00002010), including plankton (ENVO:xxxxxxxx)" | depth 80 m
AGGCTCCGGAGTCAGATGCCCCTGACCAGCTAGCAGACAGCTTGATCTGAGTATTGCTATCTACACTAGAGACCGTGTAGGGAACTGGAACCCCGGCCAGTATAAACCCATCTCCGACTGAGACGTTAGCGAGCCAGGCAGTGCCTGACCCGGTAACGACGTTGCTGCCATTAGTAACAGCAGCCGTTCCTACTTTGTACTGAGACATATAGTCCTCCTTAGTTTAGTTTAGCCCAGGTAGAACCATTCCACCACCACAGGTCTCCATTAGAATCACTCTTAAATCCGGTTTTGCTTGACCCCGGACTACTAGTCGGAGCTGCCCCAAGCTTAGGCATCTCTATCTCGAATGACCCACCTAGAGTTCGAAGGGCCGGTCCAGTAGTAGAGGTAGCCTGTACCCCAGCTCCCTGTTGAGAAACCCCACTAACACCTGTGGCAGAATGTGATCTACCGGAGATAGCCGTCTTATTATTTCCAACTGAGGTATTACCTACAGCAACCACGGTTAGATCATTGTAGGATAGCCCTCTCCTCCCTATCCGGATAACCTCCTCGTTCTGACCACTACCATCTAGGTCATCATAAAGATTAATAACATCCAGATCAGAGTTTATAAGAACTCTCTTATTACTTCCCAGTGGACTAGTCTGGATGTCCCCCTGGACTATGATCCTTGACCCATCCCATTTTAGATAAGAATACAAGTCCCCGATATTCAGCTTGGGATCACCAGCATCATCACCAAGCCACCATCCCAGAGTGACATCATCTGAATATCCAGTCTTACCTGACCTAATGCTACCACCCGTTTGGATTTCCATGTAACCTGTGGTGATTAAACTTCCCCCAAGAGTACCACCATCAATGTTAACAGTTCCACCAAAGGTACCAGTGCCATCGAAGTAAACATTCCCTAGTTCGTCCACACCAAACTTCAGCTTATCCCCAACGGGCTGGGATGTATCCAAGGCCCAATGAAGATAAGTTGTTCCATCGATGGTGCGGGGTCCTAGTCCAGATTCGATGGTTCCACTGATGGAACGAATTAGGCCCTCAGCGGTAATTGTCTCAGTTGCGTTTAGGGTTCCAGTGGTTATCTTGGCAGCAGTTACGTTCACAATCTTTTGTGAGGGTACTGCATCATCCCCTAGATTAGCTTCTATAAAATTCCTATCAGCCTGATCTACAAGATAAGCCCAACTACTCAGTCCGGACAAGTCCACGCCAGTAAGGGTCTTCACTGAATACTCAGTGCTATATGCAGCCCCTTGACGTCCGAATTCATCAAAAGGGAGGAGTATCACGTAGTGCTGAGTCCCCTCAGAAAGCCCTGAGAGAGTGATTGTGGTGTCACTGGTAGTAACTACCGGGTCCATCGTATTAGGGTCAATAGACGGCACCTCAGACACCCATACGGATACCCCACTGTAGTCCAGGTCGTCCGGCTTGGTGTAAGAAATATCAATGGTCTTAAATCCTGGAGTAATCCTCAGTCCTTGCAGATTGCCCGGGGGCGGATTATCCACGGAAAGGGAAGCCGGTTTCTCACTAACCTGGTTTAGCCTACCCCTACAGTAAACCCTGAGTTCAAAGCTCCTCCATGCTCCAACCTGACCGGTCTTCCGTTTGTAGTCCTCCGCATTCTTCTCATAGGTATAAGTATAGTATGGATCAACTACCCACTCAGTTCTAACCAACCTCAGGGAAATACCGGTTCCGTTGTCATACTGAGCCCACACTTCAACCTGGTAATCCTTGAAGTATTGGTCCAGGTTTCCTCCTGAAGCCCCGATGTATCCCTCAGAACCTAACGGCAACCACTGATCGATTGAGGTCTTTCTCCACTCGAACTTAGCATCCTTACCAGTGAACACCGTGTCATTCCCCTGATCCAGTAGCTCCAAACCATTCACTCTAGGAGCAGGGAGGTACTTAGCTACTTCAGGATCAAAGATGTCCTGGGAATTGCTGACGGTTATCAGGGCTTGATCTGTAGTCCCTGACCGGATTCCCTGGGTAGATACCGAGGAGACACGGACTTGATACTGAGAACCATCAGCTTTAACTACAAAGCTAGCCCTCCCATCAACATCCGTTGGACCAACCGTAATCCAGTCTGGGTCACTGACCTTTTTGTACTGAACAAACGAGTGGCCATAGTTAGCATCAGCCGGAGCTGTTGTATTAACCACAACCGTGGAGACCACAGCATCGGGTGTTCTGGGTTCATAGGCTATCTCATTTAACAACAGAGATGTAGGAAGCTCAGCCGTGAACCCGTCAACCGTGTGGTTCTGGTAGTAGTAAGTAGACTTTCTACCAAGTCCAGTAATGCTTCTGATCCGGAATTGATATTCAGCATCAGTCACATTATCTAGGGAGACCTGGTTATCCTGCCAGTAGCTCGCTAGGTCAATGAAATCCCCACCACTTGAGGCCAAGCGATATTGAATCTCATAGGCATCAGCACTGGGTTGATCCAACCAAGAAATATTAAGCCTGACACGTTTGCTTCTATCAACAGACTCGTATATCTCCTCCGAGAAGTTGAGGTTAGTTGGGGATGAAATAGAAATCCCCGAGGGGATAGAAAGTGCTGGAGGAGGTGTAAGTGCAAGAGCATCACCCTCCGACCAGCTATAAATCTCAGGAGCATCTTCTCTCAGCTCCAGTTTAACCCCAGTATTGAAGGATACCTCCATCTTCTCTATCCGGAATACTTTTGGACTCCAACCAAGACGAGTATTATAAAGGTTGATCCGATCCCCTGGTGTTAACTGAAGAGCTTTGAATTTGAAGACCGCAGTACAAGACAAGCCAAATCGATTCCTTTCGATGTCGATCTTAGCTAGCCTACGTGCCAGTGTGGGGCTATTAGCAAAAGGAAAATCATAGTTCTTGCTAAGAACCTCCAGGTCCTGATTAACATAGCTGCTAATATAAAGCTCTTGAAACCCTACAGGCTTATATTCCTGATCTGGGTCAATATAAGTACCAGAAGCCACATTGTGCCGAGATGCTTTCCCTGGTCCTGGCTGGAAAGTCAGACCCCCAACGAAATCCGATTCATCCAAGTCCATAACGGGAGCTTGATAAGCACCCGGAACAATACTCCATAGTCCCTGACTATAAACCGGATAAGAAGCACCGGCTCGGCAAAGACTCTGAACAATCTCCATCGGGGATACTGCGATCTTGAAGGTACCATTAACCGTATATCTTTTCTCGGTTGTACCCACACCCGAAGCAACCAGTTCATCAGCAATGTTAGCAGCTGCAATAAAAGAAGCCTCGTCTATTTCGGAAGTGCTAGCACCAAACATCCTATCCCATACCAGAACATCTCTAACAATAAGAGCCTGGTTGTCAGTGTATCCAGTTGTTCCGGTCCTGGGATCATAGATGTCATTTTTACCTCTAACCTTAAAAGTGAATTTAGGAAGACCCACATCACCGAAGGTCTCCTTGTCAAACGCCAAAGCTATCCAAACAAAAGCCTGACCCTCCCCAATATGATCTAATGTCCAATTGGGTGGGGAGGAGTTATAGTCGTAGGAGTTATCAGTGTAGTTAGAGTTAAAGGTGGGAATCAGTGGAGCAGAACCTCGATCACCAGTGGACCTCCAACAGAAGTGGTTATTACCGGTGATGGGATTTACAATCTGATTCATCTCAGAGTTGTAGGAAGGGCCAGCTGTGGCTATAACCACACCATTAGCCCGAACCTCATCAATCTCTTCCACTTCATGTCCGGCGATGTGGTAGCACATCCAAAGAATGGTGTTATCCTTGCCATCATCCTCAATGTATATCAGCTGACCACCGACCAGGTTTTCTCCATAGATAACCAGTTGAGGTTCGGTAGATGACCGAATAGTCCTTTGTCGGTCCTGGTAGTCTTGTTCGGGAACTAGCCCCGCAGCCCACTCTTTTAATTGATCCTTGGCATATCCGTATGCCCCCAGGGTCATCACATTCAACCAAGCATTAGTCCAGTCCTCTAATGCCCCCAATGGATCGCTCAGGAAGTCCCCTGCTGAATCCACAAAGTCTTTAATAGGGTCTACTATGTAATCGTCGAACCAGCCCATTATTCGTAGAACTCCCCTTTAGGCCAGATGATCTTTTTATCAGTCACCTGGTTGACGAATTCAAAGAACTTGTCCCCGGGATACTTTGCTTGATGATCCGAGTTCATGTTCCGCTCCAGTTTCTGTCGTGACCAATCAGCCAGCCTATCCCTAATGGTGATGATGATCTGGGAGGCATCACCATAGATAAATTTCAGGTCATCGGTTTTCCCCCTGAAATAAAGCATGGTGTCGTTCCCTAATAGCTCCCCCTGGTCACTGAGCATACCCACATGAATAGTGCAGGTTCGATTTATATAGTTGGTTGACCCGGCAGAGCCCAGGTTTTCATCACTGATACCTGAGATCATAGCCTCTATCTGCTGAGGGTCTAGATCAGTGTTTTCAGAATGGGAACTGATTGACCCCAGGTTCCCCCGGCCGATGTAAGTCTTGGTACCAATGGTGAAGTCATCGGTGAGACTACAAAACAGCATAGGCTCATCGAACCCTATCTCCACAAAGAAAACGGGGCGAAATACCCCGTCATCCAATGCATCTATAATCTCTTGAGGAATTGATCTCATTAGTCTAATGCCTCCACCATCTCCAGGTCCTGAGCATAGACAACGGGTGAACTGGTATTCCACTCATTGTCATCAGCTGTAACCTTCATCTTGCAACGGGGCTCAGTTAACCGAAGAGCAGTCCCTGCTCCCACACCAACTCGGAGTGCAGGGCCAAACTCCACCGTGGCGTTTCCACTACCATCGGTTGTCACAGGGGAAACCACCTTCTTGAGCTCCCCATTTATCTCAAACCAATCTCCCGTTGCCAGGGCTTTTACCTGATTAGCATCCCATCCGCTGGTGAGAAAAGTAGTGACCCCAGCACTAACAGCAGCAGAAGTAACCGGGGAGCCAGCTGCGGTGCCGTTAGGCTGCCAATCACTGGGTACTACCCAGAAACGGCCAGCTTTACCCCTAAGGCTCACCAGGAAGCCCTGAAGCTCCCTAGCGGCTTCCCCTTCCCTTTGGGTATAAGTCCTGGTGCACTTCCACTTGGCCCCGGGCAATTCTCTGGTCTGTTCAGCCCCATTCAGGTCAGAGGAGAAGGTCTGGGTGTTATACCTGATACCCCAGCTCTCGGAATCAGGCTTTAACTCAGCTGGAAAATCTTTGATCATCCTGTTCTCCTCCCTACTGCCTTACTCATTGCTCCCCCTTGGTTAATAGCTCGGAGGACTGATTTCTCAGCGATCTTCTCGATCATCGGGGTCATCTGGAGTAACTGAGCCCTGATCTGCTTATCACTGGTTTCTTTTACCTGATACACGTTGGTGCTGTTGACGTTATAGGTATCACCCCCTGACTTACCAGACATCAGCTTCTCGGTATCTTTCCTTCCGATAACCCGGGCAGGGCCAGTAACAACCTCAGGACCAATCTCACCAGCTATACCCCACTTACCTGCGGGAATATCACCACCCTTGTCATACATCCCTGAAAAGGAGGTGGCTGCGATGGAAGCCACATTAGCTGCTGTGGACGCTGTGGCAATACCAACCGCCGGTAAGTTAGCAGGGAAAGGAGCAGATGCCCATGCTGCTTGAATGGCCTGATACATTTTCATGGTTGCATCAGCCAGGGCGAACCCTTGGGATACTGCGAAGAGTGCTTTGTAGGACTTGGACTGTTCTCCTTCAAATGTCTTGGCCAGTCCTGCCAGGGCTCCGAATGTATCTTCCCCCGATTGGAGGATAGCTGACGTCCGTTCCCGTTCCAATTCCTTGGTCTGTTCCACATAGTTCTTCTGGAGTCCGAGCAGGAGTTCCTGTCTCTGCTCTTCTGTCAGCTGTTCATTGCTGAGGATGATCTCCCGGCGTCTTTCATAAGACTCCAGCATGGCCTCCTCTTCACTGAGCAGTGACTCCCGGATTTTCTCAACTTCCTTCATCCGGTCTTCAGCGAGATCGGAATACTCCTTATCCCTCTGAGCCTTAATCCTCTCGAGCATCTTCTCTCGAGCTTCGGACTGGGCCTCAGTGTTCTCGATAACCAGCTTCTTGCGGGCCTCATAAGAATCGGCGATAGCCTGTTCCTCACTCCTCAGTGACTTGACCAGCTTGTCATATTCCTTGGCAGTGGCGGACTCAGTTTCTCCACCAGAGTCATCTCCACCAACCTTGAACTGAGCCAGCTTATCACCGCCCTCATTCTTCCTCTCCTCGTTGAGCCTTTCATAATCCTCACGGAGCTTGTCAGCAGCTCCAGACTGAGCTTCGAAAGATTGGAGAGCGGCATCCCTTTCTGACAGTACAGCGCCGATTGAATCCCTACGAGTCTGAGCCACACGTTCCGCTGATTCCTGAGCACCTTTCCAGATGTCCCCAGTCTTCTCGGAATACTCCGCGATGACCTTGTCCAGCTCCCCCCTGAAGTCGTATTCGTCAGAGAAGGGGTTCATGGAGTTGGCTATGCTCTTTCCGTAGACCTTAGCCTCAGCAGCCAGCTGATCAAACTTGAGAACGATCACGTCCAGCATGGCTTGTCCATAAGTGCTACCGTAATCAACCAGGGATGCTATCTCTACCCCGATCAACTGGATGGCAGCTCGGATGTTCTCCGGCATATCAGCGAATGCACCGATGATGAAATCCACAGCTGAAGTGGAATTCTCACTCCATTCCTCAGGGGCCTGTTCGAAGAGATCACTGATGAACTGCATCGCGTTGGATACGTTCATTGCGAACCCTGAGAACTTACCCATGATGGCATCGATATTTGCTTGGAGCTGACCACTGGCCAACTGAGCGTTGAATTCCTCCAATGCATCGATACCCAACCGGAAAGCATCTTCAATAATCTGACCAGCTCCGGCCTCGGAAATACCGAAGACCGCCTTCTCGAATTCATCCTGGAAATTACTGATGGCCCCACCCAGGGTCTCCATCTGCTTTTCCATCTGACCGGCGAACTGGGTTTCCCCAATACCCATCAGATACCCCTCTATCTCGGCGGCGTTATTCTTAACCTCAGTTGTCACCCCCTGGAAGGTAAACTTAATGGTATCGCCTTCGTTCTTAGCCCGGATACCAAATTCTTTGAGCCTCTCGAATTCTCCCGTGGCAGCGTCAGCTACAGCACCGATCATCTGGTTGAGATCTTTACCCAAAGCAGAAGCCGTATTACCGTATGACTCCATGGCCCTTTCTGATGGGGTCAGGCCTAGGTTCACCAGCATCAGGAAACCTTCTGTTGCCTGAGCCAGATCGTAGGGGGTTTGTGTAGCGAAATCCTGGATAGCCTGGAAAGCCACATCAGCCCGGTCAGCACTACCAGTAGCTGCTTCCAGGGAAGCCCTCAGCTTCTGGAAAGTAACCGTAGTAGACGTCAGCTTAGCTACCGCTGCGGTTACACCTGCGATAGTGGCAGCAGCTCCAGCCAATTTACTGAAGGCACCAGATACCCCATCCGTTGCTCTTTCCGTTTTCTTGCCCTGGGTTTCCAACCGATCCAGCTCAGAGGTGGCCTTAACCACCCCCTTGCTATCGGCCCTGATTAAGAGGCTAGCTGTTTCATTCATTGACTATCTCCCAATATACTTGGTCGAGGGAGTGGAGAACCTCAACCTCCCAGATATCTAGCTCGATTTTATTCAGGTCTGCCCAAGCCTTGAGTTCCAGGTTGGATATGGCCTGAGCATTTCCCATCTCGCAGTGCCACTTCCACAGATAGAAGAGCTCATCAGGAAACTCAGGTTTCTCCAACAAAAGACGGGGCATGACCCCCGTCGTTTTGTATACCTGCATCAAGCTGGACTTCAGGCTTTGCTTAGACCCTTTCGGTGGCTTTTGGAGCCGGTACTCCCATCGGGCGTATTTTTTGAGGAGTCCGACTCTTTCCTGAAAAAAGTCTTTCTGTCAGCCGCCCTACGGTTTATCTCGTCGGTGATCTGGGGTGCTTCCCTGAGAAGCTTCAGGACATTCTCCTCAGTGAACTCCTCGGGGAGGTTCCATCGGATAATCAGGGAAGCTACCAGCTTGAGCTTTTCTTCGTGATAGGCTTCCTCCGCTTCCTCTTCAGTAAGCTCCTTGTTCTTCTTCTTTTCGGCTAGGGTCACTGCCCGTCGTACCGACTCCCTTTCTGCTTTCTTGAAGTGGTCGGAATCAATCCCCCGGATGAATAGGCTGTACTCACTGACACTACCATCGGGAAAGAAGAGGGGTAACTCAGAACCCTCTTCAGCTTTCTCACGTGTGAAGAATTGCTCAAGCATCTTCTTAGCTCCTTTCGATAAGGATGTTGGTTTCTGAAGTGGCGTCGTAGTTGGCCGTGAAAGGCATAGCCAATGTAATGGGTCCATCACCCTGAACATCAGGTTGACCCCCAGTGTATACCACCCGGGGAATGAAGAACCGGAGGTTGTTACCAGCCACATCAGTCAGGGTGAATTCAATGTCACTGTCGGTCTCGTTAATGAACTTCTCCAACAGCGCGGTTGATTCAAAGTAAGCAGTCACCTGACCAGTTACCATGAAGCGGCTAATTGAGGGCCGGATCGTGGTCTTACTACCAACCACATACCGGGGCTCGATTCCGTTCTCAGCCGACAGCGTAATCTCAGTTACGATTCCGATCTCAGTACCACCCTCTTTGATGGTTCCTGTGAAGGAGTCGATGACCTTGGTAGTGGTCTCAGGATTGTAGGTTGAACCAGTCGGCTCGACTGAGTCGATAGTCTGATCCTTACCCACTACCCCGAAGACTGCTGTCACATTTGAGTCAGCAGCTACCGTGAGTGCCAGGGTGTTGACCTCGAGTCCGGTATACAGGAAGTAGGGTTTCTGACCTCCGGGCATGTCAGTGAAGTGACGCAGGCCGGAGAAACTTCTCCGAGTGGTTCCTGCCTTCAGCTGGTCAGTACCTACAGAGGGTGTGTCAGGTGTCCAGGTTCCACCGAAAACTGCCTCTAGGAGGCTATCCCAGGTATCGGCTGAGAGTTCACCCTGAATCTCACCAGCTACGTTGCGGGTTCCGTGACGAGTGTCACCAATTTGACGGTCGCTCCGAATCTCCTCAGACTGAAGAGTGTTCTTAGCCAAACCGAGGGTTGTACCCGTGATCCTCTGCTTATTCCAAGCAGGGGTTGTGGGCATTACCCCGTAGGAAGACTCGGGGACCAAATACAATGCGTGAAGTGCACCACCTGCCATAATCTATCTCCGTGTTCTGGCGTACCAGGTTATAGTGATAGGGCAAACGAACTTGGAGTTCCAGTTGTCGAATGTCCCCAAACCACAGTTGATGATGGTAACCGTCTGGCTACCGTATGAGCACGACTGACCAGCCAGGAAGGCTTGCCGGATCGTGTCTGCCATGGCCATCAAGGCCCCATCTCCTTCACCCACCGGGTACTTGAGAAGAATCTGCATAAACCCTCTATGTTCATCCTCACCACCTTGGCCAAGAGTAACCACTTCGGGTTCATTGAAATGAATGGTGACATCCCCCGCAGGAACCGACGTATCTTGCTCCATGTTGGGATAGTTCAAAGGTATCCCCAGACTCAAGCTTTCCAAGTAGGAGACCAGGGCTGATTTGATTTCTGATTGCATCATCTACTCCTAGCTATGGCTTGAGCTATTCGATTAACCCTCATGACGTTCTTCCTGACCATCCCCTGAGGGGCCTTGGTATGTGACCAGCCGTAGAACTCAATGGGGTAAGCGTAAGGTAGATTGTTGGTGAACCACACCGTGTCCCCGAATCGACTACCCTTGAGCACTGCATCGATCTCAGCCATTACCTCTTGTTGAGACCTGACGTCCAATTCAGAAAGCCTGGGGTTGCTTGAAGATAATTGCCAGTTTCCCCTGAGTGTTCCCTCCAGAACGGGTGTATCAAGTACGATACTCCGGAAAACTTCAAACAGGATTTGACGACGATTCCTTTCTAGCCTGGCCTTGACCTCTTTGTTAAATCCACTAAGCTGGAGGGAAAAGCTCATCATGGCCTCCGAATAAATCCCTTGTAGATTACCGTGGTCTTTCCATCCGGTTTCAACGGGGAGACATACTCGATAATCCACCAGCTGTCTTCATAGTAAATCTCCTGACCCGGTTCTAGGGGAAAGTCTAAACCCGAGGCCGAGAAGATAATGTTGTTCATCTTGGATAAAACCCTGATTCCATTCTCCCCGAGAAATCCCTCGATGGGATTGTTCTTTACTTGACCGCCAAACAATAATATCACTGCATCCACTGCTTGTACCACTGGGGTACGGGACACCGTTCCTGTTACTGGGTCGGGGGTTCCAGGATTAGGCTTCCTCACCTGGAAGCTACCCCCGTTAGATTTGATCAACCTTGCAGCTGTTCCCTGAAGTCGGATGTATTTGCTCATGCCCTCACCACACCTATCGAGAATGGGTTTCTGGAAGAGAACAGGGGACGGAGCAGCATCTCCACTTTGGGAAACCCTACAGCAGAGGTTGACGTGTCCTGGTACTCTACCTCGATGACATCCACCTTCTCCTTCTTCACAGACTGAGATGGGTTGGGGATGAGTTCTGAGGTGTAAGCTTCGATCGTTGCCTGAGCATGAGCCCTGGCCAAGTAGGAGGGAAGTGTAGTAGCAGGGTACTCGTAACCGTCGATCACCACACCTTCCCGAGGAAAAGCCAATGCTTGCAGTGGATCAACGATGTCTCCCTGGTACTGGAGCCTGAACTGCTCCATGTAATCGGTGGCCTGAATTGCGAGGGCCTCTACTTCTGCATCTGCTGTCGGAAGTGACTCGCCCCGAGCTACTGCGTATTCCCTCAGGGCTGTCACACTGTTGTAGGAGTTAGCTCCAGTAACCCCAGAGCCATCTTCAATTACCAGAGCCATCTTATTATCCTCTTGGTTGAGCAGGGTAGCGGGATACTAACCGCAGGCCCCTAGGACGGAGGGTGTAAGCCCTGCCTAATTATATCCCCCCTTTAGGGGGATAATAATAGGGCGTTCCTGGCTACTCCTGGATGTCGAAATACCGGGCCAGTGCAGTCCGCATTTTCGGGGCTGATTTCTGAGCACTGGCTGAGAATTCGAAGTCCTCCAGCCGTTCACCCATATCCAGGAGCTCATCTTTTTCCATCTTTTCCAGTACTTCCAGGGAAATTTCAATCTCTTCCCCGTCGTCCTGGTCATTTTCATCGTCTGAGGAGCCGTCAGAGGAGCTCTGGCTGGGTTCTTCGGATGTACCCTCAGGGGTACCACCATTAACCAGGGCAGAGCTGCCAGCGATCATCTCAGCGGCTTCTTCCGGATAGACCGGGTAGTCCTCGTAATTCTCGGGGATCAGACCGGCCACATAATCCGCTTGCTCGGGTTCTGACTGAGCAGCAATGTGGGATGCCCGGAACTGAGCGCCGATTGCTTTGCCAAACTCAAGTTCTTCCTGAGTGGTTTTACGACCCGTAAAATAAATGACCTTTTTCTTAGCAATCATGGTATTCTCCAAATCAGAAAAAGCAGGGGGCCGAAACCCCCTACTCTTGGTTTACCCTAATCCACAGGATTAGAGGGAAGTGACGAGTACGCCAGCCAGGTCCTTGTTGGAGGTAGAAACCCGATCCCAGTTGGCCGCGGTACCCAGGGCAGCATCAGCCGGAGACTTACCGCCAGAGGCAGTATCCCAGGTGAAGCCTTTGAGGCCCATCTGGTAAGTCCACTCGGCCTGGTAAGTACGCAGGATGTTTTCGTCACCGTTGGAGGTTTCGATGTTATCCGTGTACTCGTTACCCTGCTCAACGATAATACCGCCAGCAGCCAGACCCGCCTGGTAGTAGTGGTCAATACCTACACCACCACCATCTACCACGATCAGCTCCGGAGAGTCGGTCATGATGATCGGGCGGCCAAAGCCATCGTCTACCACCTGGACGTTACCGAAGGTGAACAGACGGTTGCTGTTAGCCAGTGCCTGGCCGTAGATATCGAAGGCAGATTTGGAGTGAACCAACCAAGCCACAATGTCCTGAGAACGGTCACCGAACTTCGCGGCACCGGACATCAGGGATTCAAGCTTCGCAGTGCTGGCAGTGCCATCATAGTTCAGCTCAGTGACGTTACCCACGGCAGCGGTGTAGGCCATGATACCAGTGTTCAGCATGTCAGCCATGGAATCCTCAGCCATCTGACGGCCGATTACAACACCGGCTTCCTCAGGAGACTTCTGAATCCACTTCAGCATGCCCGGGTTGATCTCGATCGGCGGAGTACCAGCAGCCACCTTGACAGAAGTCTGAACCAACTGGCTCAGAACCTTCTGGGCGACAGCACCGGAACCGTACGCGTTACGACGACGAACCAGACCACTGATCTTTGCCCAGATCGCTGTCTGAGAAAAATCACCCTCGTGAGCAGCAGACGTCAGAATGATGCCACCGCGGACGTTGCCATTGAATTTCTCAATAGCTTGGTCCTGGGTTTCAGTCATGGAAGTTTGAGCGTACTCTTGGAATACTGCAAGATCAGAAAGTGCCATATTTTAGCTCCAGTTTTTAAATTGCGGAGAGGGCCGGGTTAGGCGCCTGTCTCCTTTTGTGACTTGAGATAGTCAGCAACCTCTTTCGTTGAGGCCTTTGCGAAATCGGGTTTCTTGGGTGCTTGTCCACCCTGTCCACCCTGACCTCCGCCAGCACCGCTACCGGAGCCTTGACTTCCGCGAACCACGGAAGCAAAGTCGTTGTTGGACTGGAACTCAGACTTGAGCTCGTCCAAAGTCATTGGGGTCAGTTCGCCGTCAGCATCCTTGACCCGAGTAACCGCCTTACCATCCACACGTTCAACGGTAAGCCGGCTTTTCAAATGTGGCCGCAGTACGGAAGGGGAATCAGACAGCTCCGAAGCCAGACGATCAGCTACGTTATCAACCAGGAGTGTATTGAGCTCCTTGTCATAACCATCAAGCTGATCAGTCAGCTCCTTCTCACGGTCTTCAAGCTTCTTCTTCCACTTGGCCTCGAGCTTGGCTACGTCCTTATCACCACTGCCGGCTGAGTCCTGCAGGGTTTCCAGTTCTTCCTGGATACCCTTCAATTCGTCCTCCTTCTCACGGAGTTTACCTTCGGCAGCTTTACGACGTTCCTTCTCGTGTTCCTTGGCCCGCTTGAGAGCGCCAGTATCTTCACCGCCCTCAACGTTAAGGATGTATTCACCCCCATCATTCTCGGCGTATTCCTTCTTGATATCATCCGAGAGTTCGTCGTATTGGGCCTTTGTCAATTTGTATTTCATGAGCACCGCTCCTAGATTCCAGCCTCTTCAAAGGCGTTGGGTTTTAATTCCTTCATCTCGGCGAGAGTCAGGGGTTCGAAGTTTCTATCAAGCTGAAGGTCCGAAAACTCCTCAGCGGTTAATCCACCTTTCCGGAGTAGCTTAGCCCTGACAGGACCAATGGCATCATTCTGGAAAGCCACAGGTTGACGCTTGAGCCACTCGTAGTACGAGGTGTTTGCTTTCACAGGACCAAACTCGGCAGACCGAGTAGCATCCTCAGAAAACAGTTCAACAGTATCCCTGAAGTAGGGAACATGTGTTGATCGGCAGTTCGGGTGTATGGGGGGTAGTGGCCCCTTCCCGATTTTGAAGACCATCGTGTCAAGTGACCGGCACTGCTTCGAGGTCACTCCATCAAGAGTAGATACCCACTGGTACTCCTCAATGATGTCATCGTTGGCCATCCAAGTAGCTGTTCGGGCCTGAGAGGAAATGTGCTGGGTAGCAGTGCGGACCACAGTCCTAGCATCCTCCCAGTTTTTCCGAATGATCCCATCCCGATACTTCTTGGCTTTGGTTCCCCGGATAGCTCGAACAGTCTGACTGATAGTCATGCCCTGAGCTCTTGCTATCCTGATCTGGTTTTCGACCCGTTTGATCTGGCGGTTATTCAGCCCCTTTACGAAGGGGTCCAATAATTCACCAGTGGCTTGGATTGGACTTTCGAGGGCGGCTTTCCAAACTCCGGCTGCAGCAATAACCGATGCTTCCGCTGTCGCTGTCGTAATTGCTTGGACCTCAAAATCCGCTTCCTCGCCACTGAACTCCTCCAGGTTTTCCAGGAGTGAATTGGTATGGTCAGAATAAACGCCGATCTGGAGGGTCCTGAGGTCACGCAGAAGAGCGTTGTAATCCTTCCGGGTTATATCCCTCAGGGTATCCCCATCGAGCTTATTCAGGAGTCCTGAGATGTCCTTATCCAAACCCTCGATAACTTTCTCGTAGTTTCGGATCAGACCCTGCTTGTACCGCTCCAGGTAGACCTGATGTCGGGTAGCCACATCGATGTAGTATCGACTGACCCCCCCACTCTTAGTCTTCGTCTTCTTCGGACTCCTCGGACTCTTCGCCATCCTCGTCTCCTCCCGGTGTTATGCCCATATTCAGTGAGGCTTCGTTTTCAATCTGGGTCCTGGCCTTCTTGTCATCCTCATAAGCCACACCAGATCGCTTCAGGTTCCAGCGGTATTCTTCCCACGTTACCCCACCGGATGTCCATTCACTCAGCAGCTGTTGACGTTCCTGGGCACTCATACGGGCGATTTCGAAGTCGGTGTTAAGCTCGAACTCGAATTTATCCGAGGAGTTCATATATTCCAGGGCGTAACCGATCGCCTTCCGGTATGCTGAGGAGACGTTCTGGGCGACAGTGGACAGGACTGAGGATTCAACCACATTCTCCTGGCCCGCTTCAGTGGCTGTCCGTTGTACCTGGGTCTGTTCCACCAGCTTAGCACCCAGTGCAACCATCTGCCGCTCCTTAATTTCCATTGCCTCCTTGGGCATGGTATTAGGGGCCGCTTGTGCCAGGCCAAATGATCCGCCCTGGGGAAGTGGAACCACTGCGGTACTGCCAAGCCTCAGTTCTCCTTCCCATACCTCCTTAACCCAGGACTCAGTGAGACCTGCTGCCCAGGGTGTAGGCTGACCTACCATGAAGCAGGATTCCTCGTAGTCTGCTGAGTTCCGGTAGTGGCCGATGTTGATATGGGACATGTCCTCGAATGGAGGCCGATCCGGAATAGGGTCATTGTTAACCGCCCCCATGAAGCTCACCGGAATGATGTCCCAAGGCTGGCCGTTCCCTTTCCGAGGATAGAAGTCCTGAACCTTAACAAGTCCCTGATCCCCTTCACGCCACACCATGCAGTGGAGGCGAGGAGCCATACCCTCTTCCTGCTCGATTCGGAACTCCCGCCACTGAGTACCCTTCTCAGCCTCGTACCCATCGTCTTCCTTGTCGTACTTTTCCTCGAGTACCAGGAGGGACAGGTATTTCTTAGCTCCCAGGGTAGACCAGCGCCAGTTGATGATCTGCTCCGGATAGTACAGGTTGATAGTGGCCCGTACCTTGCCATCCATCATCTCTTTCCGTGTGGCAGCCCGTGCTGTCTCAGGGTAATCCGTCAGCAAGCATCCATGCCCGAGTGACAGGGTAACACCTGAAGACTCTTTGGTCTGCTGGTACAGACTGAGTTCACCGCCATCCACACTCTCGAGGAGTGGCTCCAGGATAGCAGGCAATTCCATCACTGGATCGCGGTAGAATATCTGGCCTACCAGGCCATCCAGGGTACGAGCGCAGGCGTTATAGAAAACGGCCCTTTGCTTGTATCCAACATAGCGTTCCTTGTTAGCCTTATCATCCTTCTCAGTGTTAGGCATCGGCAGGTATTTGATCCCTGCGTCCTTGACAGCTTTCGGCCCCTTTAGTACATCCCGAATCTGGTTGTATGTAGGAGCAAGAGCTACCAGCTCTGGCCTGCGGTATTTAATACTCATCTGGGCAACCTCATCTTGACGTTCTTCGCGGCTTTGATGTTACCTGCCAGAATCCTATAACGAACCTCGTCATATACGTGATCCTCAGCGTTAGTATCAACATCCTCTGGGTTCTTTTCATCTCGTGGCAGTACTGGTAGCAGTGCAATGGATGCCCGGCAGTGAGACATGAAGTAAACTCCAGGACCCTCTTCCTGTTTCATCCTTTCCCTGACCAGTTCCAGGCCGTTGATCCGAGACCCAGGGGACTTATCAGCCCTGACCCATCGAACCCCATGTTTTTCCATCTTCGTGGCGATAGTGTCCACATCCTGTTGGACTGTCTGGTATATCTGGCCATCAGCAGGACCACTGCGAACATCGCCGTTGATCCAACCCCTTTCCCTTAGGGTCTTTTCAATGTCCTTAATGCCTTTGGCTATTTCAGAAGCAGACATCTTAATGCCTTCGTTAGTACCCAGCTCCTTGGTGCCGTACCACTCGTGAATTCGGATCAGTGACCCTGCAGGGAATGACCATCTCTCCTTGTACTCCACGAGCTTTCCCTTCTCGTACACGTGGCGGATAATCTCCACTTCTTCCCCATTGGATTCTGCCCACCATCCCACACTGAATGGATGAGATGAACCCCAGTCGAATGACCGGTCCACCTTCCACTGCTTGGGGATTTTAAAGCGGGGCAGTATCAGACGATTAGACCAGACATCGTCCAGGGCACCGCCTGCTACGATATTCCAGTCGCCCAGTCGCATTGCTTTGACCAGGGCAGGATCACCTAGACCCTCGAGCCTGTTCTCGTACTCGGGATCATTTTCCATCAGGGTTGGATTATCCTCCAACAGTGCTGGGATGTAAGTCCTTAGCATCCCACCATCGGCTTTCCTGGTCCTGACCACTTCTTGAGGTTCAGCGTAATCCACGAAAGTCCGCTTGACCCAGACATGTCCTTTCGATCCAGGGTTAGAACCGCACAGGATCATTGGGAGCTTCTGTCTGATCTTCAGGTTGGGTAGCAGCTCACGGTCTGGAACATCCAGGCCACCGAGTCGAACCCTGTTGCGAAGGAAACGATATTCCTTCTCAGTGAAGTGAGTAAGCTCGTCCATCAGGAGGACGTGTATCTCAGCACCCTGGTACTTCATCAAATCCTTTTCGTACTGCAGGTGGCAGAGGTGTATCTTGGACCGGTTCCAAAACACGATCTCGTTCTTGGACAGGTTGATCTTGCACAGACCCGCCTGAATCCAAGGCCACAGCAGTGCGGGGAATGACCCCGAGCCTTCCATGTGGTTTTTGTACAGGTCGCCGAAGTGCTTCCGGAAGATATACACTTGACAACCAGGTACCATCGAGCAGACCAGAATGGCCAGTACTCGCATGAGATGGGATTTACCACCACCGGCGGCACCCCCATACAGCATTTCGTTGGCAGCAGAGTAGAGAGCGACCCCCTGCTTGTCATGAAGTTTTATGTCGATCTCCATTTACACCGCCTTCAAACTTTGATAGGATAGGTACATAGTCAATAACGAGGAACATCACATGAAAACTTCAATCCACACCTTATTCGACCGCCTGAACGAACTGGAACGTGCCAACGGCAAGAAGCCGACCTTCTGGACCACCGAATCCAAAGCTCAGGTTCAACACATGATCTCCAAGGAAATGAAGGAATACAAAAAATGAAATACCTAATCCTGATAACCCTGCTTATGTCCCCCCTATCCCATGCAGATAAGCTTTACCTGGGGGCTAAGTCCTACCACTTCGACAGAAGCAAGGACTATAATGAAACCCACAAGCTCGTGATGTATGAGAGAGAAGGGTACGTAGCTGCGTATTTCAACAACAGTTACGATGAAGATACCTTCCTACTCGGGAAAAGACTCTACTATCCCCTGACGGATAACCTAACCACATCAGTTATGGTCGGGGCTACCTATGGATACAGGAGCCTGAGAAAGCCGGGAGACCTTTCCCGATCCAGGAAAGTGCTACCTGCAGTTACACTATCCATTGAGTATCGATTCGGGGGTTTGTTGAACACCCTATTCCTGGGATCGGCAGTTGCTATCTCCCCAGGGGTCGAATGGTAAACGAGAGGGCAGCTGAGGTCGTCTCAGGCTGCCTTATACCCAAGTACCCTGATATACCCTACCGCTTACCCCCGCAAAGGGCCTCATACGCTGCGTTATGGCCGATGACCTGTCGGACCGTTTCGGGGGTATCCTTGCTCGAGTAAGTGATAACCTGGAAGGCCTGACACTCAGTCCCTTCGATTGGGGTCGTCGTCTGACATCCCATGCTCATCATAGCGACGAACAGCATCAGCCCTGGCTTGCTTAGCTTTCTCCACTTGGTCCTGAGCATGTTGAATACCCTCTTTGATAGCGATGGCTTCCCCGGCCTCCAAGAGCTGGCGTTTATCCAGGTAGGAAACCAGGGAAGCAGCTAACCCCAATAGCAGGTTAACCAGACGGATCATCTTTGTTCCGGTTCTTGCCAAAGTTCCCTGCCAGGAAGTTAAGAACCTTCAAAACCTTCGAGATGATCTTGTCATCCGTTCGGGTTGGCGTCAGGGCCGTTATAGCAGTCGCTGCAGTGACCAGAGTGGTCAACGCGGCTAACCATACCGGGAACCCATCAAAGAAGGCGTCCAGCGCCCCCATAATCCCTCCAGCATCTTGTGCCAGAGCCATGCCTGGCAGAAGCGCCAGGATCATCAGTACAAGCTTCATATATTATCTCCTAAGTGAATGCTCCGAACATCCGGCCGAATAAATCCGACAGGAACTTTTTGATGACCTCGAAAAGTGAGGGTGGTTCAGGAGGAACCCCCACTCGGAAAGTCACCGTGTCTGAGGGTTGGCTATACAGGCCATCCGTATCCACCGTTCGGATAGCAGCCTCGTATTCCCCAGGGGACAGGTCAGGGGTAAACGGGGATGACTGCACCTCGTAAACCTGGACCTCTCCACCCACAGGGGAGACGTACAGCTCGTAACCCTGAATCTCGGTAGCTGGCAGTGGATCACCGTTCACCCGAGTGGTAGGAGCCTCCCAAGTGAAGGTGGCCGTATCAGTGTCAGGCCTGTCTGGAATCTCCAGTGCAAAAGCCGGTAGTGAAATCAGGAAAAGCAGGATGTATCTCATATCACTTATTCCTCTTGGTTGCGTAGATAAGTTCAATTCGGAGACGACGAATCTTCTCCTCCAAGTCCTCGATAGTGGGATAGGTCCGGCAGACAACTACCATCATGCCTAGTATAAATCCCACAGCTATGCCTATCCCCAGGTTAACCATCAGTTATCCTCCGCTGCGAGAAGCAGGTTGTGGGCTATCCGTCTTGCCCACCCCTTGCCATAGTGTTCCCAGGTACTGATCTGGGTCATGAACTTCAGGCGTTGTGCCAGGAACCTCAGCAGAAGGTCGTTTATATCCAGTGACCGGACTGCCGCCCAGGTAAACGGGCCTATGATCCCATCATCCACAGTACCTGCTGCCCGTTGCAGCATCTTGGTCGCGTTATGCATCCCGTGGTTAATCGCAGCATCGAACATCTGATACTGCATGGCAGACCGGAATCGAGCCATGCCCAATTTCTGCCACCAGTCACGGTAGTAAATCTCCTTGGCCTCAGCCTTGGTCAGGTTCCTGATGTCCAGGTCTGGATAGGTCATTGCTGCCAGTCCGAATTTCGTCCCCTTAAGTTCCCCTTCCCCAACCCTGCCTGATGTCCAGTTCCCCCGATCATTCGGGTCATCCTGGAACCAGCCCTCGTTAGTGAATACTCGATCGAAGGACTTATTGAACATCGTCATCCTCCCGATCCGTGCTCCTGCTATGCGAATGGGTGGGAGCATGCAGACCAGGGACCTTTGTCAGTACCCAAGCCTCCAAGCAGAAGATAGCCCTGCCCCCCATGTGACCGGCGATAGCAACCAAGGCACCTGTCAGGTAAGTGGATAATTCGAGCTCCAGACATACGTAGATGGTAACCACCCCTACGAAACCACTGATGGACCACTCACCAACCAACTCGACAAGGGAGAACTTCTTAGGGTCTCCCTTCTTCACCCTACTAATGTAATTCACGGTTCCCCCCCATATTGCCAGCAGGACAAACCACAGGTAACCGATTCCTGTACCGACCAGCTTATCAATAAAGGCGCTAATGTTATCAAGCATTCTGCCCCCCGATGGTGATGTTGATTTGTGGCGTCACCTCACCGAGGTCAACAGTCCGATCCTTCTTGTACCTGCGGGCATCCAGGAGATAGCGAATCAGCTTGTCATCGCCTGCCCTAGCTCGACTGTATGCAGTCTCTTCCAATCTGTCGGTTGAATCCTCCAGAGCGTCAGTGTATTTCTCCAGGAACTCCTCGTCCAGCTTCTTGGCACGAAGCCAAGTACGGGATAGCCCTGCCACAGCACAAGCCTTCCGGGTGGAGCCGTGACGAGATAGCTCACTCAGGAATACTTCTTCCTGGTCTCGTTGTACCCCACGCTTCTTGGCCATATAGACTCCCATAAAAAAGCTCCTGGTCAGAAACCAAGAGCAAGACAACAACCTGAGCAGACCCCCGAATCCCCCGTCTCACGGCCAGAGTGGACCGCGATGAAACCGGTCATCCAAGACATCTTAATGCAAATATATACTCAAAACCGGGATTTGTCCATGATTACACATAAAGCCCCCCGAAGCATATCCTCCCCTCGTTTTACCAACACCTTGCTCATGTGCTGAGAACATTGCATGTGATGACGCACCGCACGATAGCTCTTCTTCCTCAGGTAATAGATGTAGACAGCATCCATCTCCTTGGGGAAATCCTGAAACACATTCCGCCACGCTTGATCCATATCCAAGACCACCTGGCTATCCTGACCAGAGGAAGCATCCCTCTGAGCAGCAGCCCCTTCCAGCATGATCTTGTACTCAATGCCGTATGGTTTAAACCCACAGTCCCTCCGTATCTCTGCCTCGTCAAGTCGATCCTTCCACCTGACCCAAGCCCTCATCATCAATTCAATGTCCATGAAAACCTCTTGATGAAAACACAGTAACAAACCGATTCAGTTGTTTCTTGAGTTTTATATTTCTGATCATATTAGCCACAGTAGTTAGTTCCTCATCACTTGAAGCAACTATCATGAATTCGATATTCCCCAATTTTATCAGAGTGGCCTTCCCCTTGTAGCATTTACCATTAGCCTCCCCTTCACCTAATTCCAACATAATTCCTCCCGATTGAAGAAGCGAAGCCCGCCAGGGCGATAGCTTCTGTGTCGCACTAAATATATATACCCCCCTTAGGGGTTATATATTGAAGACCAATCCCGCGCACGATGTATCTATAGACCTATAAAGCGTTATTGGCTATAGGCATTATTGAGCTTATGGGCGTAAGCATGAGCCTGAGACCACAAACGACAACGAATCCCCGTATAAGGCTTAGGCATTTCATTGACCCGCCAGAACCCTCGACCCAGACTCGGATAGAAAGTCTTGTAGGTGTGTGGCTTCACTTGTACAGGTACCTTTCCGACTTCGGACATTCCTGTTCTCCAGTGTAGTGTGAGTAGACCCGCCGGGCGAACGTCTCAGATACAGAGCACTCCGCCGCAATCCTTTTAGGCTTTGCTTTCGGGTGTTCTTGCATGTACCCAATACAACGCTTGTGGGCGGTATGAGTGACCGTTTCAACCTGAGCAATAGAAAACCCCGTGAGCTCTGATAGTTTCTTGCAGGATGCTCCGGGGTACTTCTCCTGGTACTCCTTAACCAGTCGTTTGATGTTCTGCCATGTGGGTTTCCTGAGATCATAGGATTTCTTCACCTCCTCCCATTGCACGTTTTCATGTTGAGACAGCAGGGCCTCCAGAACAGCAGTCATCGGGATACCAACGTCATTCGCGATAGACTGCAGATCGTCGTGTATCCCTGGGGACATCCCGACCATCTTACGAGCCATTGATAATCCTCGCTACTTTAGCCTGCACATCGGGGAACATTCCCCCCTCAGTCATCGCCAGCTCTAGAGCATCCAGCAATTGTTGCTCCCTACCAGAGTGGACAGAGTCAGACATAGCCAAGTAATCGAAGATCTTCTGGGTTTTCTTTTGGACCAGGCCATAATCTAGGGTCAGGGGTAAGTCCTGGTTATCCCGATAGACAGAATACACGGCTAGGATGTCATGAAACTCCAGTTTGATTTTCTCCTGGTTACTGATCCCATTGACTGGGTCACAGCTATCCACACCAAACCGAAGGGCCTTCATGCACTCCTTAGAAAGCTCAGAACATTCCTCAGCCAATTGCGCTAGCAGTACTTCAGATTTATTCATGTTGTTATCCTCCGGGGATATAAGTAGGGTGGGGGTCTTCTATCCTTTGGATAGGAATATCTTCTTTACCCAATACCTCCAGCCGGTATCCGTAGTAATCCAGGAATCTCTTGAAGGTCAGCAGATGAGGTTTCTTGACCCCATGATTCCGCCAGTTATAAACCGTCGACACTGAGTTACCTGATCCCTCCGAAACCTGTTGAGCACAATCCAGTTGTAACCGGCGAATGATTTCTTGCAGTGCTTCATCAGTTGTCATTGTCTTCATCCTTCTCACAGAGTAGGGGTGTTCCATAGAGTTCCATGCAATCGGCCCTACCACCCGGCCAGTTAATCTCCCTGGCACAATCCTCGCAGTAATAAGACCTGGTAGACTTATTGAAATAATTCGCTCCGGGTTTTTGGCAAGCCGTTACGTTACAGCTACCACCCTTAAGTCCTTTATCCGGATTATTGGTCATCGTTAATTTCCTTCATTGCACGTTTAACCTGGGCCAGGGTGAATCGGGACCTCATCGCTATTTTCTCCGGATCAGCTTCCTCCTCCATCAGTACCCTGACGGATTTGACCAGGGCCTGCCATGAGTGCTTCTGTCGTAGCTTCTGGCTGGGGTATCGGGTTCTGATCATCTCCCAATCCAGGTCGATAATGCCGAGCTCTTCAGCTTCCCCTGAGGCCATCAGAACCAGGGCTGATAGTAGCCCCTGTTGAGAAACCCTTTTCATCCGCGCCACTCGGCGTAGTTTATCTAAGGCCTCCTTCCGGATGCCCACCATGTTTTGAGCCATTAACGGTTCCTCCCATCTACCCAAGCCCAGATTGTTGATTCACTCGTTTTACCTAATCCGACCAGGAGGGTCTTCAGTTTGGAAGGAGGGATGCCCCCATGATCATAGAGGATCCGAGCTGCCCTGACTATTTCGTCGGGTATCTTAGCCCCCTGGTGGTATTGACCTAACCGGCGTAGACTGAGACCCATAGTCTGAGCTCGATGATAGACAGCTTTTTCAGTGATGCCCACCATCTCCCCTATTTCCTTTGCTGACAGGATACCAGCATGTTGCTCGATTACCTTGTTAATACTCATATCGTTCCCACATCAGTGAATACGGGATCATTAAACCATATCGGGGGGTCTCTGTATACAGCCTATATAGGCCTATAGATCTATGCTGGAAGGTTTCCGTTTACACGAGACCCTGCAATGTTTTAAGGTAGCCGTTCAATCTGGGAGAACCACAATGAAGAAAGTCACTAAGTTCGAAGAAATCAAAGAAGCCATCGATAATAACCAGCCCCTCTACCTGAAGGACGACGAGCTGTTCTGTTCCTTTACCACGGAGTTCTGGATGTTGTGCCCCCTCATCATGATTTTCAAAAGCCTGGCCAAAGGCGAAATTTACCGGGAGGAGTAATGGAAAACATCGTAACCATCAGTCAGATTGCGAAAGAGCTCGGGGTAAGTTACCACGTAGCACGAAATAAACTACGCCGGAATGAGGAAGCCAAGAAGTACCGGAAGAAGCTAGGTCACACTGTTGTCTATGACGAAGCTGTCATGGGGATCATTAAATGCGACCAGTAGACTTTCTCCATAAAGTATGGGGGAGAGTTTGCGAACCAGGGGACTATGTCTTCCTGTCGATAAAAGACCCGAGGTGGAAAGACTTTCATTTCAAGTGGGATGCATCGATAAAGGGTCGGATAAGGGATTGGCTCAGACAGAACAACCCTGAAGACCTAGACGTTTACTTTTGTCCGTTGCCCTTCCGGAAACCAGAGAGGTTGGCCAAGTATGTTAAACCGGTCAACCTGCTTTGGTCCGATGTGGATGATGGCGACCCCAAGAAGTTAAGACCGACTGTACTCTGGGAATCAAGCCCAGGTAGACATCATGCTCTGTGGTTCATTAAGGAAAAGATGAATGCGGAGGATGCCTCACAACTTAACCGTTCCCTGACGTATTACCTGGGAGCAGATAAGGGTGGTTGGGACCTGTCACAGGTTCTCCGTGTCCCTGGCACATATAACCACAAGTACAAATCCAGGCCGATGGTTAAACTGAGTCACTGGGATAACAAGGTCTACAGTGAAGCCAGGATAGCCAACAAGGTAAAGCATCGGGCTAAGTCTAAGGTCGAGGAAGTACCCGATGACATCAACGAAATCCTCCAGGGGTATTCCTTATCGCGTGGGGTACTGAACCTCCTGCTAGGGGAAGCTGAGGAAGGGAGGCGATCTGACGTTATTTGGTACCTAGAGAATAAGCTCAGTGAAGCTGGGATGTCCCCCAACGAAATCATCCAGGTAATCAAGGGTACTGAGTGGAACAAGTACGCAGGGAGGGCTGACGAGGATCATCGGCTGAGAACTGAGCTGTCCAAGGTAATTGAGAAACAGGTTGAGAAACCCAAACCCGTAAAGAAGAAACTGCATGAGGGGTTGAAGCTAGAATCCTTCAGTGATGTGATGTCTTCCCTGCAGACTTCACCCGGTTGGCAAGTCCCTGGTTTCTGGATGCGGCGTTCTCATGGGATAGTGGCAGGGGAACCGAAGTCTTTTAAATCCACACTGGTGATGGACATGGCACTGAGCATTGCAAGTGGTGCCCCGTTCCTGGGTAAGTACCCCATCGAGGATACTGGCCCCGTTCTATATATCCAGAATGAGAACGCCCACTGGATTATGAAAGACCGGTTCGAGAAGATGCTGGTAAATAAGAACCTAGTGGGGAAGGTCAGCATCACTGATAGGAAAAACCTGTCCGTGGAGTTCCCACCGGAGATACCCTTCTATATGGTTAACCAGCAGAGCTTCATGCTGAGTAACACGGAGGACTGCGAATTCCTGGAAGAAACAATCGCCAGGATGAAACCGGAGTTAGTGGTACTCGATCCCTTATACCTGATGTTCGATGGTGACATCGGGTCAGCACAAGACCTTTTCCCCATCCTGCAATTCCTGTTGTACCTCAAGAACACATATAACTGTGGCATCTGCGTAATCCACCACTATAACAAGAGTGGGGATTCGAAGCGAGGTGGTCAGAGGATGCTGGGGTCCACCACTTTGCATGGTTGGGTTGAATCTGCTTGGTACCTCCAGGCACTACCGAACGATGGTGAGGACGACGCTGAGATCACCATGGAGAGAGAATTCCGGGGAGCTGGGTTGCATCACAAGCTGGACATCCGAATCGAGATGGGAGAACTGGGTGTGGCAGAGTACCAGGCCCAGGTGGTTGACCACATACCTAGAGAGGATTCAGGACCCAGCAAGAAAGCTGCCCCTGACACAATGATCAACGATGTACTGGGGGTACTGGCTTCCAGGACTTCTGTCACTGAGGCATACATTGGTTCTAACACGGGATATAATGTAAAGCAGGTAAGGGAAACCATTGACATGATGATTGAAAAAGGGCTCTGCTACCGAGAGTCCGGTAAAGTTCACAAGAGGAGCATGTAGTATGACTATTATTTTGGAAGGACCAGATAACGCAGGGAAGACCACACTGGGCAAGAAGCTGGCCAAGAAGTTTAACCTGGTGTTGAAGCACTCTATTCGTCCAGACAAGTCCCTGGTCGCTCATGAGATATTGAAGCACAGCAGGGATCAACTGCTACCTAGCCGGGTTATCCAAGATCGAGTCTACGCTATCTCAGAATATGTGTATGGCACTATCATCAGGGGGAAGACTGCCCTGGGTCCTTTCCACGCTCAGGCACTCCGCGACCTGTACTCCAGGGATCACCTGATCATCTACTGCCGACCCTCCATGAAAACCATCTTGAACAACCGGGGAAGGGATCAGATGGAGGGGGTTCTGGATCATCACGAAGCTATTGTTAATGAATACGATGAGGTGATGGTAGATATCAACCGGTATTCCAACAACGGGGTTATCAGTTATGACTGGGAGGTCATGCCATTTGATTACATCGCTGAGAGGGTAGCTGCTCACCTTTCAATGGTGGATTCTCGAGAGAGCAGCATCCAATACCTAATGGAGTTTAAGCATGCAGAACCACAAGAGAGTTGAAGATTTCAATAAACTGGTACTAGGTATCGAGCCCCGTGACCTGGGCATGATGAGCCCTGATGAGTTCCGGCTGTCGATGACACAACTCAGGGAGGAGATCAGGGAAATCGAGGAAGCCTATGAAAAGGGTAACCTGGTAGGTGTGGTAGATGGCCTGATTGATTTGGACTATTTCCACAAGGGGGTTATCTACAAGCATGGGATCAACTACGCGATCTACAACATGCTGTTCGGACAGGTCCACGAGTGCAACATGACCAAGAAGAAAGGGGTTAAGGAATCCCGCCAGGGTTTCGGTAATGCAGCTGATGCTATTAAGCCACAGGGATGGGTACCGCCCGAAACCAAAATATATGAGACACTGAAGGCCGTAGCTTATGACCACCCTGACATCTCTTCCATTGGCCTTATCCCTCCAGATAAGGATTGAGGTAATCGACGAGCAGATAATACTGTTCGAAGGGTACATCAAGAAGATGCCGGTTCATAGGGAGTATTATGAATCGGTCATCATCCACCTGGATGCTATGAAGGATGGGCTCCTCCATAAGCTGAAACAAATAGAAGCCCAACAGGAGTCACAATGCAACACACTGAACTAGAGCTAGAGTGGGCTGAGTTCGTAAAGAAGTTGGCCTGCACTAAGCCTGAGGCCTATGTCCAGATCAGGAAGGTATTTCGTGATGTGACCTGGGAAGTTCCATTCGATAAATTCGACGGGGTATCACTGAAGCCTGAGAGCCTGGGGTATGCTCCAGGGGACAGCAAAATGCGACAGCTGAAAAGAAACTACCTGTCAGTAGAAGAACTGGAGAAAGCCAGGGATTCCCTAATTGAAAGGCAGTCTAAGCAGCAGTCATCTATAACGGCCCGGTTCGGTAATATGGCTAAGGACTCCAGGTCACAGGGGTTCTGCATGCAAACCATCACACTGAGCCACATCAGTAAGCCAGAACCAGGACACCCCCAGTTTGTAGTGGAGCTTTACTATCGCAGCACTGAGGTTGGCCAGAAGTTCTTTGCTGATCTGGCCTTTCTGGATGAAGTGATCTTCCCCATCCTGCTGGAAGGATTACCCAAACCTGATGTGATCCGGTTTAAGTTTTCTACCCTGTATCTCAGCTCTATGTTTTTACCTATCTTCTTCCAAGTGGTTAATACCAGGGAGACGATGGAATCCATCCAGAAGTTCGACAACAAATGGTACACCCGTTGTGTCAGGGTAGCAGTCGAGAAATGGATGGTGGAAGAATGTGGGTATAATTACAGGACCAGGGCTAAGATGCATGACCTCTTCAGGAAGTACGTCTTTCCCAACCTGAGTAAATCAGATATCAAACGCATTAAGGAGATCACAAAGAAATGAGCCACTTCCAAGATGTTAGTCAGGCCGTCGGGGTTATCCAGGCCACAATGAGGGATGCTGGTCAACTGGTTCACACTGAGCGTTGGCAATCCTGGGATATTAAAGACCGGCCGGAGGCCCAGATGGTTGAGGTACTCCACCAGTCCTTCTCCTGTCCCATACCAGGACTTGAACCCAAAGAAATGGCCAGCCGGATCGGGGCCAATATGCCCTGGGCTGAGGATCACTTCCAGGAGAGAGTCTGTGGATTCCCCCTGAACCCTGGGAAAGAGTGGAGGAACTGGCCCTGGGGTGGTCACGCAGATAAGCATCGTGATGGGGAACTGTTCAACCACAACTACATGGAACGGTACTGGCCCAAGTGTGCTGGGTACACGATGCAGCCTACTGAGGACCCTGAGGACTTTATCAATAAGAACCCGGCCACTGTCCCTATCAGGAATGGCATCAGGGCCCGCTACGGTGACCTACAGGACGTGATCGATCTGCTAGCTGATGAACCCCTCACCCGTCAGGCTTACCTGCCTGTATGGTTCCCTGAGGACACTGGGGCTCAGAACACTGGCCGGAAACCCTGTACCCTGGGATACCACTTCATCATGAGGAACGGGAAGCTCGACATAGTCTACTACATCCGGAGCTGTGATCTGTTCCGACACTTTCATGATGATGTGTTCCTGACCATGAGGTTGGCCCAATGGGTACTGGACCAATGCTTCATGAAGAATCACGAGGTGTGGGGTAAGGTGAAGCTAGGAAATATGCACATGCATATAACCAGCCTCCACATGTTTATCAACGATTATGTGGTCATGTTTAAAAGGAGACCCCGGTGAGAATCTCACGAGATCAGATGCTACTACTCTGGGCTCACGTTGCAGCTGCCAGGGGAACTTGTAACAGGCTTAAGGTGGGAGCTGTTATCAGCTTTGAATCAAGGCCTGTTTCGGCAGGGTATAATGGGGCTCCTCCTGGGAAGCCTCATTGTGACAGCAGCTGCAATGAATCCAAGCCTTGCACTAATACTATCCACGCAGAGGAGAATGCTATCAAGTGGGCCAGGACTTTTGGGATCGATCCAAAAGGATCTACCATCTACCTGACAGATAGTCCCTGCAATGCCTGCGCTGAACTAATCATCGATGCTGGTATATCCCGAGTTGTTTTTGATAGAATGTACCGGGATCAAAGACCTGTAGCTAAACTGCATAACCATGGTGTGGAGGTAGAGCAATGTCCAGTCAACCCTGTGATAAGTGTGATCTTGCACAATTTGCTAACCATACTTGCATCGGCGGAGTAGGTAACAAAAAAGCAAAGATAATGATAGTGGGGGATAACCCTAACTACTTCGAAGATAACAAGGGGGAGTATGGCCATGGGAATCCCCATAAGCTGCTCCTTGATTTGTTGCATGCCTCAGGGATAGAATACGAAGACTGCTACTACACCCCCGCGGTTAAATGTCGTAAAGGGGAAAAGGGTAAGGTCTCTGCCACACAACTCAAGGAGTGTAAGACTTATCTCCAAGCTGAGCTGGAAAGGGTCCAACCCGAGTGGGTTATCACGATGGGTTCAACTGCCCTGAAGGCACTCACCAATAAAGCTAAGATCACGGAGATACACGGAAACCCTATCGATCACAAGATGGGGTTCACTGTCCTACCTACATTCCACCCATCCATGTCCCTCCGTGATCCCCGATTCTGGGATAGGATCAACACTGACTTCCGACGGTTTGGTAAGATCATCAACGGGGAACCCCTGACACAACACAAACTAAACCTCACCCGAGTACTCACGACAGGGGCGCTACAGGAAGTTATACGGGCCATTAAGAAATCCAAAGTAGTGGCATTCGACCTGGAAACTACCGGCCTGGAAATGCGACTCAGAACGTCAGGGATAGGTCAAACGGTCATAGCCACATTTCGACAGGAATTTGTTATTGATCACGAGTGCTTCACTCAGTGGGAGATGGAGAAATTCCATCACCGGGTCTGCCGTCTACTGAAGGGTAAAACAGTCCTGGCTCAGAATGGCAAATTCGATAACCTGTGGCTCTATTATATGTATGGGGTCAGGTTCCCACTCACCTTCGATACCATGCTAGCCTCCCATCTCCTGGATGAGAATTCACCCAACGGGCTTAAAACCAATGCTAGAACCATCCTGGACATGGAGGACTGGGAAGTTAGCGTTGATATTAAGAAGGGGATAGTGGAACCCAAGAAGGTTCAGATAGCCGATGCTAAAAGGGAGCTGAGGGCTCAGGGTTTAAAGGGGGCTATGTTGGATGATGCCCTGGAGCAGTGGATCAAGGAAAAAATCCAGGAGAACAAACAGAGACGAGCTGAGTACGCAGCATGGGATGGATACGCCACAGTTAGACTGTACAAGCATTTCAAAAGACAGCTGGCTGAGGACCCCGACTTGGAGAACCTGTTCTATCGGATGGTAATGCCAGTAGCCAGGGCTTATGAGCAGGTAGAAATAAACGGGGTACATGTTGACCTGGAGAGAATGCGGGAAAACGAGAAGGTACTTATTCGACGTATCCGCCGTATCTCTAAATCACTTAACCGAATGGCCAAGCCCTATGTGGACACGGCCACTATGAATTGGAATTCGGCTAAGGATGTAAACCACCTGCTGTTCGATAAGATGAACCTGGTTCCTGCTGGGCTGACGGATAAGGGAGCTCCATCCACAGCAGAGGACAACCTGGTCAAAATGAAAGATCAGCACAGGGTTGTTTCAAAGCTATTGGAATACCGAGGAGCATTTAAGCAGTGGTCAGGGTTTATCGAGGGTTGGAAGAAACGGATGATCGACGGGAAGCTATACCCCTCGTATAAGATCGCCGGTACAGTGACAGGTAGACCCTCCTGCTCAAACCCTAATCTACAACAGGTTCCCCGAGACCCCTTCATCAGGAGCCTTATCGGTGCCCCTGAGGGCTATGTATTCTTCGAGGTAGATTACTCCCAGGTAGAGCTCCGTGTGGCTGCTGTAGTGGCTAACGAACCCACCATGCTCCAGATATTCCGGACGGGGGGTGACATACACGAAGCCACATACCAGATGGTGATGGGAATAAGCACTGAGGAAGCAGTAGCTCACATCACTGACCCAGCCGAAAAGAAAACCCAGCTCAAGGAGGAACGTAAGAAAGCTAAGGCGATTAACTTCGGGTTTATCTACGGGATGGGTTGGAAGAAGTTCAGGGAATACGCCGAAGCCAAATACGGTCTGGTAGTAAATGATCACGAGGCTAAGGCAATGCGGAAGCGATTCTTCGAGACTTATCCTGGTCTGGTCGAGTGGCACAAACGGCAGCGTAGGATCGTCAGGAATATGGGAGAGGTCAGGACATTCACCGGACGGGTCAGACACCTTCCACAAATTGATTCTCCTGACCAGGGTCTCGCGGCTGAAGCTGAACGGAACGCTATCAACTCCCCTGTTCAGGGATTCGGGGCTGAGATGATTCTGATGTCCCTGGTGGAGGTTAACGAGTACTTCCAAAATGATATAGTGAAGCTGGGGGGAACAATCCACGATGCTATGGTTGGGATAGTCAAGAAGGAATACGCACTCGAGGCTATGTCCAGGATTAAGACCATCATGGAATCCCCGAGAATCATGAAAGAGTTCGGGATTGAATTACCCCTACCAATCATCGCAGATGTGACTCTAGGTAACTGGGGGGTAGGTAAGGAATACGATCCTGAAGAACTCCCTGAACCACTGGAGCTAAAACATGCCGCGTAAACTGTCCAGGTTTTATCTGAAGCAACATGACCCTCTATGGATATTCAAGGTCAAAGGTAGGGGGGCTAGGAAAGTCTTTTTGGAGATGGGATGTGAAGAGATCAGCAAGAAAGAATACGACTCCTATGAAAAGAAAGGCAAGCAGGATGTGGTATCTGCACCACGCAGAAAGCGAAAGCGTGTTAAAGACCACAAATCCAAAGCTTAGGGACAGGTGTTTGGATGATGGATGTGATATGATAGACAGTGACACTTACCACACACTCTTGGTGAAATATGGGCAAGCTGATATATAAAACATCTCACAGCAAGACCAAGCTAGCAAGACGGTGTCTCAAAGCTTACAAGTACAAATACATCCTTAAGCTCAGGAAACGAGTTAAGAGTAGACCACTGCTGGTAGGAAGCTTGGTACATGAGTGCCTGGAGTCCTACTTCCGTCATGGGTATTACATGCCGGTGATCAAGGAGTGGAGGGCTAAGGAGTTTAAAAAGATGTTCAAGGAGGAGCAGGCACTCCATGGAGATATCATCCCGTTGGTGAAGACACTGGTCAGGGGATACATCAAGGACTGGAAAGATCGGAACTGGGAGATGATGTGGGTAGAGAAAGAATTCGAAGTCGAGGTAGCTCCTGGCATCGTCCTGGTGGGTAAGATAGATGGACGGGCTAAGGATAACCGGGGCAGGCAGTGGCTAGTGGAGCACAAGACCTGTAAGAAAATGCCGGGGGAGGAGATGCGACTTAACGACATCCAGATACTTGTCTACGCCGGGGTACTCCCGATGATCGATGAAGACCCGGTCTCCGGGGTTATCTGGGATTACGTCAGAACCAAGCTCCCAGCTAAACCTGAGCTCCTGGCTAAAGGGGGATTGTCCAAGAGGAAGAATATCGATACCACAAAGGAAGTATACCTGAGGGAAATAAAGAAACACGGTTATGACCCCGAGGGATATGAAGACATCCTGGAGGAGTTGGATTCCAGGAAGGATTCATTCTACCGTGAGGTGAAGCTCCCAATCAAACAGCAGATGGTCAACACTGCCTTGCAGGAACTGATCATTACTGCAGAGATGGTGAAGGAGTTGGAAAGGGATTATTATGAAACCGGAGCAGACTGGTTCGTAAGGAATCTCACAAGGGACTGTTCATGGTGTGACTACCAACCATTATGTCATGCCGAATTCAGGGGAGACGATACTGAGTATCTTCTCAAGCATGATTATCTGAGGAAAGAAAATGCCGAGGAAAAAGTCGAGCTCGATCTTGAACCGGGCTAAACCCATCCAGGAGACCGATCGGGGAATGACCGCCCTGTTCTATGGTCGAAGTGGAACGGGTAAAACCACACTGCTAGGAACCTTCCCCAAACCGATGCTGATTCTGGACATCGGGGAGAAGGGTACTGACTCCATCATGGACGTAGATGGGATCAACGTCATCAAGCTGGATACCTGGGCTGATTTTGAGGAGGTGTACTGGGAACTGTCAGACACTGAGCACGGGTACAAATCAGTTGGTGTGGATGCAGTGCACTCACTCCAGACCCTGGCTCTTAAGGAAGCCAAGGCTCAGGCGAATAAGAAACCTGAGGATCAAACCAGCCAGAAAGACTTTGGCCAGGCTAGCGGCCTCCTGAACACCTGGATCAACCACTATGGAGACCTGAGTGAATCCGGGCTCAATGTGGTGTTCCTGGCACATGACAAAGTGACTGAGGTGGATACGGAAGATGATGCTGATGTGATCATGCCTGAGGTAGGACCCAGGATGATGCCTTCGGTATCCTCTACGCTATTGGGTGGGGTCAATGTGGTTGGCCACACTTTCATTCGAGAGGAAATCACTAAGCCCCGGAAGGCTGGTGATAAACCCACCAGGAAGGTGGAATACTGTTTGCGTATTGGACCCCATGGGTATTACGCAACAAAGATTCGCAGACCCAAATCATTTTCCATTCCGGAGTATATCGTTGACCCGACTTATGGTAAATTGAGGGATGTGATCCAGGGGAAGGCAAACACGCCTTCTGTTTCACGCAAAACCAAACGCGTAATTAAGAGGAAATAAAACATGGCACGTACAAGCCGAGCTAAATCCCGCAAGACCAATTCAGTAAAAGTCGATTTTACTGGTGTTGAATCGTCCGGCAAGTTGGAAGCTGGTCGCCAGCTCCTGACAGTGGATGGCGTACCTGAGCTGAAGACCTCAGAAAACAGTGGTAACGACTACATCAACTGGAAGCTGAAGGGCGAAGGTGGCACTGTCTACCACACAACCTCCCTGCAACCTCAAGCACTGTGGAATCTCCGTAACCTGCTCGAAGCTATGGGACAGGAAGTCCCCGATGGGGCATTGGACCTGGACCTGGATGACTACGACGGTATGGAGCTTGGTGCTGAGATCGACCACGAAACTTACCAGGGCAAGAAGAAGCCGGTAGTGGTTGATCTGTTCCCCCTGGATGAACTGGACGGCGAAGAAGCCGAAGGGGAAGAAGAGGAAGAACCTGAGGAGGAAGAAGAGTCCGAGCTGACCCTGGAGGACCTCGAGGAGATGAGTAAGGAGGAACTCCTGGAACTGGCTGAGGAAGAGGAAATCAAGGTTCCTGTGAAGGTGAAGCGCAGTGAAGCTAAACTGCGGGAACTCCTGGCTGACAAGCTGGGCCTCGAAGCTGAAGGGGAAGAAGAGCCCGAGGAGGAGGAAGAAGAGCCTGCCAAGCCGGCTCGGAAATCCCGTCGGAAAACCGGGACCAAGGAAATCAAAAAGGGTTCCCAGGTAACATTCGAAGATGACGGCGAAGAGCTGGACGGCAAGGTCAAATCTGTGAACAAGTCCGAAGGGTTCGCAGTGATCGATGTCGACGGCGAGGAGTGGGAAGTCGAACTCGAAGACATCCAAGTGAAGTAAGCCTCCCCTGGGCTAGACCCGCAGTGGGTCGGTGGTCGGACTTCGGTCCGGCCATTTTTTTGAAGGAAATCTTCAAACTTTCATTTACAGGTCCCTTGAGTCTTGGTAAGATAGCTACATACTCAACTGAAACACCGAAGGGGAAACGACATGAAAAAGGTATATCACGTACTGAACGACTACTCACTGGAGGAACTAAACCAAGAAGAGTATGCCAACTGGGAAAAAACAAAGCAGGGGCTCAAGGAAAGGATTGGTAAGGTAAACTATGGGAAGGCCAAGATGTACCGTAACCGCTACAACGAACTGGTATACGTTTCTCCTGACCACTTCGAAGACCTGGAAGGATACCAGCTCTGAGGGCTCCGGCCCTCACTTTCTTCAAAGTTTTCATTTACAGCCTCAAGGCACTTTGGTAAACTAGAACTGTACCCAATAACACTGATAAGGAATACTGACATGACAAACCTCAACGCTGCACAAGTTAAGCAAATCGCCAAAGAACTGAAAGTTAAAAACTGGTGGAACAAGAAGCGGGCCGATCTGGTCACTGAAATCGCCACCATCAAGGGCTGGGAAGGTGAAACCCCTGAGGTAATCGAATACCTGCTGGCCGGAGGTGAAATCAAGCAACTGCCTTACGGCCCTGAGAACAAGCCGGAGATTCGTCACCAGGAGTCAGCAGGTAAGCCGGCCCGGCGGAAGCCTACCAAGCGGAAGGCCCCGAAGAAGGAGAAGGCCCCGAAGGCCCCGAAGGAAGATGTGGTTTCCCTGAAGGATATTTGCACTGAGCTGGGCATCGAGGGACGGATCGCACGCCGGAAACTGCGGACCTCTGACATCGAGAAACCTGGCAAGCAGTGGGAGTGGACTCCTGGTCACGAAGACATCCAAAAAATCAAGGACCTGCTGACCAAATAAACGAGGGGCTCTGCCCCTCCCTTTTCCGGGGAGACTGACATGGCTAGAATCACTAAAAAATCCGTAGGCAAATCCGAGCAGTACCTGAACCACAAAGAGAAGGCCCAATCACTGGGGGAGAAGGCGGACTGTGCAGTGAGGGCTATAGCTGTAGCCTGCAACGTTCCCTACGAGACTGCTCACTCCAAGCTTTGTGAACTGGGCCGGAGACACGGCAGTGCCACACACACCGCTGAGATCAGGTCTGCCATCTGTGAACTGGGAGGACGGGTTCAGGAATATAGCTTCAAGCAGTATCGGGAGATGGTGGCTCAGTACCCTGGTAAGCACTGCATGAAGCAATATATCACCACCCACCATCCGGACAGGTTTCCTGGGGTGTGGAAGAACGGGAAGACCTACTTGTTCTTTACCAGGGGACACGTTCTCTGCATCAAGGATGGTGTCAACCACGACTGGACAAGAGGCCGGTCAATGAAGGTAACCCACATCTGGGAGATATCATGAGGTTTTCCCCGAAGATCAAAAGAGGAAAGGGTGGGGGAGTCGAAATCCGGCTCTCCCTTTCTTTTACCCCGGAAGAAGTCAAGGTCCTGGACAGGCTACCCGATGACCCGGACATCAATTTCAATAACCTCCGCTGTGAGGGAGACCAGGATGCCAAGGTGGACTTCTACCTGTGTCAGCTGAGGATAATCTGCCACTGGGTAGCCATGTGGTATAATGATGACCTAGTAAAAAATCACTGGCACCGTTGGAAAATGGCGAGAGAGGCAAAGCTTAATGATTCTGGACGTCGGAAAGAAAAAAGGGTTCGTGCTAAGAGGAAGTCCCGCCGAGCTTAGGAAAGTATCCCACTTACCAGGGGCCAGTTACCGAACTAAGGAGGAAGTGGTCAGGATGCCTGAGTCCCTGGCCAGCTGGAAGACCCTCAGAGCCCTGGAATTCGAAAGGGTACTTACCCCTGCGGTTGATAAAATGGAGCAGCTTAAGGCTCTCTACAGGAGCCACAGGAGGGAGGTACGCAGGGCTACCAGGAGATTTAAGCATTCGGGTGAGACGGACATTCCAGTTCCACTCCGATCAGTTCCCTATTCACACCAGGTCAAAGCCTTCGGGTTTTCCTCTAGCCTGGATTCGTCTGCTCTGTTCATGGATCAGGGTACTGGAAAGACTATGGTCACGATAGCAGTAGCTGGCAAGAGATACCTGGATGACCAGGTTGCTCGAGTACTGGTAATCTGCCCCAAGGCGGTTAAACCCGTATGGCCCAGGGAGCTGTCTAAGCATGCAGACTTCGAGTACTCCGTGTCTCAGGATAAACCCCCGGGGGGAGATGGGGTTCAATTCTGGGTCACAAATTACGATCGGATCGGCAGGGAACTCAGGAGGCTCAGGAAATGGAAACCCGACTTGATCGTCCTGGACGAATCACACAAGATAAAGAACCGGAAGGCTGCCAGGACCAAAGCAGTAATCGCGCTTGGGGCTAAAACACCATACAAGGTTTTGATGTCAGGAACCCCATTCGGTAAGTGCATCTCGGAGGTGTGGTCTCAGTTCAAGTTCCTCAACAAAGATATCTTCGGTTCCAACTACACTTTGTTCAAAGATAACTACCTGGTCATGGGTGGGTACATGAACTACCAGGTTGTCGATTATCAGAATGAGGATGAGTTTGCTGATAAGCTCCACTCGGTATCATTTAGGGTTAAGAAAGAAGAATGCTTGGATTTACCACCGGTGAATTATCAAAAGCTTTATGTGGAGCCAGATGCTAAAACCAAGAAGATATATAAACAATTCGAAGATCACTTATATGCCGAAATCGATGACTTCGAGATAAGTGTCCTGGGGGCAGCTCAGAAACAAATGAAATTGAGACAGATGTCAGGGGGTTCAGTTAAAACCGATACTCTTGACATGGCACACATCTCGGATCAGAAACTAACGGTTCTTAAAGATTTCATGGAGGATAGGGTTAATGAAAAAACCCTGATCTTCTTCTCGTTCACTCACGAAATAAAGATGGCATCAAAGATGCTAGATTCCCTGGGGATAAAATACCTGACCCTCCAGGGTTCCACACCAGAAAGTGAGCGAGAAGTTTTTGAGGACCGCTTCCAGGATGACCCCAGTGTGGGGGCTGCCCTTATCCAAGTGGCAACGGGGGCTGAGGGGATGACCCTGACTGCCGCTGACGTGTCAGTCTTTTATTCCCCATCCTTTTCCTACATAGGGTTTTCCCAAGCAAAAGATAGGTTTAACCGTATCGGGCAGCTAAGGCCCATGACTATTCTCTTCATAATTATGAGGGGAACCGTGGACGAACGAGTTGTTGATGTTCTAGAATGCAATGGTCAACTCACTGACAACTACCTCGAACAGAAACGAGATTACAACGTAGGAGATTTACAAATGGCTAAAGTAGAAGGTTACAAAGCAGCTGATCTGGCAGAAGAACTGGGTATCTCCGCAGCTGATCTGCGCAAACACCTCCGTGCACTGAAAATCGAGAAGCCGGAAGCTGGCTGGGTATGGCCCAAGAAAACTGACGCCAGCCTCAAGGAAATCCGGACAGCGGTGAAGAACCGGATCAAGGAGCTGGCGGATAAGCCGGCGAAGGAAACCAAGGCCCCGGCCAAGAAGACCGCTGCCAAGAAGACCACAAAGAAAACTGCCAAACCGGCTGAGGAGGACTCCACGGAGGAAAGCCCAAAGCCGAAGGCAAAGACTCGCAGCCGGAAAGCGAAGAAGCCTGCCGAAGCCGAGTAAAATATCGGGTTAGGAAACAGGCCCTCTTCTCAACAGTAGTTTTATATGTCGACGGGAAACCCGTAGCAAGAACAACTGTAAACGACGTGGAGAGGGCCAAGCGGGAGTTATTCTACAACTACTTCCACTTACCTAACCCTGATAAGCATAATCTGACCCAGAAGAAGAAATGGGGAAAGAAAAGGAAAAGGGGGCGATAAGCTCCCTTTTTTATTGAGGTGAATATGACTGAAGCTGATCTCTTTAAAAAACTCAAAAGAGCTACTCCTGGTTTCCACTGGCAACGACACGAGGACAAGCTAGTGAGTGGGATACCCGATTGTTCATTCGGAGCCGAGCAGAAAGGCGGATGGGTAGAACTAAAAGCATATAAGTGCTGGCCCCAGGATGAAGATAATCCCCTGAGCTTTCACAACCTGAAACCGGAGCAGCGTAACTGGGCTATGGCCAGGGGTAAAGCACAGGGCTCAGTGTGGTTCCTTGTGGCAGTCGGTAAGGACTGGTTCCTGATTTCCTGGAAGTACGCACGCAGGTTGGGGCGGATGACCCATAGCGAGCTTCTCAGGGCCTCTGACATCCATGGCTCCGGGGCTATCAGTAAGTCCATCAGTGGAGTATTGCTCAAGAGTTAAACTTTGATATGATTGGGGTCAGGAGGTAACCACAATGACCCGAATAAACGTAGTACCTGAAGACACTCTTACCAACAAGCATCTCTCTGGCGAGTTCCATGAAATCAGCCGGGTCTTCAACCTGGTTCGTAAAGCCATCGCCAGGGATACCCCCGTAGTCATTCCTAAGTATTATCTCCTGGGCCGGGGTCACGTCACATTCTTCTACGACAAGCTGGGGTATATCTCTGAGCGATACCTCCGTCTCGGCCTGGAGCTTTCCTATCGAGCTTATTCCTCTGGTAGGGTCAGCAGTGTTAACATCGCTCAGGTTCTGAATCTTATCGAGCAAGCACGTAACGATATACCTGATGTCTGGTGGGGGGAATACACGCCCACACAACATGCTATCGATATTAACCGGAAACGTCTGAGGGAAAGGTCATGATTAGGTTTATCCTGATAGTCTCACTATTAATTTTGTATTTTCATTTAGTCGAGGAGCAAGAACTTGAAACACATCACAATGGTCGAACTGAAGAAGCAAGCCAGACGGAAAGCCAGACGAACTCCAACAGTCGTCAATAAGAAAGCGTTGGGTATGGTTAGTAAGGCTTGTGAGAAATGGGGAGAACACGTGGCTATCTACCAGGACTCAGATACCCGGAGACACATAGCTGATGCTGTGGCCCATAGGCTTCATATATCTCATGGAGTGGTCAGGAACCAGATGGATATTTTTCATAGGATGGCGGATTATGACCAAGGCCCAAACAATCTCGATGTGGAAGAGTAAACTATCCACTAATCTTGGCTGGTCAGTAAGAGGACTGCTGGCTGTATATAAAAACCAAACCGATGAGGAGAAATCTAGTAAGGCCACACTGAGTAGTAATGGTTTAGGGTTCACTGGGTACGATGCGGATGTTCTGACAGAGATAGCTGAGTGCTACCAGAAGACCGGATGCCTGAACCATGTACAGAAGATGATCCTCTTCCGGAGGATGCCCAAATACGCGGGTCAACTTTATAAACAGTATGGAGAAAAGAAATGAAGCATGCATTCTTGGACGTAGAAGCATTCCGGTTGAAGAAACCCTGGGTGGCACCACTCTGCAATGTGGCAGCAGTGATCTTCGATGAGAAGGCTGAGGTGAGGGGATCGATAGATCTCTATGTCCACCCTGATCAGTTCCCAGAGTTCAGCAGTGCGGAACAGTCAACCGTTGATTGGTGGCAGAGCCAGCCGAAGTATAACGACCTGATGAATCGGATGAAGATGCTGGGGGACTTCCCTTCGGAAGTAATGAAGAACCTAAGCTTTTGCTTGGAGGGGGTAGAAGCATTCTGGTTTGCCGGTCCTCAGTATGACCAGATAATGCTTGAGGCTTACTTTGATGCTTTCGGGATGAGGTACCCCTGGAAGTATAACCAGGCCCGGGACTTCCGGACTATTCGGAAACAGTACCCTGAGATAATGGATACCATTCCCCCTAACCCGAATGCCCACCTGGCTATTGAGGATTGCTTGTACGACGTATCCCGGCTAAAAGCTATCTCGGATACTCTGGGAACGACCTGGAAGTAGCTCCTGAGGTCAGCTGAGGCTGGGTTTAAGGGGTCGGGGGTATATTACCCTACCGGCCCCTTATTTTTGACCCCTTCAGGACGGCCAGGGGAACCCAGGAAGCTCAGATACCAGTTCCTCAGCAGTGGGTACTGACTGAGAACCCGACATCACAGCATCCAATCGCTGATAGCAGTACTCCCAAACCTGGTCACGCCACTCCACACCTGCCTGGCCCTCAGCCTGGAATCGGCTGTTCTGGGATGTAGCATAAGTGCAGAGACTCATGATATTGTCGTAGTTCCTTTCTCGAGCAGTATCATCCAGGTGTTTCTGTACCGCTCCCACCAGATGACTCCTCAGTGCCTCCTGCTGTTCCTGCTGTTTCTGTTCCAGTGTTTTCACCGTTGCTTCCTGAATCCAGCTCATCTTCTACCTCGTCGTATGGGGGGAGTTCAATCGGGCCATCCACATTCACTTCGATGGGGACTGGGAACCGAGTTATTTCTGGAGCTCTAGGGCCGTGTGGAAGCCTCAGGGTTAATTCATAATCAGACCCCGTGCGTGACACTTGACCCAGTACCGGATGTTCTGCTGTGGCTCCATCAGGGAGTTCTGACAGGTCGTAGTCTATGCCGTCTACGGTCAGCACGGGTGCTGCGTAAGATACTTTCGGCTGCGGCTCGTCAGAGCGTACCGGCGATAGGTTAATTGTAAGCATTAGAACCACCTCCCGATTGTCACGATTTTAAAATCCACCGGGTTGGTAGTTGACGTAGCCCTATAGACCCTCAGGTACAAGGACGAAGAGGGGTGACTCAAACAACCAGCCCAATAGGTTTCATTACTGAAGGTTACGTAAGATCCCACGGGGGTAGCGCTCACAAAGGTGGCTGGTTGAGGAAACGGGCCCAAAAGCGCGCTATTGAAAATAGAGCCGACAGCACTGTCTACCGGTCCGGACGACCTTACGACGGTTACGCATATCAAAGTCCCATCAGCAAATTTTGTATACTCGCCGTTAGCGTTCGACCCCCGCTCGATAATAGCCCCGGTGGGTACGCCGCCGGACTGGGAGACGGTGCCGAGGATGTTCTTCTGAGAGTATTGCTGAAACCACTGGCCCCATGAACCGTCCTGGTACGTCCTCACGTAGGAACGGTTCTGTAATGAAAACGTGCCAGAAACCTCACTCCAGATTTGTAAAGCAGATCCGGCGTTTTCTCGAAAAACTTGTAAGACACCATAGTTGTTGACTGATGGTCTACTTCCGGTCGCTTGGTTGTTAATGAAGTAGGTTCCGGTAGCCAAGGAGTTATCATCAAATGACTCCCCAGACCCGATAACAAAATCGGCCATATCTGCTCCGAGGCCGTATTGTCTTATCAGTTCATTTAAAGACCTTTGACTCAACCCATCTGCTATTTGTCTACTCATGCTGTCAGTACCTCCAATTCAGAAGCGGAAAGGGCGCGGGGGATGAACACAACCCTCCTGTATATTTTGTTACTAACCGTATACCCGGCAAAATCGAGAATCGCATTAACCAAAAGGTTGCCATTGTGCGGCCCTGAGTTGGTAGACCCCGCTACTGCTAGTATCCGGCTGTCAGGAGTTAGCGAGATTGCCATCTTAACGCCAGAGGTATAGCTTTCCCCGGCGGGGAGTGGCAGCGACACGACGTTGTCGCCGTCGAAACTGAACAGGCTATTTGTCGACCCCGGCGCATAGAAATACCTTCGTATAGAGCCGTTGTCGAGAAACGAGAACGTATCCTCTTGTTCTGCTATAAGCGACCCCTCCACAAATAGAGTGCCTTCAGATTGACTCCACTCAGCACCAAGTGTTCGGGTGCAGGCGTCTGCAATTCGGCTGGTAATGGAACCCTGAGTTTTTATGTAGCTCGTCGGGAAAAGGCCCTGCTCAATCTGCGCGCCCCAGAAGTAGGACGAGTCCCCCGGAGTCGCCGAGGTATTGAACGCCGGCCCGTCTAAGGCCGGATAGAGTTGGATGCGACAACTACTAGAACCCGCTGCAGAACCATAAATCCCCAGTCGATACCAACCGTTACCCCACTCCTCCAAAAGCGTTCCGCTGAGGACAAAACCACCGAAGTTGGTTTGCTCGACGATAGTGCCGGTGTCGAGGTCTAAAACTGCTCGGCCACCATTGCCGCCAAAAACTATAACGATCATCGCATAACGCGACGTGTTCTTCTTTACGAAGGCGGAGACGCAGGTCGTAGCCCCCGTGGAGATCGTGACTGTTTGACCCAGAGCCCCAGCGCTGGTCTCCCCCGCCGCTTGGATGACTTCGTCGGCGCTATTAACCCCGTCTGGTGCTATCGTTTGATTGAAGCTCACGGGCTCTAGCCGTATGCTGCTCCACGGCGACAAGTTCAGCGCTTCGCTGTAAAGGGCCTTGTTTGTCCTTTGTTCCTCAATCAACAGACCCTCACGATTGCCGACTAGCCTTTGATCCCCCGCCGCGACTTCGGTAAGCCCCCCTGTTGCATTGCGAGCCGAGGCGACCCCGGACCGGGCGTAATCCAAAATGCCGTTAAACGGGCGCTGCGTCAGGGAATCGACCGGCCCCTCGTAGACCTCGTATTTATTGTTAGCGAAATCGAAGTTAAGCGTTGCCTCGGCGAGAAGGGATTCCCTCAATCTATCTTGCTCATACCTGGT
>CEPE01124692.1_pt1 | contig 35087 bp, 31 predicted proteins | sample 530531 | NCBI WGS metagenome assembly CEPE01 (sample SAMEA2620273, study PRJEB7988) | marine metagenome | biome: marine biome (ENVO:00000447); feature: deep chlorophyll maximum layer (ENVO:xxxxxxxx); material: "saline water (ENVO:00002010), including plankton (ENVO:xxxxxxxx)" | depth 80 m
TTGGTTGGGAGGTAGGGGGGGTTTTACCTCGTTAGAGGTAGATGTAGGGACAAAACGATAATGATTTATTCCCAACCATATGGTTGGGATTCAAGGGATTATGGCTTGCCGAAGTCCAACACACACGCACGTAGGTTTTACCATTGTCCCAATGGTAACGGAACTACCTACCTCGTTGTCATCATTCCATGATGGGTCGTTCCAACGAACTGTCTATCTCGGAGTGTGACGTTCCGTAGGAACGCCACGCTCCGTATGGGATTGACACTCATCCTAAAGGATGGGGGGCAGGTTTTACCCGCCGCCCTACCTACCTCGGTCGCCTCCGACACCCCTATGGGGTGACTACCTCAATGGGGGGGTTTTACCCGACCCCCGAGGTAGGCGGAGTCGCGGCCCCTAGGGGGGGTTTTACCCTTCCTAGCAGTGCGCGTTATTGAGAAATTTTTTTTTCTGGGGGAACCCAATTGTGATTAACTGCCATCTTATCCCGTTATTTGATGGCGGCTCCAATTGACCTCGCGTTCGCCATTTTGAAAATGCCATATCATGGGACTAGCCTTGCCAATGCCCAAAAAATTATGGAAGAAGGTTTGAAACCTCATTACGGCGAATACAGTATTCATCATGATGCCCCTCCAGTATCTTGGGCAACAGATGATTTAGGTGAAGCAGCAGAATACGCAATTGATTGGAGTAGCCTTGACGATACACCTGCGATTATCCATATTCCAGATGAGATAGAACCATTTGAGAATTGGGGAGATACATACCTATACGATAAGGTGATTCCACCTGACCAATTGAGTATTCACTGGCAAGGTGAACCATATAATCCAGAACAACATGATGACGAATGGGCTTGGCGTGAATTAAATGAAGAACTCGCCCAACTAAACAACAACCCTGATTAACTGTTATCTTATCCCGTTGTTCATGGGCCATCCAATTGACCACGCATTTCATTTTTTGAAAAAATCAATTGACGATGAAGATTGGGATGATGACCCTACAGACCCCATGCAAAACTTTTCTTGGTGGCAGGGGGGTGACAAACCCAGTGGTGGCAAACCCGAGGAAGGTGATTGGGGTATGCACCCTACAGATGAAATGTTTATGTCAAAACAAGGAGATTATGTCAATGCAGAAGGCCGAATCTTATGTCAAATTGAAGCAGCAAAAGGTCGAGCAGTCCCTGCCACTTGGGTGGCAGTTGACCACGTTAATACGTACTTTTGTGACCCCCACTATGATGAAGTAGAAAGAGTGAATACAGGTCCAGAAACACTTGGCCCATTAACAGAAGAATCACAAGAAGAGTATGAGATAGCAAGGCATTGGTGGGATAATCACGTTCATCATAACCCTGAAGGATGGTATGCTGAACCTGTAACAGATACAAAAGGCAACCCTATTTAACTGCCCCCGCTTCCCAGACTAGTATGACGGACCCGTTTGAGCAGGCGTTCCAGTCAGTTCGTAAGAGACAAAGTACGTTACATGATTGGGATGATGATGCCATTGAAGATATCGGTCTCCCTCCTAAACCTCACCCTCAACATGGTGGTTATTCTGCTTTAGACCACAGCCTGCAAAATATCATTCTTCAAGCACGACCCGAAGCAGAAAAATTAGTTGAACAATGGGGAGAAAAAGTTCCATCTTGGATGGGATTAAATGCTGATGATTTCCATGTTGTCACTTTACCCGGACATTTGGCTCATGAGGATTATGGTGGCGGTGAACGATACACTGGTCTAGATAGAACTGCCTTACAATCAAAAAGGAGAAAAAAATTGGAGGAGGGTGCTGACAGACCTGCGCCCCAACCATTCAAAACTCGTAGTGAAATGGCGGATTACCATAATATGCATGAATCAAGTCCAAGTGAAACTTATTCTCAATCATGGATGATGGCTCCTATTCCTCACGCATTGGCAACTTTGATGCATCGTGGAATGCCATTTGACGAGGCTGCTAATAGAATCAAAAATGGTTTGCATGACACCCACAAATATAAGGAAACGTACAAAGATAGCGAAGATATTCACAACTTTGTAGATGCAATTGGGAATACTCATGTTCCAATCGGACATTTAACTATGAGAGGGCCAAGAGTATCTGAAATGTACATGACTAAATTGGGAGGAGAAGATGACAAATATGGACTTCAGCATCGAATTATGCCCAATAAAAGAATGCCTGTTATGGCAGGTTTAGGACTTGGAAGATTATTACAAGGTACTATGCTTCATAGATTAGGTTCAGATGCAATGGGTAGTGACAATCGTACCATTTTTTCTGAAGGGCAAACTCAAGCCACTAAAACACAAGCAAAAGGCATACAACAACGTCTTAGAGAAAAATTGGAGGGAGCCGTTAGTTCAAGTCCTGCAGCAAGAGGTTTCCGAAGTCGAGCGCTTAATTTGAGAGACAAAATATCAGGCACATCTCGATTCGATGACCCAAAAAAGAAATTTGAAGAAACCATGTTTGCAGGATTGGTTCCGGGTTCTGTTGACGAACAAGATGCAACAAAAAATAGATTGATAAGCACACACGCGGCACAACTGGACTTAAGACCGGGGCCACAATATGGAGTGGACCGAAAAACATGGGAAGATTTAGGTTGGGGAGATTTGAGACCTACATATGGCGCACAACATCATTTACCAAAAATAAACAGACCTGCATCATCTCCGGTAAATCCTAATCCGAGTTTTAGTCAGAAGCCGTGGAGCAGAGAACATTTGCGACGACAACATCGTAATCTGTTAGAAAATAAATATGGTGAAGGTGATTGGCTCGATGATGCAGCGCGCAACTATAGACAACATGAAATGACACCCTTACCGCATGAGGTTGCAGAAGTACTGGGTTTGGACACTATGAACCCCACATTGTCAACAACAATAGATGGTCAAAATGTTCCTTTAGCAAGATTACACGGCGACCCATACGTTTGGGATATACCAGAAGCACTAACAGAAAGAATGAACAGACCTCAAGTAGTTCGTCAAATAAGAGATAGATTGCGTGATTTTGATGAGGGTGACAACGAATTGCCTGAAGATTATTTATATCAAACACAATTGTCACAATGGCAACCGGGTGGTCGATTGCGGGAGAAAGAGCCATTTTTCGATGACCTTCCAGATGATATTGAAACTGGCGAACCGATGGAAATAGCGTATCGTTTGTTAAAAAGCATCATGGATTTAGGCGCTGACGATGTTTCAACGCAACCAGAACAACCGTTACAAGCACCCGCCAATGTAATGGAAGAACCACCAAGAAAAGCATTGGGTATCATGGGTCATCATGATTGGCATGACCTTGAAAGATTCGATGACAAGATTGGAGAATGGATTGACATACACGGTATGCCAACTCACATTGTATCGGATGGAAGCAGCGGCACAGGTGCAATGGCATCACAATGGGCGCTGGACAATGACATCCCAATTATTACTCACAAACCCAACTTCCGTGGTGGCAACCGATTCACTGCACCCGCACAAAGTCGGCAACGGATTGTCAATAGTTCTGACCATATTCTTGCATTCCCATCCATCAATGGTAGTGGTACAATGGAAGGTATCACAATGGCAAGGCAAGCGGGCAAACCAGTTCATTTGCATTACATTGAACACCCACATGATACGCCCATTAGCGAAGTAGGCACAGCCGAAGAACGAGAAAGACAAAGTCCGTGGTTGTTGGAACCAACGCCTGAACGCACATCACCTGAACCCGAAGTGCCACAAAGAACTCGCAGACAAGTGGGTGCAGCGCGCGGTCATCGCGGGCGACGTGATGACAATGTTGAAACGGGCGAGCCAATGGATATCTGGTCTCGTATGTTGAAAGAGGAACAAGGTGAGTGGGTTCCCGAAGAGCAACGTATGTCCGATGATGAATTGACTCACTTGCTAACATTCCCTGACTTACCTGAAGAAGTACGCGAAGATGTATTGCGAGAGATTCAACGTCGTCAAAATATCAATACAGGCGAACCAATGGATTTGTCATACCGTTTGTTGAAAGAAAGTATGATGGGAACAAAAGGTTGGCCCGAAGAAGAAGATGAAGATGTATGTTGTAAAAATGCCAAAGCACATTACCGAGAAGTAGCAAATAATTCACCAGCAAAAACTTTCTTAGGTGGATGGAATAGTCCTAATGACCAGTATATGGAATGTGCCGAGTTTGAAATGTATCTCCGTGATGAAATCGAAGGTCTCCGAGATATGGCATCCATTCCAATGGTCGCTGACGCAATTACAGAATTAGAATCAGTATTAGACAATTGGGAACATTGTGATGAATACGATTTTAATGAATATGAAGAATTAAGACCTGAAGGTAGCGAAATCTTTACCGCAGGAGAACCTATGGACTTAGCGTGGAGGATGTTCAAATGAATTGGTGGGAATTATTGAAACAATATAGCGTCGATGATGATTGGGAAGATTTTGACCCCGCCCTTCATGATGTGAAAGAGTATTTGGCAGGTGTAGAAGGTCCACACATTAGTCCATATGAAGATGTAGAGAGAGCGACAGCAGGAGACATCATCGAAGATGCGCTACGGTCTGAAAAAGAATCGCGTGGGCAAGGTGGTGCAGGTCCACCACGTGGTCCCGGTGAAGACAGACCTGCACGTGGGCAATCGGCTTCCGTACCAATTAAACCAAGAACAGATATGGGGTATCGTAGAGGAACAGGCAGTGAACCAAGTCGCGGATATATTCGACCACGAAATACACCATTGCCACCGCCGCGAGAAAATACAGATAGAGAACAATTCAATTATTCACGTGTGCCGCGACGTATTTTGATGCCGGGTGAAGACGCTCGTGGTAATATCCAAGAGAGCGCTCGAAATATGCGTTGGCTTGAACCACCTGCACCGGGTTCAGATGAAAGTGCTATTGATGCAGCCGTTGAGTCAATAATGGGTCGTGGTGGTGTAACTGAGTTTGGTGATTTGGTCACTCACCCCGGTTCATTGATGACTGAAAGCGACCTCGCAGACAAATATCACGGTTCACCAATTCATTTAGACACTAGTGATGAGTTTGCCAATATAGCAGATTTGTTATCAGAAGATGACCTGACCCATGATGTAGCAGGTGTAATGTCAACTGGTGAGAAATATCCAGTCGAGTTCCAAGAGATAGCCGCTGAATTACAAGATGACCCAGATGCTCCCACACCTCCTTGGAGTGTAGATGCAATGGAAGAGGCCATTCGTTCAGGTAAGGTAACACCTGAAGAATTAGAACTGTTCATCAATCCTGAAAATCCTGACAGACTAACCACTCGTTCAACTATTGGAATGGACCCAATGACCGCAATGGAACTTGGATTGCCCCCATTTGGCACAGATGATACGCCTACTGCTGAACGTCGAGTGCATATTGACCGTGACCCACAAGTGCATGAAATTATGGAAACAATAGAGGACCATCCAGATGATTTCGATATGGAAAGAATTATGGAAGGCGCACATCTTGGCCCAGAACATGATATTGCAGAGCCAACCTTTGCAGGCATTCCTTTCAGAGAAGATACTGGATTTACAATGGGTGAGCCAATGACACCGTTCAATGCAGCATGGACTTTGCTGAAATTCAATACTGGTGCAGATTACGGCCAACAGTCTGCATTAGATGATGATTTATCCAATCCGACAAGGCATTGGGATGACCCATCCATGAATGACTTACGTGACCAAGATTTCATGGAATACATGGATGAGTTGTATCAACGAAAAGTAGGAGGCGACCTTGAATCCGAAGCAATTTGGAATTGGTACACCAAAAATCATCCTGAAATAACAAATCAGATTGAAGAAACATACAGTGTTCCCGGTATGGAACCCGGCGCACCAGAAGAAGGTGGCGTTGAAAGTGGCGGTAGTAATCGAGTGAAAGTAACATCCAGTCCCAGCGCACAATTGACTGCCGCTGCCAATCATCATGGATTTGAGTTTGATGAGTTCGGTAATTTAAGCAGGATAGAATCACCGACGGAATCTCCAAAATCAAAGTCAATTATGGATTTAGGTAGTGAATAGACCGAAATCTTTACCTGCTCATTCGCGTTCCATCAACTGTGTTGGTGAACTGTGGCTGATTTCCGCGTGTATGAGGTTGGACCTCGTGATGGTCTACAAAATGCTTCATTCACTACAACCACTGATGACAAAATACAACTCATTCGGTCACTTGCGAATGCAGGTTTAACCAATATGGAAGTGGGTTCGTTTGTACATCCCAAATTAGTTCCATCAATGGCAGATAGCGCAGAAGTGTTTGAAGAAATTGCAGACCTTGGTGATTTTTCTGTATTGGTTCCAAATGAGAAAGGATTAGACCGAGCGATTCGTGCAGGTGTTGAAAATTTCAACATTTTCTTTTCACCTTCCGAATCTTTCAATGCGCGAAACTTAAGACGTACACGTAAAGAAGCAATGATTGAGTATTTACGAATGCTTGACAAAGTTCCTGACAGCAAAGTTCGAGTTTACCTTTCTGTGATATTTGGATGCCCATTTGAAGGAAAAATATCCGACGACATCATTTACGATTCTATTTTGGAAGCCTCGCTTCTAGGAGATACAATTGTGCTATGTGATACCATTGGCACAGCAAATGAAAATGAAATAAACAAAATATGTGAATATGCTGAAGATTTCAAAGCGAACTTCGCTTTACATCTTCATCATAAACCTGAAAATGAAGAACGAGCATTGAACTTAATTGAAACTGCCATAGCCGGTGGAATCACTGAAATTGATGCAAGCATTGGCGGAATGGGTGGATGTCCTTTCATCCCCGGTTCCAGTGGAAATGTAAGTACTGAAAAACTTCTAGACCTACCCGGTTTAGATTGTGGCCTTGATTATGATTCCTTGTTACCCGCACTTGAGTGGGTGCAACATAGGAAGAACAAGGTGACATTATGATAGAAATAGTATTGGGCGCATTTTTTGGCATGACAGTGATTTTTTGCTTGAACTTTTGGTTGGCAATCAGACCGCTCGGTGAAATCGAATTAGATTTCTCCGTTGAAGATTTCGTAGATGAAATGTATGCGGGCCATAGTTATGGACGGGATGACTGATTGTGTGCAGAACACATAGCAATTTTTCTTGCTTTGTGGTTTTTTTGCTATACAGCAGGAATTATTTTTGCTGAATTAATGTTTGGTGGCGAGTAAATGATTGCATGGCTATGGTTTTTCATTCCACTATGGGTAACAGGATTCACGATTGGATTTTATGCCAAACGAATCAATCGCTGGTTGGATGAACCCAAAGCGTTTGTGATTAAATGATGATTCCTAGTAATCGCATTAATGCTTCAAGTTTAGGGTGGAAATCAGTGCCGATGCCATTTTCATCAGGTTTTTTTTCTTGTTCTTGTTCCCACGGTGCTTGAGGTGCAGAAGGCTCTACACGGTCCATATCTTCTGATACAACATCGTCAATATCGTCTTTGAGGAATGCCCATGCTTTTTCAATTGGTATGTTCATCATATTCTTGTCCTCCTTGTCCTCTAAGTTGATGTATCCAATAGTCACATTTGTCAGCGATTTCATAATACAAGTTAAAATGTGGGTCGTCCATTCCTAACCTGTCAGCATTCCATGCTGATAAATCACCCATTTCCATCAATTTTTTTATCATATGATTACGAAATTGTTCCCCTTCGGTAAGTGGCTCTCTTTGCATCATCGGGTCATTTTCTGATTCAAAAGTCAATTGTTCCACTCGTGGTGTAATTCCTTCGATGTATTCTGCACCATCTATCATTCTATCAGGTTCGGTTTCATCGTAGTCATAATGTAAATCACCTACGTCAGGGTAACCTCGAAAGGTTGTACGAGGCATTTTGATGATTGACCATGCTTTTTCAATTGGTTTGTATGTGCCACGTTCTTTGAAGTGACGTGCGCGGTTGTCGTGTGGATTTTCCAATGTGACAGTATTGGCGCTGGTGTGAGATACGTCAGGGCCACCTTCCCCCATGATACCACGCTGACGGCGTTCTTGGTTGAGTTCTTCTCGGTATTTTACACGGTCAGGTGAGGATTCATATTTGGTATCGTATCGACGTTTATGCTCAAGCGCTTCTTTGGATTTGGCTCGCTTGACTAAGACCGTCATGGTATCGCCACATATAGAGTAGTTCATAACCTTCGCTGCCTTCGACCTATTACATGGGCCTCGTAGGTGTATTGGCTAAGGCTATTTCTGCCAAAGAATTAGAACTTGCTGCATCTGGTGGAATACCACCTCGTCTTGGTGGCGGTATGGTAGGTTCACAAGGCGTTGAACGTGGTGTCGAAGGTCGAACAGGTTACGGTTCTATTGAACCATCACGTGCGTACCATCGAGCAATGAGCGGTGATTTGGGCGTTCCTAAGCCTGACCCATTGCGACCCGACGAAGGACATCATGACCGATTGGCTGAATTACTCACCGAATTAGAACAAGCCGAGCGTAGAACTCGAAATGTGGGAGGCCCACCAAAACCTTGGGAAGAAGAACAACGCGGTGGCAGTCTAGGTCGCGCACTACGTCGTGAACATGGCGGTAGTCGTATGTTTGCTCAACCACCCGGTGGTGGAATGGGGCGTTCAATGCGTGGTGTTCAAACAGCAGATATCCCCGGCGCACCTGAAGCCACACCTTGGGAACGTGAAGAAGCAATGGGTAGTGACGAACCATCCATGACTGGTGTGCCACGCCCCGAGACATCTACTCCACCTAGTGGCCCACAAGGTCGTGGGTCAGGCGCAGTCGCAGTATCTTCACCCAGATTGAATATCACAGGGGATGCCGACCTTCCTGAATCATTGCGTGGAATTGATTTGAGTGCATTACCTCCTGCTTTCCGTGCCAAACTACCAAAGATTGCTGGTAGTATGGCTGATAGACCTCGCGGAACGGGTCATCGTAGGCAAGAATGAAAACCCTTGCTAGGTAGGGCCTAGTTGGGTCGGGATGCGTTGTCTGTGGTTTCTCTCCCTCCTCCATCTCGGCCCACCCATTTGTATCAATAATAATCTGTATCATATGGATAGATATTCTTCTGATATTATATCAGGATGATACATGATATTATCAATACTGCCCAATGGAACAGTTTAATGGGCGAACACGCACCCGCTATATTGGGGAGAGACCCTTATGATTGACAGCGGCGGAAGCGGAAGAAACAACGATGACATATTGAGAATCATGGGATTCATTGGATTTGTATCTGTTTTGGTAGGGGCGGCGGTAGCCGTTTTTGATACTAAAATGTGGTTACACAGTGATGATGCATATTCCAATGCAATGACATATGCAATGGGAGCATTTACCCTACAAGGAATGTCATTTTTCCTATACAAATTACTATTGCAGGACCAAATGGATGACAAAGCCAGTTGGACACGCACACAAAGAATGCGTGACCGCCGCCTTCAAGATATGCAATCTCAATTCGCAAACGCGCAATTGGAACAAGAATTGAAAGTGCGTCAAATGACATTGGAACGTCAATTGGCATTGATGGAACAGAACCCAGAAGCGTATATGCAAATGATGGGCGGTACAAGTTTGGGCATTTTGGATGACCAATTTAGACCTGTAACACCATTCTCTGATGGTGGAACTGACGACTTCAATCCCCCGCCAACACATAAGCAAAAAACTGACCAACCAATTACATTGGGCGTAGATTACGGTAAAGATGAGGAAGAGGAACCCAAAAAAGACACCAAAAAGAAAGGTGACAAGTAATGGGATGGATTTTCAGAACTCCAAGTGATGACGCAGTTGAAGGCACATTGCGTCAATTACACATGGCAAATCAAGTTGACCGTGTGTATGAGCGAACTTGGGGTTGGCTGAAAGCATTGGTATGTTCTCTTATTGCCATGATGGTCACATCTGGATTTGAATACTATACGGCTGAAAGTATTTACCATGAATCATTGGTATGGTTGTATGATAAAATTGTAGGATTATTCGATTAGGTGGTTATGTTGTGGTTGGCGCAGGTGGAACGGTACTCGTGGGTGCTGCCCTTTGGGGTAAGGAAATCTACGATTACTGGAAGCCCCGTCGTATTGGCGTATATGGCCCTCCGCAAGTTGGCAAAACGACACTCGACAGATACATGACGACACCCGGAGAAATGGAGGATATAGGAGATGACCAACGAACACGCCATTTCAAACGATTATTTGGTGACGGATATGTATTGCCGCACCCCACTCGAAAACGTATCCGATACGATGGAAGCAAACGTGTCGTTCATTCCGCAGACCTTGGCGGCGACCAAAAGTTCTGGAGTTTGTGGATTGACGATATGGTGGATAGACAAGTCGAAGGTGTCATCTATATGTTCGATGACCGAGCCAAACAAGGTGGGTCAGGTGCAGTTGACGCAGTTGCCGGATTTGAGTTCCTCGTGGATGCAATCATCAATCGACGTTACCGATACCGTCGTTGGAAAACTCGTTGGAAAGGCAAACGGTACACACCCGCATACATACAATTGGTCGCCAACAAAGCAGATAGATGGTGGGATGAGCAAGCCAGTGTATTGTGGCAACAACAACGATTGCGTGAACACAAGATATTTGATGCATTCAGACCTGCCATGATTAAATTACAAAAAGCCGGAGTAGTATGTAGAGTATCAATGATGGCAACCAGAATAGGATGGAATGTAGAACACACTTTGATTAAGATGTTAGCCCAAGAATGATGTGATAAAATGTTTAGTCGAAAACCGCAATATCAAACCCCGTTGGCAATGAGTACCCAAGCAGAACTTGTTCGTTTGGCTGCTGAAACCAATATGAACACACAGCAATTACAACAAACTGCACAAGTTCAAGGTGCGATGCAATATGCTGCAGAGCAACAACAGCATATCGAAATACCCAAAGTCAACTTCTTTCCGAGCCAGCATCCAAATCCACGCAAGCGTCGGCGTCAAGATATCAAACAAGCATACCGATTACTCAAACCAATGAAGCGTCGTTGGTGGTCTCCACGACGTTGGCTATGGGGTGGTAAATACCGCTATGCGAAAAATACGGCACAATGTGTTGTAGATGGTTGCGATGTGGATAAACTGCTACGAACTGTTGGTAATGTGTACAATGATATTTATGATGAAGATACAGGAAAATCATTGTGGGAGATGTATTTCATGGACCCAGTCACAGAGCAACCACGTGCATTTTTGGCACGTGAAGGTGTAACAAGTGGGCGCACATTGACTGGAACATATTGCCCAGAACATTTGCATTTGTATCATTTGTTATGCAAATGGGAAGCCGAAGAAGAACAAGAAAAAGAAGCACGGACTGGCACGTTGAAAGACAAATTGAAGCGTGGTGTATCCACCGTATCTGTTCCAATTTCAGTCGTGAAAAAGAAAGACAACACACCGGAACAATTGCTGAAGTATGAAGAGTTCTTCCGAATGTGTCGTGCAGATGGTATCCCTATCGCTCATTTCAAAAACAAAGAAACAGGATTGAATGATATTACAGTTATCACATTCGACGCACGGCAATATAGGCCCACAGGCGACCATAGCCCATTGCTATCAGTAGGAACTGAACCAAGTATTATGCAACAATTGGCTCAAGCCCCCGCAGGTAGCGGTTTGCAGGTCTTATTAAACGAGGCGCAACAACAAGAAGCGCAATTTGATGCGCCGGAGGTTCCTACACAAGTGTCATGAACTAATGATGCATCCGAGGAGTGAGTAACATGGTATGGCCGTTCAGTAATAATCAGCAGCAACAAACCAATGGGGCGTTGTCTTTGGGGAGAACAGACCACCCCCAATTCAATACACAACAACAAGCACAAGCACCAGTATGGGGTGCAGGTCCAGCAGCAGGACAACAACAACCAAATCCATTTTTGGTCGGTTTGGCAGGGCAAAATGCAGCAAACTATGCAGCGCAACCTATCGCACCACCATCTGAAATGGAAATCTTGGCAATGTTGTTGCACCATCAGACACCTGTAGACCGATTTTTGTCTGGTCCGAATCTAAATCTATTGGTTAGCATTATTGCGAATATCGTCAATTTATCATTGGTGGAATTTTTTCGCAATGTCAAGTTCACTGAAGATGACGATGGAAAGTTAGTCGTTGATGTGGCAGCATTACCAACACAATATCAAACATTGTCTGCAGAAAATGTGACAGCGGATTTGAACTCTCTACAAGCATCGTGCAATCAAGCAGTTCAAAAATCATTGACTGACCAACAACAAGTATTGCAGATGGCACAAACTTCAATGATGCAAGGGGCATTAGACGCCGCATTAGCCGACCCCGGATTCCTAGAAAAGATTGGAGGCGCAGTTGGCGCAACGGCTCGCGGATTAACAGGGATGAGATGAATATGATACCACAACAAGGACCGAAAGCAGCCGGTGGACTCACCGGGTCTGTAGCACATGGCTGGAAAGTAATGCATGACACACCACACGATGTAATGATTGACCTAATTATGGTTCAAGTCATATCATTGCTTTTGGGCGCATTCATTTTATTGGCAACGCAAGGACACAAAATGAAATCCAACGAACTTACATGGGTCGTTGCCATCGTGATGGTGTTCTTCACATTGACCGGAATGGTATATCGTCGGTTATCGCGTTAGCGCTTCCATTTGTTTAATGGGCAACTGGCCGACGGTAAGCCCACTTTTTGGCGCATGAAGCATCCACACGCATTGCATCGCTTTCCATCGAATGCTTCACATCCTTGGCACGTTTGCATTCTTTCGACTGCAATTTCGGCAGGAACAGACCGCCCCAGTACTTTGTCAATAGCGGCTCCTGTGAGTCCTTTCAACGTATCCATATTGACAGGAACGCCCGCAATACGAGGAGATGCACGTGGTAATCTGCCCATATTACGCACAGGAAGGTTCAATTCATGAATCTATCTACGACCATTTGATGGCGGAGCGTATCACTCGAAAATCTTGCCCGTTTTGCGTCTGCGATGAACGTGATGCATTGGAAGAAGATTTGCTAAATGGCGTTATGACACCAAAGCAATTGGACAAAAAAATGGGGTGGCGAGAAGGTACATCAGACCGCCATTTTAGAAACCACATGGGTGAATATCATATGGGGTCTAATTCTGAATGTCCGGTATGTACATCTGACCAACGACAAGAACTGGAGTTCCGATATTGTAACGAAGGTTTGCCATCTCCTGAAATTGCAGAAATGTTGGGTTGTGCAGAATCAACAGTGTATCATCACATGAAGCACCATCTCAAACCCATTGTCAAAGCATCTGCCGCACCAATTATTGCATTGGCCGCAGGTGAAGAGATTGAACAATTGCGTAAAAACGCGGAACGTATCAATGGTGAATTGGCATTGATGTTGGATGACGCTGACCGCAATGACCCACAATATGTTCGCAATCTGACAGGTCTTAGTAAAGAAGTTCGTGAAACTGTGAAAGATATTTTGAAGATTCAAGAACGTGCTGGTGTTGCTGGTGCTGAAGCCACAATGAAAGCAGATACGATTAACATTCTAAAGATTGAACTGGCGAAAGAATCACCAGATGTATGGCGTCGTGTGCGCCAAACCCTCATGAACACCGAAGAAGGTGATGAGGTTGTAGATGTGGAGGTGAATGAAGAATGAAACAAAACTTTGTAGGTATTCCGGTATCGGAATTGATGTGTGTGGACTTACCCACAGCATATGTATTGACAGAAGAAGGACCATTGCATGAAAATGAATTGGATGTATTTTTCAATACATTGCAGGTAAGTGTAGGTGTATGGGCTGATTTCTTGACCCGTATTACAGATAGTCCTGAAAATTGGGCGAAGCCTCGCCATGAGTTTGTAGATATGTTACAAGAAAAAATGTATCAGGTATTCCAAGAAGATGACCCGATGTTAGCGTGGCCGTTGCGTCAAAAATTAGCGCTAATGGTTGACCAATTTGATGAAATGGCTGATGAAATGGCGCGACCATTCACAGGTCCACATACAATTCGGGACTTTTACCACAATCTAGCCAGTCGAGTACGAGCAACATTTGAGGAAATAATGAACGGTGAGTAATATGAATCCAATGGAGGTCGCTTGGTTGGTGTTAAAAGCCCCGTTGGAAGGGTATGACTCAAACCTCACTGATGAGGAGAATACTGCTCGTCGCCAACCTCAACAACCTACCATTACTGATTTCACCAGATACACTAGACCTCAATTAGAACAAATGGTTGTCATGTTCCAAAATGAATTGATGCGTCGTGGACACGCATCTCTTTCATCTGAAATATCAATTCCAAATATGGACAGATATATGAGTGGTGAAGGAGGGTATCAACGAGAAGAACTTGATGCCGCACCTACAATACCAACTGATGAACTAGGCGAAGCGATTCTGACAGAAATGACGCCTGAAGAACACGCACAAGAGATACAGAGATTAATGACGCAATTGATGAGTGGGGAAACATTGTCACCTGAAGAATTACTATTTTTACAACAAGATGGCCCAGAAACACAACAACAAGCACGTGACGCTATTTGGAGTAATTATGATGCAGTTGAATCAACTACACCAACAGCAACAGTTCGCGCAGGACTACCGGCAACTACACCAACAGCAACAGATATCCCTACTGATGATGCGGTACGGCAGATACTCAATAGTCATGGTATCGAACATCATCTAATTGAACCTCACCACATAAGGCAATATCAAGGATTTTATCGAATGATGAGGCGGCATCCAACAGAAGAAGAAATAGATGCACACATAGGTGATTAACATGAATCCACTAGAAATTGCATGGGTGATGTTGAAAAATGACCGTGGTGATGTATTGGAACGTGTTCTTAATTTAATTGAAAGTCCTGCAAATCGAGATATATCGGATGAAGAATTGGCATCAGAATGGGAAAGATTATTGCTAGGAGTTGGACAGGCTTACAATGTATCACCACATGATGTTGACCGTACATTAGGAACTCATTTTATCACAGATGAAGGTTCGGAACCTGACCATGAATTGGGTCATACTGAATTGGATAGTTTGAAACCACAATTAGAAGAATTACTGCATGATATGTTAGATACTGGATTGCATTTCAATGCACCACAACGGCGCGGCGCGGTTACGACGAGCGCCCCCGCGTACCAAAACCCGCCGACGGCGACGGCGAGGCCAGCGGAACGACCCGAGCACGACCTCGGCAATCCAGCAGCCAACGCCGCCGTCGCGCGAGACCGTGGATTACCATATGATGAGTATGACCCCGGATGGATGCCCCCTATATGTGAAGAGTGTGACGACGCTGATGATACAATGTATGGAGGTCGTGACCCAGATACGGGCGAACCATTGTATGTATGCGCTTACTCGGGTCACGACGACTACAATTACGAGCATTTGTACGATGATTACGGATATTTGTGGATGGATGGTGAAGGTTATTTGACTACACCATTGACACCGCCAGACCCTGCAGAGTATGATTCTCATGATAATTCAGAACGCGGCGACCCTCGACCAATGACAAATCGTGCCGCCCTCCGCGCGCTCGGTGTCCGTCCGGCTCCCGGTGAGGAAATCCGCCCCGATGCCCGACAAACTGTACCGGGTCTACCTATACCATTGACGGCAGCAAGTCAAGGTGAAGGTCGTGTAGGTCCTGATGTCATGGATGAACGTGAGTTAATGCGTTATGAAGCACCACAATTGCGAGAAATGATTCGACGTATTGGTGAAGAATTGACACGGCGTGGTTATGGTGATAGATACCAAGGGGTGACTGAATGACACAAACAACTGGTAGCGATACCCGAATGTACAATCCTCGGTCAGAATCCGAGGAGTTCATGTATGCAGATGACAAAGAAGTCTTTGGTGAAGGCGACCCCGAACATCGTGATTTGGAAGCCCAGAAAAAGAAAGAAGAGCGGGAAGAGCGGGAACGCAAATGGGCAGGTCTGCACCATTTGAAAATCAAAACTGCGAAACCGGCAATGGAAGAACCATTTGCTGAATCTACACCAATGGAACAACAAGGTGAATTATCTGATTTGACCGGCCCATCGGGTAGTATGGGTGAAAATCTAGATGTAGCCACAGGCGCACGAACTGGCACAGGTTCTGCATTGGGTGAAATGCCACCTCAATTACCGGCTATGGGTATTTTCGGTCAAACCAAATCTGAACCAATGGAATCCGCATGGGATGATTTGATTATCAAGGTCTTAGGCGACCCCGTTGGGACATCGACATTGGAATCTGCTGACCGTGCTATGCGAAGTGGCATTGGACCCGGTGGAGCCAAAGGGCGTAAAGGCCATCGTGTGAAACCATTCCCACGCCCAATTGGTGGTCGTTCACCTTGGGCGGCATCGAAACGACGTGCTTCTGTTCATCAGCGTTTATTCGGAAATATCAAAGGGCGTGGCGGAAAGAGTATTCGTTCCAAATCTAAAACAGGTATGATGCGCCAACCGTATGCATTGAGTCCTCACCATTTGGGTGTTGGTGTAATGTGGGGTAAGCCACGCCCGGGTCGTTTGGAAGACCCCGGTTCATACATTTCGTGGCTGGGTCGTCAATCTGCATATCGTGGTGCAGGTGGTTCTGGTGTCATGTTACCATATACACCTCACGCCCCACGTGAAAGATTGGGGCAACTTGGATTCCCCGGCGCACAAGGTTCTGGTCGTCAGCGAATGTTACCCGGTGCATCTCAATTGGCGCGAGAAGGTCCACGTCGTGCAACACGTGGCCCACCACGACCAAAAGGAATGGGTCGCGGTATTCCTTCACCATTGTCGCCACGACCAATGGCATCTCCATTAATGGCGAAATCTGAATTGGAAGAATTGGTAGAAGTATCGAAAGCATATGTTCGTCAATTGGGGCCGGGTTTGAGCCACATAGATATGGGCGACTTCCGCGAATTATTACGTGAACTCAAACACCTACTTGCCAAATTACCTCGTAAAAGTTTGATGGGTATTGCAGGTGGTGGTAGTCGTAGTGAAGGTCAAGTTAATGCTCCTGCAAATGGCCCGCAAAAAACTTCACGTAATGAAGGGGCGACAGAAACTGACCCTGAAGATGACCCACGATATTGGGGCGCAGACCCATCACAATTGACACGACGTGGCGGTGTACACCATGCATGATGATTTTCTATACATGGTATTTACCAAAGCGGAAGATATTTTTCGCAAATCCAAAGGTGTGTTCTATACACCTGATGGTGCAATGGAACCTATTCCTGTAGCATATCACCCAGAACATTATGGAGAAATGTTGGCAAATCATCATCCTTACGATATTGATTACGGTAATGTGGACCCCAATACTGGTGAATATGCCAAATTGACACATCATGCTCCGAATCTACATGGTGGCATTGCTGGATTCGAGCATGAGTTTGGTGGTGATGAAACAGGTGGTCGTGTTCTATGGCCTATTGAAGCCGTAGCAACAGGTATTGCAGATTTCATTCGTGAAAAAGGATACACAAAAGATTTGAGAGGAAATCCATTGATGGGTCAATCTATGCATGGGTTTAGCAATCCATTGATGTTTGCTAAAGGGGCAATTCAAGAAGCCATTAACCGATTCAATCAAAACCATCCAGATGAACTACCTCCCGCTCATTCAGATGAATGGCGTCAAGTAGTCAAAGGTGCATATCCTAAAGATGATATGGGCAAGGTGTTATCATCGGACCAAATACCAATTCGGAATCAAAATGGTCAAATCAATACATTCTATCTCAACAGTGGTACAACAGTAGGTGAACCAGACCGAGGGCCATTCCCTGAATCTGGTGCAGTTCCATATTATGAGTATTTGAAACAAGTTTTGAATGAATGGTTGGGGCGTGGTATGTCAATGGACTTTGTTCACAATCCATACGTTGAGCCACACATGATGAATCCATTGATGAGCCGTGAATCGAGTACGGGCGGATTAGCAAGTAAGCGAACACTCACACCACAACAAGAGCGTGAAATGGCAGAACAATCTCATTGGGGCCAAATCGCACCTGAAATGTTGATTCATCATCACCCTGATGCATTTTTCCATGCAGATAGAAGTAGAGGTGGGCGACCATCAAAACCGACAATACAAGACCTACGATATTACAATTCATTGTTAGACCTTGGATTGACTGAATCTCAAATACAGCATATTGGTAGCGCACCAATTTCAGCATTGATGCACTCTGGTAAGAAAGTGGCGAGTGAAGGAAAGTATCAGAATCTGTATCATGATTTGGCTGAAGCATCAGGATTTCATCAAGGGCGAACTCAACGATATGCCAAGTGGCGTGAAGGTCAAGAAGAAACTGATGAAGATGCATTACGTGAACAATATGCAGCATACAAAGATGAAGATAGGCGTGGTGAACACGCTGGAACACATGAACGACATACCAGCCATGCACGTAGATTGGAACATCCTGATGCTAAAGGAAGATATGGTCAAGGAACCATTGAACACGCACGTCGGTCTGTAGGTCTATTGGCTGGCGCACACGAACATGGTATTGATTTGAATGAAGTGTATAACGAACACGCCAGACAAACAGGTAAGCAAGAATTGATACCCGGTACACCTGAACATGACAATGCACAAATGGTACGTAGTGTGTATCAAGCAATTGCTGAACATCGTTTAGCCAATGAACCGCATCTTGCTGGTCGAGATATATTGAATTTTGATGCAGGACATCCTACACATGGATTACATGAAATGCGAATCCCTGATGATTGGCAATCTATTCCGTCACAGGCTGTGCAAGCAACACACTTCCCTGCTCAACAACCTCAACCTCAACAATCTTCCAGTATTATGGATTTGGTACAAATGAGCGAACCGACATATAGTGAAACTGAAGAACGATTACTGAAAGCAATGGAACAGATTCAGATACAAGATGCAAAGGACAATCCCGAAGTCAAAAAGTGGTTGCCAAAACAAACTCTAAACATCAATAATCAACATGATGTGCTAGTACTTTCTAAGAAATTAGAACTCACACCTCATGATATTCATTTTGTTAAGGCATCTATGGGAGATTGGTCAGATATAGCAGAACGATTAAAAGTCCCCTACGGTGTCGTAGGCACAATTAAAGTAGCATTCGGTGAGTGAGCATGGGACATATTCTAGTGAAATCAGACTACAATCCGCGTCAATACGAATCGCGGTCATTGCTAAATGAAGCAATCAATAATCGAGCAGAAGGCATTATGAAAGAATGGGAAGTATCATCCATTTACAACGGCCCAGACCGTGCCGCTGTTGAGATTATGCACAAGCATCGTGCAACACACAATGAGATTGCATGGGTTTTGGTCGGTGACGAGATTACCAAATCAAACGAAGTGTATGCATATATTGACAGTGTGTTAAAGCAGGTTGGCGCACCCGCACCATCACCACAAGGTCGAGGACTGTACAATGTGCAAGATGGACAACGCCAATGGAAAGGTGCTGACCAATTACTCGGTCTTGGTCAAAATGTAGATTGGGGTACTGCAGGTATGGGTGGTAGAGCCAAAGGACCTCAAAGTGCGTCAGTTCAAGATACTCACCCAACACAACAAGAGCAACAACAGCAGGGCGGATATAGCGCTCACACAGGCGAAGTTGCCAAACCCGGTTTGGGAAGCAGATTGAAAACATGGGCGCAAGAACGTGCAATGCCAGCAGCCCAACGTGGTCTACGTCATCTTGGTGCATTTACAGCCGGTGGTATGGCCGCTGGACCTGTAGGAGCATTGGCAGGTCTTGGTGGTTCAATGTATCAGGCACATCGAGGCAAACAAACAGGCCAATATGGTAAAGTCATGGGAGGCGAAGGTGGTTTGAATCAAATTGCCGCAGATGCTGGCGCACAAGCCGGACAAGCGGCTAAAGATTTCGGAGCGCGACAAGCACAAAATTTTCAAACAGGTGAAGGAGCAATGGGTACAGTAGGACAAGCAGCCGGTGCTGCGAAAAATCTTGGGCAATCTGCATGGCAAGGAATGAAGAATGTGGCTGGTGCAGTCGCACAACCATTCCAAGATGCATGGCAACAGGCCGGACAACAACAACAGGCTAACGCAGCCGCACAACCACCCGCACATAACATTCCCGGTGTAGGTGGAAATCCGAATCCAAATGTGCAAGCACCACCGGGTCCGGCAAATACACCAACGACACCATTCCCCGGTAACGCACAGGCACAAGTTGACCCAGCAGCCGCACAAGAAGTAGCACAACCTTGGAGTCAAAATTGGGGTGGTCAGCAACCACAACAAACAGCGGTAGGCAGCCAACAAGATACTGCCGCACAACGATTAGCGGCAATGGAAACACAACCAATCCAAACTAGTTCTGACGACCCATCATCTGCATACAGTAGTATTGAAGCAATTTTGAAAGGACTGTGATGCCCGTTGCATCCTGACGATGCAATGGCTGATGTCATTAGTGAAATTGATTTTGAAATGAGCAAGCGCGATTTTCAATTTTTCTTTGAAGATATCTGCGGTTGGCAATTGGCTAATCATCATGAAAAATGGGTCCATAATCTGCAATCACACAATCGGTATTGTGTGAAGGCGTCACGTGACCACGGTAAATCTGTATGTTTCCTATCGTATCTACTATGGAAGGTATGTTTCTTCCCCAATACAGATGCTATGATTTTCAGTCATTCTCTTGACCAAACTATTCGCCATATGCGATTCTTGAATGATATGATAGAAAGCATTCCCATGCTAAATCGTATGAAAAAGCGTGATTCATGGGCCAAGACTTACTTTGGATTCACCAATGGTTCGCGTATCAGTGCGAAATCGGTTGGTGGTGGTGTTCGTGGCGCTCACCCTGACATCATTCTATGTGACGATATTTTGTGGGGAACCACCGATACAGAACTAAAGCGTGTCGCATCGTGGTTCTATGAAGTTCTAGTACCATGTTTGCACCACACATCGCAACTATGTATTGTAGGTACACCGTTCACACCCACTGACTTGTACACAGAACTTGAAGAAAAACCCGGTTATTTGGTGGAAACGTATCCTGCGTTAAATGCACAAGGTGAACCATTATGGCCTGAACGATGGGATTTGGAAGCGTTAGATGCGCGACGTAGAGATATGCCAGCAGTAGCATTCACACGTGAATATCTGTGTGAGCCAATTGATGATGCATCTAGTCTATTCCCAACTTCAATTTTAACACCATGTGAATCTCGTAATCATATTTTGCATGACCGCGAATTGACACCAATGGAAGGTGGAGATGATGGCGACCAGTATTTCATAGGCTGGGACCCGGCCATTTCATCTGACCGTCAAGCCGATTATACAGTAATGACAGTGTTACGTCGGCCCGCACAAGAGCCTAATCAATTAGAAATTGTACATATTACTCGGCGTAAAGGTATGGATTTCCGTACCCAAATTATGGAGATTCAACGATTGAATAGTAAGTTCAGACCTGACGTAATTGAACTGGAAGCCAATCATTTCCAACGTGTATTTGCTACAGAGTTACGTGAAAATACAGACCTGCCCATCAAAACATTCATCTCTTCTAAAACCAAACGTGAATCATTATTGATGGGATTGGTGTTGAAGTTTGAGCGCGAACAAATGACGTTACCCATTGGTGATGACCGTTCTCGTGACTTGATTGCAGAACTCAAAACTGAACTATTGTTATTCGGTATGTCGAAGAAAGGGAAGTTGGAAAGTATTGGCCGACACGATGATATGGTGATTTCACTTGCGTTGGCACATTGGGCTACAACAGAGTTCCGTGAACGTATTATTGATTTGGATGAACTCGGTGATGATATATTCCCAGAAAGCGTACTAGGATTGTGATAAAATGTGGGGTAGTATTCTTGTGGGCGATGATTACGATGTCCCATTTGATATGACAGGTCTTGATTTAGATGTCATGGAAATATGCGGGCAATTATCTCAACATCCACTATTGAAATCCCCTCCGCCACAACAAGGTCAATCTATTATGGGCGCACCTCAAAATGAAAATCCTGCAACACCGGATGTTGCTGGAGGTCAATTGACACCTCAACAAACGCCGAAAGATTTACCCGGTCAAGAATCTGATGAACAAAAACGTATCAAAGAATTGGCAGGGCAATTGACCCAGAAATCAGAACAAAAATTAGCAAGTGAATCTTCGATTGGTTGGTTTGATTCTATGGGTCGTAGTGCTGAATCCATTGTCAAAGACCTCAAAATGGCACGACGCGATAACAAAGTAATCAAAGAAGAGATTGACGATTTGATTGACGCTGTTCGATTGATGAAGCGTATGGAAATTGATTCTACTCTCAAAAGATTATCATGGGCTAGTGGACACCATGATACCATCAAAGCATTAGGATTGTCAGACCGAGATTTACAATCATTGCAGAAATATGGTGAAACCCGTAAATCATCCTTATTACGAGCCTGTTTAGAATATGAAGCAGCAACAGAACGTATTGATACATTGACTTCCAATATGGATGATTGGACTAGCATGGAAAAACAAGCATGGGTTGAATCTCATAATGACCGTGACGCAGCCAAAAAATCATGGACTACTTGTTTGCACACTCTTGACACATTGAATAAATCAGAAATGTCATGGTTACAATTAGCATCTCAAGAATTGGAATTGAACGGTAGTATGGATACTCGCACTATTGTAGGCAATATGATAGAGAAAGGACAACCTGCTAAGAAACTATCTGTGAACAAATTAGGTGCATTGATGAAAACATACGGGGATGAAGTAGGGATTATCAAAGGCGTCAAACGAGGCGAATGGATGATACGCAAACGAGATGGGTCATTGGTTATCAAAGACCCTTGGGCATATGCAGCCGGATTCATTGATGCTGACGGATACATCACCATCACAAAACGTGGTGAACCTCGTGTAGGTTTGGTCGCAACAGGTGAACGTGGTCGTATCCATTGTGAGCAATTAGCCAAAACTTTAGATTGTGGCGTTTTACAATTAGACCTCAAGGTGTACAAAGATGCACAACGGTCACAACATCGGCTTCAATTCTACTCAAAAAATGACATTGCCAAAATACTCAAAGGGATTCTCCCACATCTCCAATTGAAAAAAGGCCAAGCGCAATCTGTATTGGAATATATTGCGACTCCGCACAAAGGAGATATTGCTAAACAACGCAGACAACAATTGGAAAAATTGGTTAAATGGGACAATTGGTCAGACAAAAAGGCTGATGAACTACTCAATGAGTGGGGGATTACCGAAGGTGACATTGAATCGTGGCGCGACCCCACTCTCATGAGATTGGCGGTCGATGTTGAACGATTGACGGAGGCGATATGATGGCAGAAAAAGGAAGGATTGGCCGGTTTTTGGAAAGTTTGACAAAACCGTTCAAGAGGAGAGAGACACCTGCACCAACAATGCCGCTATGGAAAAGCGGTATTCAGGAGCCGGTATTGGTTCAGGGCATTACCATTCCTGCGTTGTACGCAACAGTGCAGGAATCGGTAATTTTGCGAACCACAATTAACACATTGACACAAGAGATTTTCAGACGCGGATTGTTCTGGGAAAAGAAGTTCAATAAGAAATGTGTACAATGTGATGACGAGTTCCAACACAATGTGGAAGTGTGTGATACTTGTGGAGGCGAAGTACGTGACCCAGACCCGGATGAAGTAGTGTATCCAAAGTGGTTATTTGATGAGCGAACAGAACAAGACCAGACATTCATGGATGTTATGCGCGAAATTGAATGGGATTTGAATATCGTAGATGATGCATTCCTTGTCATTCAGAAAGAATACTACCTCGATGAAGAAAGTGGTGACATTGAGTTTTCGCGGGTAAAACAGATTACCCGAGGCGACCCTACATTCATGCGTTTAATTGCAGATAAACGTGGTGTTCGTGGAGGGCGATACAAGGTATGTCCTATTCACCGAAGTAAAACATACAGTCATTCAGAAGATTACAAAGAATGTGATACTTGTGGTCTGCCATTACAGGATGTTCACTATGTGAATACGGCAGGTAGTGGTAAAACCCAGTATTATTTGGATGGTGAAGTGCTTCACATATCCAAGTTCAATCCATCTAAATTGTATGGTCGTTCTCCTGTCGCAACTATGTGGCGTCAAGCCATGACATTGACTGCAATGGACAATTACATGTACCTCATGTACTCCAAAAGACGAGTACCACGTGGCATTCTTGCGATTACAACTGACAACATTCAATCTACGGCATCGTTCTGGAAAGGTGTCGAAGAAAAGATGGAACGTGACCCACATTACGTTCCCAAAGTGGGTGTCGAATCTGCATCGGGTCGTGGGCGTGTCGAATGGGTCAAGTTCATGGACACAATGGATGAGATGCAATACAGTGCGGTTCGTGATGAACTACGTCAGCGTATATCATCGTTCTATGGTGTGTCAAATATCTTCATGATGGACTCCGGTAAAGGTGGAGGTCTATCCAATGAGGGTATGCAAATCCTTGTGACCAATCGCGCAGTTGAATATGGTCAGAAGATTTACACACGTGACTTATTCCCACGATTACTCAAACTCATGGGTGTCAATGATTGGAAATTGACACTGTATCCAAATGAAGAAGAAGATGAGGTAACACGCCTACGTCGTGATGAGATGGAAGTCAACATTGCACAACGTATGATGCAACTTGGATTCAAACCAGAACTCAAGGATGAAGGGGAGCGCGACATTCGTTTCACCTATAAGACGCCCCCTCCACCACCCCCCGCGCAGCCGGGTGGCGCACCCCCCGGAGGCGCACCTCCCCCCGGAGGAGGCATGATGCCACCCGGAGGCGCACCCCCACCTCCACCAATGGGTCGTGGTGGTAATCCCATGATGCGGCAAGGAATGAATCCCGGTCTACCACCCGGTGGTATGCCCGCTGGCCCACCCGGTGGTATGCCCGCTGGCGCACCTCCAATGGGTGGCGCACCACCTCCAATGCCCGGTGGTATGGCAATAGCAAATCCAGCAATGGCGAAATCGGAACTGCCTCATCTTGGTGGTGGTGGTAGTGATTCAGAAAAGACCGATGGTTCACGACCTAATCGTGTAGCCGGTGTTAAGGATGTACGGACACAAAGTGGTTCACCAAAAGGCACTACACATCAACGTGGTCATGATAAATCTCCAATTGAACAAGCATTAGAATCTATCCAATCCGCTAAGGAATCTGCGACCGACCCATTGGGCGATAAAGGTAAGGATTCAGGGCTTTATGGGCGATAGGCTCATAAGCGGGGTATCCATCAGCATCGCCATGACTAGTGTTGACTTGTCCAAAATGGACCCAATGGCACGTAAGATGGAGACCGCTGTAAAGGCCTTCAATAAAGCACTGGAAGATGGTGACGCAAATGCCGCAAACGAACATTTGAGTGTTATCAAAAATACCAGTGATTTCCTATCTGAAGACCTTTGGAGTATTGTACAAAAAGCCGACAATCAATTGGTTGGCGGCCCTAATGACCGATTCGCTGGTGGCGTACCAATTATGCAATTTACCGAAACCGGACAAGTACTGGATGTCGGCAATCGTGGTGATATGATTAAAGGACTCATTCTACCGGCACGAACAGGCGGTATCATGCAACCACAGCGTTCACCCGGTCAGCGACTTTGAGGTGATATAATGGCTGATGATGAAGCAAGTTTGGATTTGATGAAGGCACTCATTGGTAAAATGGAGCGCATGGATTCAGACCTTGGGCAAATCCGTAAGGAAAACCAACAACTACGACGCATTCTACGTGACCCCAGTGCGCTATTGAAGCGCGCTGGATTTGTTCGTTCAGATACACCAAAGGTCGAAGACGTATGGGGCGACCCACTACGTGGCGATGGCGCAATTGTCAAAGGTGTCGATGACGAGTCGTTCTTTGAAGTACCGGAAAACAACCAAGATTATTACGAAATGGATTGGTCGGAGATTCACGACCTAGCCAATCAAGCCAAATCATTGGGTCACGTATCCAATACCCCAATGCCGGAGGCGAATCCATGAAGCCAGTACCAGTGAAAGCAGGTGAATATAGCGAAGTAGAAACCTTGTTGGAAAAGGCCATTGAATTGGAAAAGGCCATTGAGGAACATGGTAACAACGATGTTGTCTTTGAAGATGTAAGTGGTACTAATGTCCGAGCGCAACATTACTACACCAATCAAATGACTATGACACCTGAACCAGAAACAGTGTCGAAAAAAATCATTCAAGATGACAGTCCACCCGGTCTGCATTGGGCCGCTAATGCAAATCCGCATCAAACCGAATCTACTTTGGGAATGCACATGAACGATGGTGGCGGTGACAGACCTGCAGCGCTTAAGAAGTCAGAACTTCTTGGTGCATGGAAAGAGGACAACCCATTCAGCGTAGAGTCATTGGTTGGAAAGGTTGAGGAACTCGCTCGTCGCCTATGATTGGGGGCGAGTAGATGGCAGTTGATACACCGTATGACTTCCATCTGCGGAATAAACATGAGTTATATCGCTCATTGTGTGATGGATTGGAACTAGAAAACGCTGCGGCAAATTATTTGTTCTCCAAATCAAATGCGATACGACACAATGTATTCCAACAATCTTCTGAAGAACAGGCATTGAATTATGCTGCAGATTCTATTCTCAAACGTGCCAAAAAAGATTGGCGGTCAGAAGAAGAAAAAAAATATAGAGAAGAATATCATCGAAAACAAACTAGTGAACAATTTGGATTGTCCGATGAAGATTGGATTCCACGTCTTGCACAATTTACAGATGGTCATAAAGACCCACGCCATTCACATTCTTCATGGCCTACAATGGGTGATGTGGACCCAACAATTGCATACGGTGGTATATCACCTTGGGATTTATCTGTATTGACTGCCAATAGTGAATGGGGTAGCCCTGAATGGTTGAGAGCATTGTCGGATGTATGGGAACCACAAGGAAATGACGATGACCCGGAACACCATTACAATTGGATTGAAAATCAAATCAAAGAACATGAAGGGCATCATGCATTAGGATTCCACAACAAGGACCATTACCTAGGTCCAATAGAAGGTGATGCACCATCCGACCTATACGAGAAACATTTTGCACGTTGGAAGGCTGAAGCAGCCCCACCCGAAGTTTTGGATATGAGTTTAGGCGACCAAAAACAAGCACATTTAGACTTATACAAACGTGTATGGGCAGGTAAAGAGCGCGACCCATTGGCAGATATAAGTGATACTGGTTCGCATCAATTGGGATTCCTTGGATATGCATTAGGTCTAGAATGGCTCACACCTAGCCAACGTGATGATGTTATCAATCACATTAATCAAAATGGTGTAACAAGAGAGATTCCTCATGTATCTCATGGATGGATGAATCGTAATTGGATGGGCCGTTTTCTAGCAGGTGAAGCCACACAACGATTACGTGACCCTAGCCATGCTGGAAGTAGTTTAACTGCCACCCATCATGGATTTGAAACTGATGACCAAAAAGAACACCATAATGCAAGACGATTACATGATGCGATGTTGGATACATTGGTCTATAGTGAAGATAATCCAGTGACAGGTGCGAAAAAAGGAGAGCCTGTTCATGGTTATTGGGCAGAAGATGAACAAGGGGATACGCGATGGGTTCATAGTCACGATACAGATTCTGGTGCTGCCCCTGCGTATAGATTGCGAGGTATGGATGATGCAAAGTTCGATAGTCGTTTGATGTCTGACCAGCAAATGCGAAGAATTGGTGCAGAATCTCTACAAGACCATATTCTTTCCAAACCTGAAAATCGTGTGAAACGTAGTGTGAAAGTATCAGGTAAAACAACACCTCAAAATGTTGAGTTTGGTGTCATGCCTCGATTATTGAGATTGGAAGAAGGTGGGCATGATAATGTACATCGTGGTAATTTCGCATTCAAAAGTACTGAAAAAAGTACCAATGAGGCATTGTTGGAACATCACAACAAACCCATTTGGGACCAAGAACTACAACATTGGCTTGACACAGGTGTAATTGATGAAAACCAAGCCACAGCCATGAAAGCCCGCCGAAAGGAATTGCATGAACATTACAATCGACGTAGGCAAGTGCAAAATGGAACTGGTGCATATCTGAATATGTATCATTTCATGGGGGGAGATGAAAATGACATACGAATGTCACCATTTGCGCGATTCATTATGATGCATCATGCTCAAGGTGGTGGCGGAATGGATTCAATGAATATGTTTTCAGAATTGAACCATATGTTCCACCATGATGTATGGGGTAATCCAGATGGTGGATTATTCACTATTGGTGATGCTGTAACATCAGGTTGGGAACCAATGAAATTGGAAGAAGGTCAATCACCAATGGATTTCCCTGAAAACATTTGGCCTAGAGCGCGTGGTATGGAAGGAGATGACCGAGAAGCCGGTCAAATACGTGAAGGTTCATCATTCAAAGGTAAAGGAATCACACTACGACGTAATCAAATACGTGATGGTATGGCATCATTGATAGGTGCGCTTCAAGACCAACCTATAGATACATGGCGTGATGCAGGTACATCTCCACTTCTCAATTTAGCACATGGTGGCAATACTGATATTCACCAACAATTGATGATTTCGTCTGACCCGCATTTCCATGAAATGATACGTGATGGTATGAAAGGATTGAAAATTGGAAAATTAAATCCATACAAAGATACACCGGGTGGTAGTGGACTCAACAATTTATACAATGAAGCACGTCTTACAATACATCATGCATCTGATAAACTGGGTAAAGCAGGTATGAAGAATCTTGCATTACTAGCCGCATTATGGGGTAGATGGAATGAAAATCCTGCTGAAGCGCAATTGGCTAGTGGCCCACCTCCATTTTTAGAAACTGGTAAAATGAACGAAACGGCGTTTACTCAAGATTTACTCCCCAAAAAATTGATGGCTTTAGCACGAAGAGAAGGTACGCATCTCATTCCCGGTCATCCGGGCGATACAGATTTACAATCGCGGGTTAAGCAGTTCTTGTTGCATAGTAATTTAATGCGCCAATTGAATGTTGAAACACCATTGGCTTTGGAATCACCTGCGAGTGATGTGTATGAATCGGACCGAGGAGTACCAACATTAAGCGCTCAATTCCCCGGCGGTGGCCCAGCACCCGAAGGTATTACACCTACATCATGGGGGCCACATCCCGGTGAAGAAGAATCTGACCCAGATATTGGATGGTTAGACCCTAACATTCCACGTGGAAAATGGTTCTTCCATAACAAAGATAAAGACGTATCTCACAATACATATCTTCCTTTGGAAGTCAATATAGGTGGAGGTAAAACACAAATGATAACACCTACATTTGATTTTCAAGACCATGCACATCAGGCTTTAGACAATGGAGAAATGGATTGTCCTGTATGTGGTGGCGATGGATACATTGACCCAGAAGATATGGGGGCTGAAATACCAGATGCTCGTGATATGATTAAGAGCATTATGGATTTGGGAGCAGGTAATGATGATAATGACAACCGAGTAGAATGTCCAAATTGTCACGGTGCAAAGAAAATGCAATTACCATCTACATTCAATAGGGATAGTGTTCATGTACAACCTCATCACATTGAACATAAAGAACGTGAATTAACACAACAATTGGAAGATTGGTTAGCGACTCCACCGGAAGAACGTGACCCTGAAAAAGGAGATGCATGGTTCGATGAAATCGAAAGACAATTGACCAATATACCTTCAATTCATCCACTAGGTGGTGAAGGGCAATACTATAATAAAATGTCACGATTTGGTAGCAAGTTCTTATCTACACAAAATCTAGTTCGGAATGTAGCGGCATCATTGGCTGATAAAGTCCGAGCGCAATTTGAATCCGATGGATTGGGCGACCCATTCGGCCCTGATGAAAATGGTGATTGGTCACAAGCCCATGTGAATGCTATTGCATTGTGGTCTCACGCAAACGAATGGGCATTACGCGCACAACCACGACAACGTGATTGGCAAAACGACCAGATTTCAGGATACACAGGTCAGGAACCACGAGGAACGTATTTGGATGAAAATGGGAAAGAGAGAAATGAGAAAACATGGGCGCATACATTCAAGCAACATGATGATACTGAAGCACCAGCGGCAGGTTCAGCGATTCATTATCCGGGTTTTAGTAGTGATGGAGGTAATATCCAAAATGAGCCAATGTCATTACCATTGAGTATCTACAATAGTATGGGCCATCGAATGCGTCATGGTTGGGGTATGACACCAACATATGGTATATCATTCGATAATATGGGTACGCCTACTGTATTGCATAATGAGGGTAAGGCATCCACCCAACGTAACAAATATCTTAATGTTCCATTGGATGAATTACAACAGGTATTCCCTGAAATGCAAACAATGTCATCAGCACATCCATCTGCACCATCAGCCGAGGATAGACCTGAATCTCAAAAATTGAATGATATGGGAGACAGTATGGCATTCAGAATGAGTGAAGATGAACCTGCCGTATCTGACATTCTCAAAGCATTGACCAATCCAGACCTGCTCAAAGAAGATGCGCGGGTAAAACCTGTCAAAGCAGCACATCGTATTTTTGACCTTGATGACCTCAAACAACTACGTGGATTCAGTGATGATTGGGTGGTTAGTACATGGATTAAGGGTCATCGTGGTATTGCACGTAAAGAAGGTGACAAAGTATCTGTTCAATATGCTGATGGTTCATATTGCCCATTGACTGAAGATGCGAAGAAAGGACTACGAGAAGCACACGATGATGATTTCGTCATGGATGTTATCGTAGGGAAGAACAAGCGTATTACAGTCATTGATTTGTTGGAACATGATGGTAGAGAATTGTATGAAGAGCCACTCAAAGACCGATTAACCAAATTAAGGTCTAACTTTGAAAGCACTGACGATGTACATATGCCCGCCCCATTCAATACACGACGTACTGACGACGAAGGATTATCAACTGCTATCAGTAGTTTAGCAGATGAGGAAAATGATGGGTTCTTACTACGTGATGCGATTTCAACTTACATGAAAGGTGAACCACGACATCCGAAATGGGTGTTGCTACGTAAGCAAAAGGAAGTTGATGTCATTATTCTTGACCGACGTGGCCGTGGCCCTTACACATATCAATTGGGTATAGGCCCAATCAATCCTGAAAAGGGTGAGTCACTTGGCAACCGAGCAGTACAACGTGGTGATAAATGGTTCATGGATGTAGGCACAATTACGCGGGAATCCAAAGCATTCAATGAAGGTGATTATGTGCAAGTATCTGTATCAAGTGTATCTCACAAAGAGCGTGATGGTGAAGATGTGTACGATTTACAAACTCGGAGTATCATAGGTGAGACAAGTACCGAGGCCACAGATAGTGTAGATACATTGTGTCTTTTGACTAAATCATACGCTCCATTGATTTGGCCGCATGATGTTGTCGTTAATCGTAGTGATGTACAAGTATTGTTGCACGGATTAAATGATACTGTTATCTATAAGATGAACAAATGGGACAATGGTTGGGCATTACATCAACCAATTAGCCTATTAGGTGATTTATCCAATAGTGATTACAGCATTCATTTGTCTGAAAGCCTACGCCCATTTTGGGAACCGATTGTTGGTATGACCTTGAAAGGTCTCATCAAGGTAGATTACAACCCACGTGATACGAAAGACAAAACACGTGATGAGAAAGAAGAAGAGGAAGAGGAACATTCCCACGAATCTGGATTCAAACTACCAAAACCAAAACGAATGGATGAAGAACAGATTCTTAAACCTGAAATGACCAAGATGGTTGTGCAAGCGTTGACGTTGATTGATGATGTTATCTCTAAAGAAAAAGCCACATGGACTGGCGCACGTGGAATGGGTATCGGATTGGGTACACCAGATAGCGCACCACGTGGACCTACTGAAATTACACAAGATGTCAATACATTGGATTACGATATGAGGCAACGTGATGATGAAAAAACCGAGAAGCCTAGAAAGAAACCTAAGAAAATGCAAGGTGAGCCTCATCCAATGACTGCTTCTGTTACTACAGATGAGGGTGAAAAGGGCAAAATTAGGGTCACAAACGAAGAAGCGGCCTTAGAAATGGAGCCTGAAAATCCCTTTGAGTAGTATTGTAGTATCATAGGTGGTATCATATACCATTACAACACGTGGTGTGCCAATGGTTCTTAGCGTAGCCCGGCCAGCCAGCGCAGTTTTGCTTAAGGCACACCGAGTTGACGACCTTGTGATTGCGGGCTATGCGAGTGTCGAACTTGTGGATAAACAAGGTGACTTGATTACTACAGGTGCGCTCAATAAGGCATTCAAGAAGTTCATGGCGAACCCGCAATATAGCAATGTGCAACTAGCACATTCTAACATCCAAGTGGGTGAAGTCATTCCAGAATATACTGATACAAATGGCCGTATGTGGAAGTCCGAGGTAGATGATACCGGACTATTCGTAGTTATCAAACTACGAAATGACATTGAAAAGGCCCGAGAAGTTGCCGCAGAAATTAGAAAAGGCAATCTTCGTTCATTTTCCATTGGTGGTCAGGCGTTTAAGCGCGTCAACAAATCGGACGGAATGCGCGGTTCATACCGTGAAATCCAAGATATGGAACTTCACGAAGTAACAATTTGTGAAAAGGGCATCAATACGGAATCTACCTTTAAGATATTGAAGGAGGACAAAAACATGGCAGAAACAGAAGTTGTGGAACAGTTGCACAATGTTCTGGAGCGTCTATCCAAGCGATTGGATGAGTCGGAAGGCGTGGAAAAGGGCAAGCCCCCATTCCTTGAAGACGACAAAGACGACAAGGACAGCGGCGACGACAAGAAAGAAGGTAAGTCCGACAAGGACAAAGACGAAAAGATGGCATATTCAGATGAAGATGGCGACCAAGCGAACAAGGGATTCGATGACGTTATCACAACTGAATACCTCAATTGGATGGAGAACACCCTAAAGGGCGCAGGTGTCGATACACACGCTGCTCGCGCACACTTTGACAGTGTGAACAAGGGATACCGACCTGAAGACAAGAGCGACCACCGAGGCCAACCCCCATTGGGTATTGTTGGCGAAGGTATCAGCGCACCCAAAGCCAATTTCGGTAGCGGGAAGCCTAAGGGTAACAAGTTCGCAATCCGCGCATCTCAAGATGCATGGTCGCCACCACGTGGCAACCAATTTGTCATCAAGGAAAACGTGACCGCTGCACAGGTCGAACAGGCTTACGAAGTCTACAAGGCCGCAGCAATGGAGCAGCAGTTCAAGGGCGAACTCAACGAAGCATTCGCAGAACGCCTAAACAACGAACTCATGCACAAGCAAAATGCAGAAGAAAAGGCAGCATACGATGCCCGAACCGATGTATCCAGCCTACAGAAGGCTGTCCTTGAATTGGCAAACCGCATTGACAACATTTCATCCGGTGAAGGTAGCGTATCAATCCGCAAATCTGCACCATCCGTTGAGATTCCCACAACAGAAGCATTGGCTGACATCAGTTGGTCCGATGTTCACAGCCTTGCTAACAAGGCACTAATGGGAGGCGAGTAATATGGCACGAGATTATATCCGAACAATACAGGACATGGAGCGATACTATTACGGCGCAGGTAACGTAAGTGGCTACTCATACAGTGGCGCAGACATCCTCAAGGCCGATGCACCGCTTCTAAGCACGACAGCAGGAACATACCAAGCAATCTATGGTCGCAAGGTCTGGTCGCAACTGAACCAAGAGTTCAACGCATTCAGCATTTTGCCCAAGAAGCCTTGGGAGAAGAGTGGTTGGAGAATCATTACCTCTAAGCCATCGTTCACCAAGGGTGGCGGTGTTGCGGAGAATGCAACCCTTCCTGACACGACCAAACCAACCTTCCTACACGTGGCTGCAAAGCCCAAGACGGTTGCTCACACATTCGATATGAGTGAAGTGGCAATCTTCCTTGCCGACAAGGACGACGGCCTCGGTGACATCCGACAGGTATTGAAGGAAGAAATGGGTAAGCACCACGCAGACCACGTGAACGTAATGCTCACAACTGACGTGGAAACACCAGCCGGTAACGATTTCGAGTCTCTTGACCGATTGACAACCAACCCATCAACCATCAACAACGCGAACAGTTACGTGTCAGCAAACACTGACAACGATATGTACTCGATTACACGTGACAGCGGTGGAGATGCATGGGAGGCTGCTGAAGTCAGCGCATCAGGAACAAAAGGCACTAACCGAACATTGAGCCTTGACCATCTTGATACCATGTTCCAGCAAATCTGGACTCGTGGTGGTAATCCAAAGGTCATGTTCACTGGCTATGACACACTCATGCGTGTTCAGCAACTACTACAGACCCAGCAGCGCTTCATGGAAACCAAGCGTGTCACCCCATCGTTCAACGGTGTAAAGGGTGTACCCGGTATCGAAGCAGGATTCATTGTGGCTACCTACAACGGTGTCCCAATCATCCCAAGCAAGGACGTACAAACTGACGGCATCAGTCGTATCTACTACCTCGACACGGATTATTTGTGGTTCCAAACCGCAATTCCAACCCAGTACTTTGAGAGCGGTATTGAATCCGGCGACCCATTCGCCATCAACCGCCTCGGTCAGGAAGGTCTGTATCGAACAATGGGTGAACTGATTGTGTCTTTCTACGGCGCACAGGGGAGTGTTCGTGACCTCTCGTGAGGTTGTTGAGGAGAATAACAAGGAGTAGTGAAAAATATGCCAGCAGCAACACACAGAGGAATTACATACACAACCAATGGTTCCGCGACAATCGCGGCAGACCTAGACCTCCCCCTATGGGCGGGAGTTGACCAAGACGACGAAAATTGGCTGACCAGTTATCCGGGTGCATTGACATCCTTTGAACCACGTCAGACCGATGG
>CEPE01124690.1_pt1 | contig 31023 bp, 33 predicted proteins | sample 530531 | NCBI WGS metagenome assembly CEPE01 (sample SAMEA2620273, study PRJEB7988) | marine metagenome | biome: marine biome (ENVO:00000447); feature: deep chlorophyll maximum layer (ENVO:xxxxxxxx); material: "saline water (ENVO:00002010), including plankton (ENVO:xxxxxxxx)" | depth 80 m
GCTTTGAGGAATTTTCCTCAATGTCCGATGCTTCCAAGAAAGACCACTCATTAGACATGAAGAATCAATTACTTACTTCCCTTGATACTGGAAGAGTGCAAAAGGCACTTAGAAGTGGATGGGTTCAGTATCTAACTCGATATTCCCTATGGGCGGCTACTCAACCTGCTCGATTTGAATTGGATAGTGGTTTAGACCGAAGATTCTTTATCATCGACATAGAGATGACTACCGAAAAGGAATTACTCTACAAGAAAGCACAACAAGCACAAAACAACATGACGGGAGACCAAAGACTGAAATTGGCTGACCAAGCGATTACAATCAAGACATGGTTTAGAAGTAGAATGGAAAGAGCCGTCGCAAATCCCCCCATAGCGGTGATATGGGATGATGAGATTGGTGAATGGTTAGAGCGACCTGATGTTCGCTCTTTTGAGTCTGATTTATTTCGTAGGATATGTATAGGTTATCACATGATGCAACCTGAATATAGGGGCGGTCAAGCACTTTTCATTACAATGGATGATAGACTGAGAACATTATTGAATCTCTCTCTTGAGCAAAGAAGGCGCGTTATGGATGCAGACATGATGTTAATCAAGGACACATTCTGGATGCGAGATTTGCCAAAGTCACAACTGGTAAAAGAAGTATCGCGTATGATTACGAATGGAGATTATCAGTCTGCGAAGCGTTGGATTATAGAAAACCTTGAAGGCACATCATGGTATGAGGAGATTACCCCCGAAAAGTCGGGGCGTGGTCGAAAGGGCGTGATTTGTCGAATTGGTAAAGAAGGCGAAAATGGTAAGAAATTTACAAGGTGGCAATCATAAGAATATATACTGATATGAAAAAATAAGGGGCGAAAATTTTGCGGAGTGTTGGGGAAATTAAAAGGCGTATGGCCCAAGAAACTGATGCGTTTGTGATTCAAGCGTTAGGGTGGGTGTTGGAAGATGATTGCCCTCTATGCAATCATAAGAAGTGTCGTGAACTGGAAATTAAACTTCATAACAATGAAACTTCCCCCGATTACTTGGAAACTAAATATGGTTGGCCCGATGGTTCTGTAATGGCTCACATGGAATCCCATCTTGAATATGACCCCGAAGAAGCGCAAAGCATAGAGGACTCTCGTAAAGAAGCCATTGATACTCTAACATCAGCCACTGAAATATTCTTAGAGGTTAAGGGTTGGATAACTGAATTGGGAGAACTGAAAGAGCAAGCCGGAGGAATAAATTCGGGCTTTGTTGCTGATGTGACTAAACTATTGGGTCAAGCGAATGCTTCCCTCAAATTAATAGGACAATTGAAGAAGGAAATAGGGGTAGAATCTCAATTGTTATTGGCTAACGCTCAAATGAATGACATGAGTAGAATTCTTGTTGATGTATTGGGTAGCCACCCTGAACTTCTCGATGATTTAGAACTGAGAATGGCGGCTTTGCGTGCGCCAACAGTTATTGATGCTGACTTTACGGTGGAGAATCATGGCTAAGTGGCGTAAGAAGCCGAAGGGTCTATGGTCTCCGGCTATCTATAATCACGAATGGCCTACGCTGATTAAGGCTATGAAAGAGGCTGGTCTTCATATTCAAATGACTGATAAGGTATGCTTTTTCTATGGGGAGTATGAAATAACAGGGACTGAAATTCGTAGAGTGTGGGAGTTAAGTCCTTCCCAGTTGAAGAAACTAAAGGATAGAATAATAAGGGGGGAGTGGGACGATGCCATATAATTGCGCCAAGTGTGGAAAACCTGCCCCGACATGGGTTAGCGAAGCCCACTTAGCAATTCAAGGGATAGTGTATCATCGAGAGTGTAATCCTAGACCTTTAGGGAAGTGGAGTCATTTTATCAAGGGGTGGAAAGAACAATGAAGTGTTATTTTTGTGGGACAACAGGGGCTGAAGGTGGTATTGCATTAATGTCATTTTCTACTGGAATGGCTAGTGGAAGTATTTGCACTACCTGTTTGCGAAATGCAATTTACTTCTACGTTAGAGACCACGACAAAAAGAGAACGGATAGGGCTGAAAATGAGTAATTATCAGCAAGCAATAAGGGCTATATTTTCTTGGCCCGATAGAATTAGAGTCTTCAATATGCTTCTCAACGTGCCAACACCTTTGATGCTCGCTTACTTGAGCAATAAGAGAATTGTTGAGCAAATGTTCACCAACGATACTGACATGAAAATTTTCAGATTGGTTCAAGAGTGTGGGTATGAGTTACCAGACGAAGTTTTGAAGGCGGTTGTAGCGTTTGGTGTTAGGCCACAACACCTTAAACTGACTTACCGAAAGAAGAAGGAAGACGATAGACCGAATAATTTTTCCCCTAACGATAAATATTGGAGACAATTGGTTGATTTGAACCCTGAGATAAGAAATGAGGTTCGTGAAACTAATAAAGTCTTGCCGAAAGGGATGAAAAAGCGAATGGAGAAAATTTCTTCTTGGATTTGAAACCCTTTATTAAACAATTCCCAATTACATTTATTAATGAGTGCGAACAACACGCGAGTCCGGCGAATAATCGCTGAGATTCTTTTTGAACATGGGCCACTGACTAAAGAGGGAGTAGCCAAGTGGTTAGGGAAGGAGAAATCAGTCAGAACAATTCCTTCTCCTCACAGTTTAGCATCTTTGTTGTGCAAGAATGTTCAGATTATTTCTGTTGGGGCTGAGATTGTTGAAAATACTAGTGGGATTAAGGCTAAACATTTGCTATATGATATTAATAGGAGTCTGGTTAAGTCTATGGACGAATTAACATATTCCCGCAGTCCAACGATTATGACACCGAAGGAGAAGAAGAACAGTAGGAGATGTGAGTGTGGAAGGCAACGAGTTTTTCCTCCTGAATCAGATGTGTGTATTCATTGTGTGAGACATGAAACGAAATGATTATAGGCTCTCAAGCCTAGCATCAATTTATGAGAGCGAAGACGGTGACACACGTTGAATATGAAGTATTCAATTTGATACTTGCTGAGATTGATGTAAGTGAATTGAAGGAACACATGGTTCCTATGGGAGATGAGGTTGCGGAGAGGAGATTCCATGATGGGGTTGCGAGTGCGGCTCAATTTATTCAGAATCTAATTGATAGGCGCACGCATAGACTACCCAAGAATCATCCCAATTACAAGCCGAAGGGGGCATAGATATTCTCAAGCCACCCAAGCACATTAATTGTCGTTTGTGTAACACCAGAATCCCTAACCCTCTCAATAAAGAATCTAATGGTGTAAGTGCGCCAATATGTAGCCCATGTCTTACTTCTAAGATGGAAGAATGGGGCATACTGAAAAGATGGGAGAAGCGAGGTCGAATACAAAAGATGAGAGAGACAAGAGCGCGAAAGACTCCCTCTAAACCACCCAAGACTGAAAATACTCCAAAGAATATAAACCAAAATCCACCAAACACCAGCAAAAATTCTGAGCGAGACATTAAAATGTCGCTTGGCTCATTCTTGAAGCGTGGATGATTATTTAGAGGAGGTATCGAGACTGTTGAACATTGTGGGTATGTCGGGCAACGACCCTCGACACCAAGCATTCATCAGTAAAATAGATGAGATTTGTGACCCTAATACGATAGAGGAGTTAATGGAACTGAAAAATGCTATGGCTATCTATTCAGACCCTCATTATGAAGAGGGTATCAACCCTATTGCTGATTTGTTGGTGAATAAGGCTGAAGAATACGATTTGACATTCCTTCGTGGCCTTCTTGCTGGAATAGTTTATTCTCTAGCGATGGAGAGAACATTTAGTGCTGGATTTACTAACAAGCCTCATCACGATAGAGTCATACCGATGTTTGAAGCGACCAGACAGTATATTCTTGAGCGTGCGTCGGGTTTATAAGCGTTAAAATCTCGCATAGATTATGGCGCGAGTCCACGTTGAATGTTCATGGTGTGGAGACATCAAGGGTTTTAACATTAAAACAGGAAACTGTAAGACCTGTAATCGTGGAGACTTTCCTGAGAAGTGGAATGAAATTATTAATGGCGTAGAAGTAGTCATTGGAGAGGATGGTAGACCGATATGAGTCAAATTTGGAGTGAAAAGCATCGCCCTACACGCGTAGAAGATATAGTAGGACAAGATGAAATCGTAGCAGAAATCACCGAGATGATAGACAAGGGTGTAATGCAACATTATCTATTTCATTCTGTAATGCCTGGTGTTGGTAAGACAACGATGGCATACTGTATTGCTGACGAATTGGATTGGCAAATACATATCTTCAATGCGAGTAGTAAGAAAACAAGAGGGATTGATTTCGTAGAAGAGGAACTGATTCCCCTTACATCTATTGGGCGCGAAGAACAAATCATCCTCTTAGATGAGGCTGACCAATTGACACCCGCCGCACAATCGGCATTGAAAGGGGTCATAGAAAACTCACAAGGATATTTCATACTGACTTGTAATGATGTGAGTAAGGTTAGCGACTATCTTCAATCTCGATGTGCGTTGAGAACATTCAGACCTCTTACTGACGATGAAATGTCTAAGCATTTGCATCACATAGCCTCAGAAGAAGGTTGTATGATGACACCTGGCGTAATCTCTACAATCATAAGATACAATGAGGGTGACATGAGAAACGCAATAGGCGCACTCCAATCCTATTGTCTACAAGAAGGCCAAGAAAACCGACAAAAATTCCTCATGTCTTTGACTGAAGAAGGCATCGACGCTCGTTCTTTCCTTTTGCTTACCACGAAGGATAAAGACTTTGTTGGCGCACTGAAAATGATGGCCGACTATCACACCAAGCATTTCATACTGGGTGTATTTAATTTCGTTTGCTATTCAGAACAAGCATCGGTAGATTCCAAGATGAAAATCATTTCGGCAGTAGTTACGGCTCTAAGAGACCAGACTAACGGCATCCATGATGATGTTGTCAAGTGTAATTTCATTAGAATGTGTATGGAGTAGTTACTATTATAAGCATTAAATTCTCGCCCAAGAATACCCGCGAAGGAGATAAACAAGTATGGATGAAAAGATGATTAATACAATTGCGACCACGTTGAACGTAGCACCGGAGAGAGTAAAGGACGTAGCCTCTACCGTTCTCGATGAGAATAGAGAGATATGGTCTAACGCCGGAAAGGATGACACTATGATGGGGGTTCAAGCACTACGAATCGCCCAAATCAAGATTAGTAGAGCCAATGCCGCGCTTCAAAGGAGTGGGGCTGAAAACTTCGTTGGTATGTTCGTAAGCGTGCCTCGCCCGAAGGAGTGGGGGAAGATTCTCTACAACAAGATGAACAAGGATTTGCTCAACCTAAGTGATGAAGCCATCAATGGACTTCTACGCATGGGTAACGTAGTCCTTTACGAAACGGCTGGCAACGAATACATACGAAAGGCCAACCCCGCACTCTTCAATGGAACGGTCTTAGGTGACGACATTGAGGAGACTACTGTTACTGACTTACCAAAAGAGGCGAAGGAATACTCCGAAGGGAAATTCTTCTACATAGTATGGGACAACAAGACCCCAACGTGGCCTTCGGGAGACCGAAACTTCAAGTTCGGTAGACCTCGACCACAAGATGAGCGCGAAAGGGTTGCGCTATTCTTGGGACGAAAGGAGACTGAAAAGGGAGACCTACGACTCATTACTGTGAGAGCCAATGGAAAAGAGGCAGACAATCTCTACCCACCTACATTCGTGGCTGGTAGAATCCCACTAAAGGGTGCGAGGAACCCCGATGTGGCTTACGCGACGCGCGACCTAAGCGTATTCGCGGCTGACGATACTGTTCAATCAATCTTCAATGGCCCACCATTCTCTCTTGAGGGTGGAAAGCCGACTGGCCCAATCACCGACTTGGTTCGTGAGATTACTTCGGTCAATGGACTGGAGAATTACCACAAGCAGAACGAGGGTTCCGATGGGTGGTATGATGCTTTGGTTGGTGTGGTTGGTGAAGTCATCCACATGGAACCGAGAGATAACGGCGCGTTGACTCTCATTCTTGGTGATGAAGACATGACCTCGATTGATACCGTTGATGTGTGGGTGTCTGGAAAGCACTCCGAGAGTATTACATTCGGTGTTGGTTCTAAGGTTATCGCTTTGGGGCAGACATGGATGGGGCGCGAAGGTGATGTGCGCTTCTCATGTAGTGGATGGTTCGCTTACGATACCGTAGAGGCTATGGCTTCTGATTTCGTTGACATGAGCGAAGAGACTGGAGAGGATTGGTAGCATGAGTCAATGGGGCGCGGCGGCTAAACCTGCTTCATCTCCTTCTGCCCCAGTGCAGAAATTTGATGCAGAATACTATCGAAACCTATTCAATGCCCCAAAGAGGGCAACTGGTTCAATTAGAATGGCTTTGGTGGCGCGTGAGAATTGCGCTAAGACCGGACTCGCTCTCTCTATGCGAAAGGGTAACACAGTAATCCTCGACATTGACAATTCGGCTGGCGCAACCGTAGAATACAATTACGGCGATGACCCCAACATCAAGGTTCTACCTTTGTTGGATGAGAATGACGAATCAATATTCAATGAGGATAACACAATCAATTACGTCGCTTTGACGGATAAGGTAAACTGGTATATTAATTTGATAGCAGAACAGGCCGATGAGATTGATACGGTTATCTTCGATGGTGGTTCTACATTCCTTAAGTGGTGCGAACACTCAATGACATACGTTCTACAAAATAGGAGTAAGAATCCTGTGAACCCCGAAGATGGAGACCGATTCAATCAAGCCGAATGGAGAATTAGGAACAAGATGTTCCGAGATACCATAGGGAGATTGCATGGACTTCCTATTGATAGAATATTCTTCACCTTCCACTTGAAGGAGATAAAGGAATTCGTCAATGATGGTTCTGGAAAGAAGGTTCTAATGAAGGTTGGAGAAAGACCGGAGTGGGAAAAGGGAACGATGAGATACTTCTCACAACAGATTTTCTTGACTCGCTACATGAAGAAGGCCGATGATGCCGCCGGAGTGAAGGGCGATTCGTCATTAGGTGATGAAGAGTGGGTCGTGAAGGCCGAGATAGAAGAGATGAAGGGTCGAAACATGGAACATCTAGGCACTACGCACACTATCCTTTCTGTAAAGGATGGAAAAGTGAAGTGGTTTGGGTTGCCTATGCTTGAGTGGGGCGACGACATAGCGAAGGGTGAAGATGATGGCAGTAGTGGAAATTGAAACTAACGATTTGATAACCCTCTTGAGTCAATCTCAAAGAAGGGCTACGATAGCCGGAAATACTGGGCCTCAAGTCTACGGTATTAAACTGATGCCTAAGAATGGTATGCTTCACACCACATGGATAGTTAAGGATGGAATTTCATCCCTCTCTAACCTTTGTGTCCCTATGGCTAACTCCAATTGGGAAGAGACTCCTATTTATCTCCCCGATATTGATAGAGTCTTAGGAATCTTGAAGTTTCATGGTGGAACGATGAAGATAACCTCTACTGATGATAAGGTTGTATTCAAGTCCAATAACAAGCAGACAACGATACAAGCGTCGGGCAAAGCGTTGGCATTCCCGAATGGTCGTGATTCTCTAATCTCTTGGGCTGAAAAGTCTGAAGAATTAGCATCGAGGATTTCAAAGGATGGGTTTTACGAGACAAAGGATGGGAATTTACTCGCACCTATGTTGTCCTTAGAAGTAGATGGCATTGATATGTTTGAAGCGTTTAGGTGTGCTGGCATAAATAACCAAGACCCTGACATTTTCGTATTCGATTACTTGACTTCTTATAAGTCTGAAGAGGCTTTGTGTATTAGAGTGGGTCAAGATTTGAAGGGCGCAACGAAGAGTAAGATAGACTGTAAGGTTCTTACCCATTCGGATGACCTAACTGGAGAATCATTTGAGGTAGCCTACAATGGTGGGTTTGATTCCCTATTTAAACACATCAATGGCCCTGTCAAATTGTCATTCTTCGACTTTAGAGAGGCTAATCAAGGGATGGCCTTGCTAATCTCATGGGGTTCCAATTGGGTTCTTCAAGCCTCGTTTGAACAAGGTAGATAGTATGGATGATAGGCAAACCACTTTAGAACTGTTCGGTGCTACTGGCTTAACTGATAAGTCATTAGAAGAAGGAACGGCTCAACAAGAGTGGGATAGAGGGGGAATGCCGGAATACAATAACCCAAAGAAAGAAGAGTTTCACATGATTAAGATTCGGTTCGCTACGAAAGAGGACATGGATGAATTTGCTGAGATTATAGGGCAGAAATTGACCGATAGGACTACAAGCATTTGGCATCCCTTCAAGTCTCATTGGGGCGACCACATACACAGGTTTGTTGATGAGAATGACGACGAAGAAGAATGAACCACAATTCCCTATCTATGTAGTGTCAAAGGGGCGATGGGACAACCAATTAACTGGTCGCGCTCTTGATGTTATGGGCGTTCCCTACCGAATGGTAGTAGAAGAGGCTGAGTTAGAAGAATACGAAGCGGTAAAGGGGTCAGCCTGTATCGAAGTAATTGTAACTCCTCAGAAATACAAAGACGAATATGATGTATATTGGGTTGATGATGACCCACGTTTAGGGCCAGGGGCTTCTCGTAATTTTGTATGGGAACATTCCATGTCGAATGGTCACGATTGGCATTGGGTTATGGATGATAATTTTGATGGATTCCATAGACTGAATAGAAATGTCAAAGCACAAGCACATACAGGCGCAATCTTTAGGGCTATGGAGGACTTCGTTCTTCGGTATGAGAATATAGCAATAGCCGGCCCAAACTATTCTGGATTTTGTAAGAAGACCGACCCACTACCACCCTATGTTAAGAACACAAGAATCTATTCTTGTCTCTTAATTAGAAATGACATTCCCTATCGTTGGCGTGGTAGATACAATGAAGATACTGACTTGTCATTGAGGGTGCTGAAAGATGGTATGGCTACATTACAATTCAATGCTTTCTTGGCTGATAAAATTACTACTCAAAGGATGAGTGGTGGCAACCACCAACAATTTTACTCTAAGGATGGAACGATTCAGAAAAGTAGGATGCTTGAGGATATGCACCCCGATGTGGCTAAGGTTGTATGGCGGTATGGTAGATGGCATCACGATGTAGATTACAAACCCTTCAAAGGAAACCCTTTACTGCTTAAGAAGGGGCTGGAAATACTGGAGGGTAATGACGAATACGGTATGGTTCTTCAGAAGAGAAAGAAAGATGATAGGTATTTCAATAAGCATAGGGTAGGTAAAGATAAGACTACACTTGTTGCGACTGGCGAAAAGGCGTATGAGACAAGGTTTGTATTATAGTTAAGTTTAATAGGGTTTAAGTTTCGGGTGGTATTGATGGTCTACACTAATAGATTTGGGAGAACAAGTTACCCAATGAGAGCATTCGCTAGATACCTCAAGGAGAAGGGGCCATCTACCATACGAACCGTAGCGTCTAACGCCACGTTAGAGAACGGTAAGAAGGTGAAGGATAGTCACTTCTCTATGGAACCAAGACAATTAACAAGTATCTTTAGGATGCACCCCGATTTCAACAACGTGGCTGAGGGACTTTGGGATATTAACCCCGAATCGGTGCTACTAGAGGCTATGGATAGGTCGAAGGCACAAAGGAAAACTAGACTACTAGGTAAGGAGGCCTGAAACTGATGAGTAATGTAACATTATTGTCGTATATTGAAATCTTACATGAAGGGGCGCATAGTATTGATGTGTCGGACGAAGACGGTAAGGAATACAAACTGACTTACGTTTTGACTAAGAAGGATATAGCCCCTCAATATAGGGAGAGTGCTTGGTTAGAAGAAGAGTATGGGAATAAGAAAAGGACAATGCAATCTATCGCTGACGAGTTTGGTATTACCCCTATGGCGGTCTACAAGTGGCTCAAGAAGCATGGCATAGAAACGAGACCACCAGGACGATTCGCTAACCTTGAGTTAGATTCATAAGCAATTCAAACTACGACGATACATGATAGTAGACGCGGTTGGTAAGAACAAAGTATCAATTAGATACCGTGATGAAAATCGCAATCGTCAAAACCTAGTGGTAGAGGACATTCCCTATCTATTCGTAGAGACTGAAATTCTACCTGAGGAACCATCTCCAGAATTAAAGTTTGAGGATGGATTTACAGGACTCTATGGAGAAGATTTGACTAAGGTGACTTCTCCAAACTTAGACGCACTGAAATTTTTCAAGGGTGCTTTTGATACATGGGAAGCAAATATCCCCTTTACTAATAGGGTATTATCAGATAGATTATTAGACAATGACCCTATACCTAACTACGAACATCGAGTCTGGTATCTCGATTGTGAGTGGCATCCTCAGACTAATCAAATGAGAGTCATAGTAGTTAAGGATAGTTACACTGGGAAAGATTATGTGTGGGTAGTGCATTCAGAAATAGAGCCAGGGAGTTACAATAAATTAGGAGACTATGAATATGAAACTCCATTGAAAGCATTTCCTGACGAGAAATCTATGTTAAGGCACTTCTTAGCCCACATGAGAGCGCAAGACCCTGATGTGATTACAGGGTGGTTCGTGGTAGGGGCAGACATTAAGGTGATAATAGAGAGATGTAGAGCCAACAATCTACCACATCAACACCTTTCCCCCCTTAACAAGATTAGATATGAATTTAATGATTGGGCGCAACCCATAGTAGGAAGAAATTGCATCGACCTTATGATAGCATTCTCAAAATTATGGGAGATGAAGAATGGCAAACTCCCCGGCTACAAACTAGATGATGTTGCTAGGGAAGTGCTGGGGCAACAGAAAATTGAACTGGAAGACGGTCACGATACTTATTACTCCGACATAGCAACCTACGTTCATTATTGTCGGCAAGATGTGGCTTTGTTGCCTTTGCTAGATGACAAAGTTAATGCGCTGAAATATTACTTGGCTCTACAACACATCGTTCAATGCGAACTGAAAAGCACGCCATTCATCACTAAGATGTTCACTTGCCTTACGCTTCAAGATAAGGAGTTTGATAGGCGCATCCCCACTAAACCCCAATTCGCATTTGAACCATACGAAGGTGCTGAGATTATGGAGGTAGAAGAGGGGGTCTATGACAACGTGGGTATTCTTGATGTGAAAGCCATGTATCATAGTAATGCTTCGTGGCATAATATTTCTTGGGATTCTCTTACTGACAGGGATGGGGGTAAGAACTGTGGTAATGGGACTTACTTCAAACAAGGGGAGAAGGGGTTGCTTGTAAGGCTGATGGATAAGATGACTGACCTGAGAAACGAGTATAAGAAACTGAAAACTCAAGACAAAGACAACATGGATAAGTGGGACACAATGCAATTCGCTTGTAAGTCTCTTGTCGCATCCATGTATGGGGTTGCTGGAGATTCTAAATATGGTATGTATCATCCTGAAATTGCGGCGGCAATTACCTACACTTCAAGGGCCACCCTAAATCTACTCAAGACCCATGCTGAGAACGTCGGCTTTAAGGTGCTTTACGGACACACCGACAGCGTGTTTTGTATCATCCCTACCCCTCAAGAGGGTGAGGAACAAATCGCTCTAATTAACGAAGAAATGGAACCGATAGAAGTAGAGTTTGAGAAGTGGTGTAGTAGTATGATACTGATGGCTAAGAATCGCTATGCTGGAAATGTTACATGGAGTGAAGGGATTGGGCATGGTGACGTTCTCTATGTTAAAGGAATTGAACTGAAACAATCTAGGATGCCACCCATTATGAAAGAGGTCATGGCGGCTACCTTGAATAGTATTCTAACTACACCATCAGACTTTATGGCAGAAGGTGAGGCTGAAACTACTGAATACATTAGGGGGTTGATAGAAAGGGTTTTGGCTGGAGAAGAAGATGATATTAATTTGTGTATGAAAGGGAGACTATCGAGGGACTTGTCTAAATACAAAACGCTATCAGGACCTAGTGCTGGTGCGGCATGGGCCAACGAATTTCTAGGGAAGGGGTATCGAAAGGATTCCTATTTCTTGACTACCTTGAATGATAAGGGGGAGTATATTGCTTTCGATAAACCTGAGGAAATAAAGGGCTTTGCTGAGATTGGTTATAAGCACTTGCTGGAAAGATTTGTTCTCAAAAAGATAGAGCCATATTATAATTTGGCTGGGTGGGATATGCAACCACTATGGAATGCTATCCAACAAGTTAATATGCGCTGGTTGTGAGGAGATAGTATGAGCGACGCCGAGGAACCACAGGAAACGATTACACTTCAACAAGTTATGGATGCCTACATTATGCTAAAGCATGACGTAGGTGGCTTGGCGGCGGCGGTTCAACAAGACATGGAGAAGGTAAATTTTCTACTCTTCCATCTTTTGAAAGATTTGGGTAAGGTTGTAGAAGATGTATGTCCCTCTTGTAATGCTGAAATGATGCTTCCGATATTTGATAGTGCCGAACTAGAAAAGGTGTGTAACATTTGCGGTTGGACTGAAGAGGAAGACTCCCCTGAGGGGGAAGAAGAGTGAGCCTAGCAACGGAGGAACAAATAGGAGAGTCTTCCTACGTTCCTAACGTTGATGGTATCACTAAGATAAGTAAGTCTTCCTTCATGGGCTACTTGATGTGTCCTAGACAATTTTGGTGGAACCACTTAGCCGATGTTCCTAGACCTCCCCCCACTGAGGCTATGATTCGTGGTGGTAAAGTGCATAAGGTAATGGAAGTCGGTCTATTAGAAGGTGCTGATGCCGTAGATAGAGCCGTAGCGGAGGAAGGGGTAGACCCTCTTGACCCAGCAATAGAATCTATGACTTCTCTCTTGCATCAAATCGCCTATGATTTAGGCGGCTTTGATATAATAGAAGTAGAGAAGAAGCACCAAATATTTGAGAAACTTAATGTCGCTGAAATCGGTAAGGTAGATGTGATTTGGGTTGGGATGATAGATGCGGTTCTAAGACACCCTGATGGTGGACTGATTCTAACAGAATTAAAGACTGGAAATATGGGCGTAGGTAAATTGGGGCGCACTCGTAGAGAACTGTGCTTCTACAAGATGATACTAGATAAGATGGGAATCTATGAACCCATCACTCACTTCCTCTATATTTGTCCTGACTATCAACTAGTCGTAGATAGAGAAGACAAACTACTACTGGAAGGTAGTAAGAGAGGTAAGAGTTTATGGCTTGGAGACCACAATGGGATTGCCATTTTAGAGCCAGTTGGGTCTCGCTCTTTAAATGCTTTTGAGAAGCGTTTAAATGACACTCTTCCTAATCTATTTTCCCACAAGTGGGACATGAATTGGAATGACTATTTTTGTATGACATGGTGTGACTTTAACTCCGCCTGTCAACAAGAATTACACGCCGAAGAATTGGGGTTTTGATATGACAAGAAAGATAGTTTGCGCTAAGTGCGACTCAGATGAATGGATTGATATAGAAGAGACTATAAGAGTTACCGGCCAAGAGGGTAACGTCCCCGAGCGCATAGAGATTTTGATTTGTGCGTGCGGACATAGACAAGAGTGTTGATACCATGCTTCTTAATTTCCCTAGAGAGATTGGCCTTCGGCGTCATACTGTTTTTGATAGAAACTCTTATGATAAATATATCAAGACATTTAATGGGAAGACCTCTCTTTACACTAGTCTTTACTCATACGAAAGAGTTAATGGGAGAAAATTAGATGTTGAATCCGTTGTAATGGATAGGGGTTGGTGGGATTTTGATACTACCGAAGAGTATAGCATGGAAGATGTGAAGGCCGATGTAGGCGTTCTTCTTACTAGACTGAAAGGGGATATTCGCATTGTTGCTACTGGTAGGGGTTTCCATGTCCATGAGTTATTTTCTACGCCCGTCAAGGGATTGGAGATTAGTAAGCACTTGGAAAGGTATCAAAGAAGCATGGCTAAGGGTCTGAAAACACTGGATGGTGTAGGCCACCCTAAGAAACTGACTAGAATTCCTGACACATGGAACCCTAAGAGGGGAAGATGGTGTGTTAATGTTCATCCTGATGAATTCAAAAATAATCCTATGGGTTATAAGATACACAAGAAACCGATTTCTTCTTTGAGAAGATTCGACCCCTTTACTGGAATGAAATCCAAGAGTGAGTTTGATATACGACACTGGATAAAGGAGAATCCTATACAAGAAGTAGAGTTTGCTAAGGTAGACGCTTCTACTATTTCCATAGGGGATGCGATGGGAATCCCTCTACCTAATTGTTTGGAGAGGGCTATTCAAAAGGAGAACCCTAGACATGACATTAGAGTGGCGTTGGCTCAATTCCTTTCTCAAAATCTAAGATGGTTTGCTGATAAAAATACTATGAGCGATGAACAAATGAATAAAATAGAAAATCAAATTTGTGATTATATCGCTACTTTAAACTGGAGAGATTATCACCCCGCTACTACTAGGCAGAATGTTAGATACATCATAAACACTTACAACAATTCCCCCTCTCCCAAGTGGTATATGAGTAAGGGGTATTGTGATGGGGGAAACTGTTGGTTCTGTGAAGGAAATGCTAGGTGAAATTATAGTAGAAGTATTGTTTGTCGGGTCGGTATTATGGTATATTACTCTCCCTATCCGTATAAAAACGACAAGTATTATACATCATCAGACTCACACCCTAGACTCCAACCACTACGGATTCATTGATGCGGCGATGTTTCTTTCAATGGAGGAATAAATATGACAATGACGAAGAAAAAAATTAGATGCCCCCTATGCTTTAGTGATAAGGGCTTTGTAGAAGTGCATGGTTCTTCCGCTTGTCTCAACTGTAAGACTAAGATTGTGTCTTGCTGTGGAGATGACGGGTGTATCATTTGAAACCTTTCATAAAGCCTCTTACTACTGTAAGTATTGATGTTAGTCATCGACGATAGGGAGAACGAACTGGTAGTAAATAAAATTCAGTATCGGATGGGTGACGATTGCGTAGTCAAGAGATTGAATAGTGCTGACTATGTGATTGGTGATTTAGGAATAGAAGCCAAAGAAATAAATGACCTGTATCGCTCTATCATGGGCATTGGTCGTTCCAGAACTATTGTGGGGCAATTAGTAGACCTACAACGGAACTACAAGAACCCTATGCTGGTAGTATATGGCTCAATTCTGAAGCCCTTTGTTCCTGGTGGTAGACCTACACCACAAAATCTTGCCATAGAAAAAACTCGCATGGTAAAAACTATTCAGAACTTCAAGGCTACATTCTACACTAGATTTCCTAAAATTAAATATATGGAACTGTCCAACATGGAAGAATTTGTAAACTGGTTAATCACTAACCATACCCAATTTAATGTGTTGGGTAAAGCAAAGGAGACTTCTACAAAAACGCTGAATGATATGGGAATTGATTCGCGGGTAACAGTCTTATCAAGTGTTGCTGGAGTCACAAGAACTGAAGCCGAAAAATTATTAGAGGAATTTGGTAGCATTCCTAGATTATTAAATAGTAGACAAACTCAAAAAGCCTTAATGGAAATAGAAGGTATAGGTAGAGAGAAAGCAAAAAGAATTCTCTCCCTTAGAGACCCTATCGGTAAGGAATGAAAAGGTTCTGAGAAGACGAAGCACTAAAGGCGGCTCTATCGAAATTGATAGAGAAGTTTGATACTGAAATAGTAGAGTATAGTGCAGTATCATTACCTACTCCTGGGGTTCTACTTACTCTAACCCTTACGGTATTTCCAGGGCTAGACACACCACTCAATAATGTGGTAGAAATAAACTCAATGTTGTTTTGATTCATGGCAGGGGTGACATTCATAGACCTATTAATTCTTGCGCCAGTCTCTAAACATTCCGCAGTAATATGCAAGACTCCATTGTTCCCAGTTCCCCCTCTACCTACTGCGATATTTGTAATACCAGTAATACTAAACTGGTCTGTATTTGCATCTGATGGAGTCTGTATTTCTATTTCTACTGCATGAAGCGCATCTCTTGCTGGAGTGGGTGCTTCTCCTTGCCCATTCTTTTCTTTGCCTATACCTGGTAATTCAAATGAGTTTGTATTTGAGATAGCCGCGCCAGCAACCACAGGAAGTCGCAAGCCTCCAGTCATTCCCCTCATCCAAGAGGGGGTAGTAGATGACTTAGGTTGCCCTAAAATATGGAAACCAGATTGAGCCGTCAAATCGCTATCTGATAAGCCCATAATTCCTTGTATTGTATTCGTTAATCCTCTACCGATATTATCTATATTTTGGGGGGATGGAATATTAGTAAAGGAGCCACCACTACCAGTCCCAGGATTATTACCTCCACTTGGGTTATCATCTATGCTACTAATATCAGTCTCATTAGAACCGGGGGGTGGCCTAATTGCACTTTCGATTGGAGGAAGTGTTCTAGGATAATTCCCAGGGTCGGCTAAAATATATGGTAGTAGACCATCAGCAGACCTAGATTCATCTCTTTCTAACTTTAGCACTACGCTTTCCCCTCTTCCAGTAACTGCACTCCATTTTACCTGCTGTATAACTAAATTTTCAGCCGAGAAATCCATACCAGCATCAGTATAAGAAACATAAGAGGCAGGGACATACATTATATCATCTACGACACAAAGAGAGGGGGCATACCACAAAAGTCTCCCGTCTTTATGTGCAGAACCACCACATATCTCAGGGTAATGTCTATACCCAAGAGGAAAGATACTGTGGGCGTTGGTATCATTACCAGTATCTAATTCTATACTGCTACCACCTGAAGCACTTACTATATCTTCTATGGAGTTATCACAAATATAGTTATTAGTCCCATGTGCAGTCTGTGCTGGGTTTCCACATCTACTTCTTAACAAGTCTCTACAATACTCAGCATTGAAAGAAATGGTCACAGTTCCACTTCCATAAGTAGATGGTAAAGCAATTTCATAAAATCCGCTATGCTTCATATCTTTTTCAGATTTACTTTTTATGATACCTTTGAGTGTCGGAGCATACCCAGTAGTATGTTGTGCATTATAGAAACCACAGTCTAATAAGTATAATCTAAATTGGCAATTATTAATATTAGTGACAGTTTGATTTGGTTTTAACGCCAAGACTACTCTTAATTGCTCTCCAGTATCAGCACTCACCTTATTCGCATCTTTACTAATATTTACTACTTGAACAGCGTGACCTAAAGAGTTTGAACCATACCAATAATAGTTTTCATTGGCGGCTATATCACGGTCAGTATTAGCCCCCGAACTAGCACCAACAGAATCTATTCTGGAAGACCCATATCTTGTATGTTTGTTAGTCGTGGTGACTTGACTACCTATATTTCCATCTAAAGCATTTACCATGCCAGGAAACAATGCGCCCCCAGTTCCAAGTTTAGTCCAACACCAACCAGTTCCCTTTGTATGGTCTCCATTACCTTGTAGTGCTACATGAGGGTCATGGATATATCCATATCTACCACCATCTAGCATCACATCTCCTTGCCCTGTATTTCTAATGGGGGAAAGAGAGACCGAAACATCATTCGCTTTGTGTTTATGGAATTCTTTCTTAGCAATAGCCAATGCTTCTTTATCACTTAAAACTTCAGGGTGTTGAACTATCTTCCATTTAGTTACATCGCTTAAGTTAGTAGCAGGGTAATCAACAAAACTGTTCCCGTCATTATAGTGGACTCTCACGTTACTAATTACTCCACTATTACTAATATCCAAAGAGGTTACATTTACATTTTCTCTAGTAAATTGATAACCAGAATTAAATTTATTCCTAAATTCAAATCTATTATCTCTACCCATCTGATAAGAGAAAGTAGTAGTTAATCCATTGGTGTCTCCACTACCACTACCCTTTTGAATACCTCTAATTATCTCACTCAGTTTCTTATTACTGGCTCTATACACACTACCGTAAGTATCGTTACTGGCTATATCATTGTAAGTAGTCATGTTTGTAGTAATAGGGATATTGTTGATACCAAATGACATGGGTAATTTGGTTTTAGTCCACCAAGAATTAAGAAGAGAAGCACTCCATATCATTCTGAACTTATCGCTTTCATAAAATGTGCCTATATTTTTATTTTCGTTATGTCCGTGAAGGTGCATCATTAGTCTGAATGCGTATAGTGCCGCTACTGTATTATAAATAGTGACAGTCAAATAATTAGCATTAGAAATTCCTACTCTACAATGCGACTCTATTCTTGCGCCATATTCTGATTGCCTAATAGCAAACTCTTGCTCTATTTGTTTAGGGCTATACTCAGTATCAGTAGTAACATTAGTCGCTGTATCTAAATTAACATTGAAAATCTGTTTAATTATTTTATATCCATGTGTATTCGCCCAACCATCATCAATATCTACTTGTCTAAGATAATTACCATGTAGCCCAGTCATATAATCAGAATAGTTTTCTCCGGGTTGCGAATTTAATACCCCACCAAAAGGATTTATATGCAAATAGGAGACTCTTTCTACATGAATTACCGTAGAAGAAATAACTTCCTTAATTCTATACCAATACTGCTGAATAAAATTAGTCTTCCAAGAATCACCAACACCAGCAACTAAGGGCTTGGAAGTATTTTGGATATATGCACCTTTCATATCGCTGGTAAAAGCACCTTGATTGTCTGTGCATACCCATTTTGTGTCGTATGTTGTAACGGATATGTTCTCAAAGGTTCCAGTTATTTCAGTCCCTATCTTTCCATTCCATGTATAAAACCACTCAGTATTCAATTCTTCGTCGTCTTTTCTACCGATAATTTTACCTAACCCTTCATTATCAAAAATAGTTAAGTCGCTTGGAACCATCCAAAATTGTCCCTCAGTAACATCAGTTAATTCAGTAGATAAAGTAGCAAGTCTATCCATATTTTCATGCTTGCTATATGTGCTTCCAGTTGTCATATCTGTGGAAGCCGCTTGCTTCCAATAGGTATCTATTAATACAGGGTCTCCTTCTTTGACAGCATAGTAATCCCCTAGATTTGAAGTGCCTCCACTGGTTTTACTAAATGACCCATCGTTAGCAAGAGTATTCAAATTAAAGAAACGAGAAGAATCTACTACTAGAAGAGAGCCACCCTTTTCGTGCCAGTTTTGATAAGTAGACAAATCAGCATAACTTCCTGTGATTTTAGCAAAGAAGAATTTATCATCATTTTGATTTGAGTTTGTGACCCCACTTGGTATTCCTGGGTATGTCAAAGAAGTTCGGAAATTGTTAGCGTCGGCAGTCGCAACCACATCATATACGCCATCCCAACTTGAGTCATTTATATTAAATAGAGCAACCTTATCATTGGTAGTTAAACCGTGATTTGTATGATTTATATTTACTGTGCCACCACTATTACTTACATCAGTCCAAGCAAATGCTTTTGCGTTAGCGTAATCTATTGGCTGTGAAAAAGGGCCATTAGTAATAGGGTCTAAGGTAGAATCTATCTCCCAAATATCAACATCAGTTCCTTGTTTTAATTCTGCGAAGATTTCATACCCACCATCGGCATCAAATTGGTCTTCAAATACTAATTTTACTGTATAGTTATCAGAAGAAGGATATTGTAACCCAAACGATTTCTTTCTTAACCCACCATCGGCATTAGCATTACCATCATTTCTCATATCAGCCCAAAGTAACCACAAATGTTTGTAATTATCATTTACTGTTAAGAAATTTATTGTAGTTTTAATAGTGCCTTCTGTTTCACTATCAGTCCATCCAGTAGCAAGAGAGGAGTGGTCGGTGCTAATGTATTTAACGCCACCTATATAGTTATCTGAACCAATTTCATACTTACACTGATAAATAAATATATCTCTAACTTCGCCCTTTAATTCATAATTAGCAGACGGCTTTACTCTTACTATTTCAGCCAAGCCATAAGAGGGAATTGCATCATAGGTTGCTTGAGGTATTTTAATTTCAGTAGCAGTAGCCGCAAGAGAGCCGTGAGTATCAAGATTACATGAAGTAGGGTTAGCATCATAATTAATTTTACCGAAATGATACTGGAACCATAGAGATTGAGGAAGGTCTCTCATCCATCTAGCATGAATAGCCCTATTAGAAATATCTTCAGTTTGAGAAGCAGGTTTAGGTCTTACAGTTCCACCAGTAACCTTCGACCATCCTATTGTAGTGGGGGAACTAGCAGTTACTAATAAACCATTACTTTGTTCCCAATTTCCAAACTCTTCATCAGCATAAGGGGTATAAGTTTCTACTTTCCAAACTGCTCTTTGCGAATTAATATTATAAGATTGGTCGTGATAATTTATTACCTTTTTAGCAGACTTAACAACGTGCTTCCCCTCTATTTTATCTAGTTCAGTAGTAGTGTGTCCTGTTACTGCCTTTCCTGAGACCACGAATTCATCTCCTGGTAATAAATCAGGGTCGCTTTTCATATAAAATGTGTAGAAATCGCTTGTGGGTTCTCCCTCTATCGTAGTTGCGAATGTAGCATCCGGAGCAATAGAATTAACAGTAATCTCTAATGTATAATCAGGTTGTCCATCTGCGCGAGGTATCATAATATTTGTAATTTTATCTGTCCCACTCCCACTAGGGTCATAATTATAACCACCCCATTGTAATGTTACATTACCTGCACTAAGAGAACCATCTGGAGAAGTAACCTCAAATATAGCACAATCCGGCGAAATCCTATTACCACCAGCATTGAGTGCTAGTAATTCGTGAGTAATACTTCCACCCATAGAAAGCACAGCATTACTACTGGCAATTGTAGCCAAAGAATTAGAGCCAGTAGCCTTAACAGTATAGGTTAGAATATGACCTCTACGCTCAGTCCCAGTTCCTTGAATACCTGCATGATTAACAGTAGGTAGGGAAGTATATCCTTTTCCAGGGTCTCTTATTTCGACACTTGTTATTTCATTACCGTCACTAAACCAAGTGGCTTCTGCCGCAGTAAAACCTGAACCTGAACCTCCTCCAGAAACAGTCAAATCACCTTGATGTTCTTTTACACCTTCAATGCTTGTATAGTAATTAAGGTCTTTATGATACCCACCCCCAGGATTTACTATGTCTATACCTGTAAGTTGCTGACTTTTAGGGTGATTCATTACTAGCATAAAATAATTAAGCCATCTTCTTACTGATTCTTGCTGAGTAAGGTCAAAGTCATTCCAATTATATTCAGGGTCTTCGTAATCTATTGCCATGCCTTTGTATTTACCAGCATAAATAATATCAGTAGGTTTTTTATCAGTAAAAGGCATTTCTCCTGAACCACTACCGTCTACAATTTGTAATCTTTGCTTCCCATCAACCACGCTTACCCCGTCAATATCCACAGTTTTACCATCATAAGCGGCGTTTCCAGTCCCACCAATAGTAATAGAATCGCTTGATGAATACCCAGGATTTCCATCCAAGTAAATGAATAAATTTGTGCCATCATGGATAATATAATCAATACCCATTCCCTCATAATCATCTTCTATGTCGTTAGGGCCATAGGTCTCTTCATTATTATACATTTGAATAGGGTGACCAGAATGTAATTGCGTTCTTTGGTCATCTCTAGGCTTGTAACTATTTCCAGCCTCAAAACCTACGTTGCCAGCAAACTCTTTTAATTTACTGACACCTAAATACATAATTTCTTTCATGCCTTCTGCTTCAAAGGCCCAATAAGGACTAACCCCTTCACTATCATTTACTTTCCCTTGCCCTACTTCCCATAAGACTACTTGTTTGCTTAGAAGGGAAAGTGTGTCCTTTGCATTAATAGTAATTGTCCTTCCCCTATTAATAGATTCTTTCAAGCCTACATTATCAATAAGTCCTCTCCAAACAGGTCTATCAATACGGGCTATATCAGTATTACCAGTCTCTCCAGCACCAGCAAAGAAAAGAATACTCCAATCATTGAGCATATCTTCTTTGAAAATTTTTGTTATTTGATGTTTATATTTATCAGTAGTCATTCCTTTGGTATAGGACGAAGAATACTCAGCCCAATCTTCCAAAGCAATTTTGAGTGTAGATACTTGATTAACTCCAGCCTCATAACTAAATTCGTATATCCCATTTAACTCAGAATCTCTAGGGCTATCTGTTAAGGGGCGATATAGACCCATTCTATCTAACATCAAATAAGTAACTGCATCATCAATACCATTAGGGGAGGTTGTATAGATTTCCCACCCGAACATATCTTTAGCGGCTCTACTTGTAGCAAAAGAAGTCAAACTACCCTTTGCTACACCATCTTGATAAACCTGAAATTTATTATTATCATAATCAATCCATACATCAATGTCAATCCAAAAGTCATCATTAGTATATGCAATCTTAGTATTATTTTCGTTGTAAAGTTTGGGAAGAGTAGGGTAGAATGGGTTTGTCAAATCTACATCGAAAGAGATTGCCGCAGTCCCTTCTAAACCATCTTCGTAATGACTTGTAGATTCAGCACCTAAATTTAATGTTTGGTTTGCTATTCCTGTGTTTGGGAAGCCAGCCTTAATAGTAATTTTAGGGGTGAAATACCCATTTCCATTAAAGGCTCTAGTAGCCAATCTAAAGTGAAGAAAATCTCCAGTGTCTCTTGAATTTAATGACCCATTATAATATAATGTAGGTTTATTGGGTATGCTATTACTTCCAGTTTTATCCCATGCTTGCACTATAAGAAATGGTTGTCCTGACGGTGATTCTACGGGGGCGAATACGGCTTGTGGTGATTCGTTTTCTACTAATTGTTTTGTTTGTTCGCCCATCCATTTACCTGCTAGATGCGCCCTTCTTACTCGATTAATACTATCATCATTACCAGAACCGTTCACCCAATTGCTTAAGCCTCCTTCTTTATTCGCATAGTCAACAATAATACCTAGACCTTTCATGGTGGCTCTACCAAAGGAAGAATCAATATCCCCATTGGGAACAATATATGAACAAGAAGAATCATTTCCATTACTAAACATTTGGAAACCATCAGTCCCTGAATTACCTAGCCTATACTTTTGGCTATTAGTGTGACCGTCAGGGAATTCTAACTGCGCTCTACCTTGCCATTTGTCAGGATAATTTCTAATGGCATCATGCGTCAACCATTCAAACATACCTTTATTGTGGAAATAACGCATAGTAGCAGGGGCAAATTTATAGGCTGCTGAAGCAGATTGCGCTCTATCGGCAACACACCACCGATACCGAGGATTTAAAGTGGCTTCTCCATTAAGGGGATTACCATAATGAGTAAGGAAATGATTGTAGTCGCCCAAAGAAGAATTGTCTGGTTCGTTATCATCAAAGGCTATTGCTTTCGCACCAAGAAAATCATCATATAGGCCACAAAGCCAGACTCCGTATTTATTTGTTACCTTTCTAACCAAACGAATACCCCTGCTTCTCTCCTTCCTCTTGTATCAGACTAATGATTTCATTAGCCGCCTCTTGTGTAGTCATTCCATGAAATTCATTCCTCATAATGATTTCGGTATTGGCTACAAAGTTATCAACACCACCTACTTGCACTTGCTTAATCAAATCTCCTGTAACTGCACCCGCTTTAAATCCAAAGAATAACTCTTCTCTCTTGTTTGAGAAATCTTGAATTTGGTCGGTAACATTGTCTAGCCCATAATCTATATCAGGCACGTCCCAATCTGCCGTGTTCCAATCGAAATTAAATTGCTCAGTTGTATCTGCAATCTCGTCTACCTTTACGTCCCAAACACCCAACCAGTTCATCAGTCTTTCTATGGCAAATGAGATTCCTATGATAGCAATAGTCCATCCTACTGTTAATTTAGCAAACTTTTTCAAACTGGAAGCACCTGCCGCCGCCGTTGATGCTACTGCTATTTGGGCATTCGCTAAGTTTCTATGGGCTTGAGCATCCGTTTCAGTAACGGCGGCATCTAAAGCCTTTTGTTGCATGAATTGTCCCATTTGCACCATAGCCGCCCCAATACTGGCCATCATAATTATCATGCTAAGATTCATGGCTATCATAGCCATTCTCGATGCTCTAACTCCAGCATCAGTAACCCCTAATAGTTTCATTACGCTCTTACTTATCGTCATAATTACCATATCAGCAATCATGGCTCCAGCCATCATAGCATTCCATTTCATAGTAGATTCGCTTAATTGGAAATTCATAAATTCCATTTGCCCATTAATTTGTTTTAATTCGGCTTCAAATTGGTCGGCATTCGTTAAGAGTAATCTCCACTTAGGTAACATTAAATCTAATCTTTGGATTATCTTTGCATTTTCTACATTCTGCCCTTGTAAAGTAATTACTTGGTTTTGTTGAGCCTTATTAATTTGAACAGCATACTTTAAAATAATGTCTTTAGCCTTTGCTACTTCTCCTTCATATTTCGCTATTGTCCTTGCGTTATTTCCAGCATAATTATCTAGTCTGTTTTGTAGTTTCTTGAAATTTAGAATGGCTTGGTCTATCTTGGCTATACCTGTTCTAATTTCCAGTTGCATTAACTCTTGATTAGTAGAGGTTCTACTTATTGCATTGTAAGAAGAAGCCGCCATTAACTCTTCCCTATACTGAACTTGCCTAATCTTAGCGGTGGCTAATGCTAGTTCAGCATTCTCTACATACTTCTTTTGTTTTGATTGCTCTAACGTCAAAAGGAATTTAGAGTTTTCAATCTCCATAGCACTTCCCATAATTTTTGCGTCTGTCATCGTCATCTCGCTACCCGCAATCGTCAAACGTTGCCCATGAACCGCACGCATAACGGCCATGTGAGTCATTAAAGCAAGATTCATCCCTTTAATATTCAACCAAGCAGTAAAGAAGGGAGCAAATACGTTACTCATCACCTGTTGCATCCCTACTATTCTACCCAAAGCCTCAGCAAGAATTGGGGCCGACCCTAACATTTGTTCAAAAGCCCTATTGAATTCTATTTGGAATTCAGTAGCAGAAATAATACCAGGAATTAACCTATCACCAATGGAAGCGCGAACCAAATCTAATTCTGCCCTCAGTCCTTTCAGTGTAATTATATTAGATTGTTGTAGGTCATCGAGATAGCCTATTGCATTCCCTTCCGCATCCATTACTGCGGCAGTTTGCTCTCTTGCTTCTATCTCCAATGACTTTACCCTGTCAAAGTTTTCCATAATTTTAATAAATCTTACATAGTGTCTATTCCCAGCAACAGTCTGCGCCAAATTCTGCTTTTGCCCAGAATTTAATCGTTGCCATGTAGGTTGAAGGTCTTGAAGGATAGAAGAAAGAGGTCTTAGTGTTCCGTCTGCACCCTTTACCGCTACACCATACTCTTCCATAGCAGTAGCAGACCCATTAATGTCAGCTCCCAATCTAGCGTATGTCATCCTAAGAGAACGACCAGCCTTACCTTGTTGCTCTCCAGCCTCAATAAGAACGGCAGACATAGCCGCCATGAAATTCATACTTTCCCCAGTTAGATGAGCCTGAGAAGCAAACTCATTCATAACCGCAGTTATTTGAGCCATTGTTGCGGCCGAGTGGTCTTCTACGCTGTTCAATCTATTTAGAGTCATAGCCATTTTTTCAGTTGCTAATTCGTTTCTCTCCATAGCAGACATTTGTTGATACGCTTCATAGGTAGTATCTTCAAACATAAATTTAGTTTGCTGCTGAAGGCTAATTAGCCTGTTCATAGCATCTTCAGTTTCCATATCACCAATGAGACCAAAGGCTATTCCGGCTCTCGTAGCCGCAGGGACTACTTCTTCGCCCAGGAGTGCGCTTAATTGGGCCATTCTTGACCCGGCTTTAAGTGATTGTTCTCCTGTAAATCCAAATGACAAACCAATCTGTTCAATTTCATACGTCAAAGCACTAGCATTGACTTCACTAACGAATTTTTGGAATTCTAGTCTGGACTTTTCTATTTCTTCTGCTAAAGGGACTGTCGCATCTACTACTTGTTGTATTTGTTGACCTAATGCCCCAGCGGCCTCTTCTATGCCGCCCAACGTATCTAACGTCAATGCTTCTAACGCCGCCATTCCAGCCGCGCCATCCCTAATTAGCCTTCCGGCTTGGAATGTTCCGACTATATCGAAGAATACTTTTGATGCACCCTGTCTAGGCACTATTCATCACCATCACTCATACCTCACGCTACGATACACGTTAGACATTGTTTGTTGATTAAATGTTATCCTTCTGAGCCGCCCTTGCTCTCTCCCTTCTTCTTGCATCTCTTCGTGCAATTACGGCCTTTGCGTCATCTTTAGTAAGCCTTCTTAACCCCCCAGTCCCAGTAGAGGAAGGGGCGTGGGCCTCTTTGATTTGTTCGTTCATTTCTTCTGCTACTATAACGTCAAATAGCGCACGCTGAAGCCCACCTATACCATCATACCTATCAAAGAAGTCACTAGGGGTCGTTCCTTTAAAAGCCATGCACAATTGCGGGGCTATTTGGTAAATCATTCCAAAGGGAGCGCACCTTCTGGTGCTTCTTCTTCATCTCCTCTTACGAAAGAAAGGACTTTCAATAATTCTGCGGAGTTTAGATTGTCAATATCTACACCTTCAGTAATAATGCAGTCAGGAAGCCATTGTTCTGCTTGGGCCTCTATTCCCCCACCTGCTTCATCAAGAGCATCAGCAAATTCATATTGTTGTTGCTCGTCCCATTCAAGGGGATTGCCAAAATGCCTAAACTTTCGGAAAACTCTTGCTTGGATATTCTCAATCTTAAGTTTCTTCATTCCAGACGCTTGCTTTACTTCGATGACTGAGCCATCGTCTAGGGTAATTTCAGTTGTTAGTATCGGCATTCTTTCACTATATCTCTACACTCAGGCTACACTTATTACTCTTACTATCATACCAGATAATACACTACGGTCATTTCTAAACCAGACCCTACTTTCATCCTCGTTACATCGACGGAAAATATTACATCGTTATTCTCTATTAGACCTTGAAGACCAGTTAGAAGTTCAGCAGAAGAACCTCTTAGAGAAGCAATTCTCAGTTTGCTCTTATCCTCGACTTTAATTCCACCGTTGGTATTGTAAGCCATTTACTTACTCCTCCTTCTTAGCCGCCTTCTTCTTGACTGCTTTCTTCTTAGCGGCCTTCTTATAGACACCGAAAGGAAGGCTTCTTGTTGCTTTGTTTGCCTCTAAAGCACTCATCTTTAGCAAGTCTTCTACCATTTCTTCAGGTATTTCCCTACCTAGATAGACAAGGAAATCCTCATCAATTATATCGCTTGGTAAATAATCTTCTTCTTCCCACTTACTCATCTAAACCACCTAATACTTTGCATTCTTTAGACCAGCACCCGTCATCTTGACTTGGATTGCTTTGTCTGCACCAGAAATAGTAGAAGATGGCCCTAAGTCGTGGTATGCTTGGAATCCGACAGTCATTCTTGCTGGGTCTCTACCACTCACAGATGCTTCAGGAGCCTCAAATCGCACGTTGTATAATTCGATTTCAACAGTATCAGCAGCATCATCCCCAACAAACTTAAACTTAAGAGCCGGAATACCAGACCCAGTTTGAATTTTGTGAACGGTAGTAGAAGTAGCCAAATCTTGATAAGTTGGCTCTCCCTTTATGCCTGTGGTGTCAGAATAGATAATTTCGTTAAACTCCATTGTTCCAGTTATTTCTCTAGTCCTTGAAGGTGGCATACGAGTAATGGTGCTTTGTCCTACTGCATAAGCAGAATCAAGGTCACGGTTAATATTTATTTCTAGGCTTATAGAGAGAATCTTAGTAGAGGTTGCAGGGGAACCATCGACATACAATTGAGCCTTAGAGAAGTGCATAGCGTCAGCACTACTAAAGTTCAGACCACTTGTTTGAATAGTATCAGGGTCTTCTTCTGCTTGCCCCAACCAATCTACGGAAGCCATCACATATTCGTTTAGGTTAGCAGTCAAAGAAAGCCTTGTAGCGCACATACCAGTATAAGTGTGTTCCTTCGCCTCCCTACCTACTCTAATAGTAAAGGAAGGGTAAGCGTGTGAAGTAGTAGTAGGCTCATTGAAAACGTGAGCGTCTGCGCCACCCATAGTCACAAGAGGATTAGCAGGGTTTGGGCCAGTTCCAGAACTTGTATCTATGCTTGCGAGCGTAGCAATAGGTAGATTAGTAGAGTCTACATATTCACCAGGATTAGTAATGTAAGCATATACTTGTCCAGCAGTAAGACCCATGTTAGCGAATTGCCCACTTGAACCTACTTCTGCCGAAGAATATACTCGATAGAAGCCCTCAGCCCTATTGTTGCCTACTGCGTTGTTTTGTCCTCCATTGTGGTTAGCAAAAGTAATACTACCAGTTTGAGCCGCAAGTCCAGAACCAGCCTTAGTCGAGTTGCTAAGGTCAAGACCAGTAACGAAATGAGAGTAGACGTTCACAGGAAGGAAAGCCGAGAAAATCATACCCATGAAATCATCGGGTTGCATAGCAAAGTTAATGGTTCCCTCACCATACTTGGTGTTAGTAGTAGCCTTAGATGCTACCTGTCTTGCCATATCTGTTCTTGTCAGCAACTCAAACGTCTGCTTAAATGATTCATCATCTACTTCCCCATACGTCTGCGTTCCACTTGGTTCAGTTCCAAACGTCGATTCTTTCTCAATTGATACATATCTACTTAGCCATTCTGCCATCTAAACGCGCCTCTATGTTGCTCAGTAGGAGTCAAGTGTCTTTAAAACCTTTCCCTTAACGACGCGTCATCTTAATGCGGCGACGATAGCCCAGACTTAGTTTGTGGGTGCATATTATCTCTTCATTGAGGGTTTTGTAATCTAAATCTGCGCTGAAACTTTCAAGGTTATCTGTGGTAGCATTCAATCCAGTCTCAGTATACAATTCATCGAATACTTCTCCAGTAATATTCATACAAAGCAAAAAGGCATTTTCATAATTTACTCCTCTAGTAGTCACATATATTTCCACATCAAAAGTTTGCTCTATTGTTCCCCCTCCAAGTGCAGTAAAATTAGGGGAATCAAGACGACTCAAAAGAACGTGTATTGAGGGAGGAGTCATTTTATTCAGTGTATCTTCTGAAATATCATAAGCGTATTTAATCGAGTTATTGTCTACTTGAGTTTTGAGATAGAATCTTTTGCTATTCTTCAGTTGCTCTACAATACTTAATGCCATTCTAACGTGATTATCTTGCGCGAAATCAGAACGCATTAATTCATCGGGAGCGAAAGCCCCATTACTACATAGATAAACACTAGACCATTTTACTGAGCCGCTAGTATTTCCAAATTGAACGCTCTTGCTACTTCCACTTGCTCCTGTGACACTAAGAAAATCTGCTATTCCTTCATCGTTATTAACTAATTCATCTCGGTATAGTTTTGCATTACCAGAAGCATCTAAAGTTAATCTTAAGACTGGTGTTACTGAAGTAGAATCTGTAAGAGCGAAATCCATATCACTAAACGTAGCAGTAGTAGCCCCTACTAACTTTACTCCCCCATTACCATTAGCCTTAACAGAAACAGTATGAGACCCATTATCCAATTTCATTAAGACTGCATCAGTATCAGGAGCAGTCGTATATTGAAATCCACAAAGAAGAGTATAAGCAGAAGCAGTAGGTGTGCGAGTATAAGTGCTATTAGTTACTACCCAATAATCTCCTGAGGCTGAACCCCCACTACCCGACCAAGCATTATCTGTAATAGCAGTAGGGTCAGTCCCATTCATTCGGGAATCCCAAAACTCATTGACTGCGGCTATTGCGATTCTCCCACCTTCCCATCAATAAATATTGTCTTTCCACTATATGCTCTTTCTATGGCTAGTGGTATGCTTCTTTCTAATGATAATTGCATATTCTCCATAGCCTTCTCTAGTAAGTCTTCGTCTCCTGGTCTTGCTGGAGAAGACCAACCAGCGGCTAGATACATTCTCATTCCACTATAACCTCCTGAAATTCCTCTACCTGCTTCTAAGAATCCTTGTGGGCCACTCCCACTCACAAGACCCCACCCTTTAGGTTTTTCTACCATAATACCCTTTTTCAAGGGACTACCTTGCGCTTTACCAAAAGCCAAAATACCAGCAATATTTGCGCCTCTACTACCTCTAATACCAGCAAAATCACCAGTCCCATATTTAGAGGAAACGCCAAATCTAATAGATGGAATACCGTCAGCAATACTACTTTCATAAATATCGAAGTCTATACCGTCAGCAACTCTATCATAAATATCTCCCCTTGCTTGGCTTTTCCTATCCATTCTTTGTATAGTAGCGGCAGTTTCATTAGCGGCGATTTGCACCATCAGTTCCCTGATTTCATCTTTAGCCTCTTCACCTAATTTTCTAAACGCTTTTTGTAGAGAGCGTGCGTGAATTGTATCGAATCCAAGTGAGACTACCATTTTACCACCTAATCAATTGAACCCAAATGGGCCAATCGCTTTAGGTTCAATGTCCCTCTATCTCTCATTACTAATCCACTCCTACTAAATCCTTCCGTAGTATTCAGTCTAAAGTCAAATAACCCCTCATCCTCAATATAGTATGCCGCCGCTAAGTCAGCACAAATTTCTCTAAGAACGTGAGCCATCTCTCCATCTTGTATTGCTACACCGCTTTCGTGGTCAGCAGAAATATTTGTTACCCCAGTAAGGCGATTAAATGTAAAAGTAGGAGTAATAGACCCTGAGCCGTTCCCACTATGAGAAATCACAATAGCAGTAGGGGCCACAGTATAAACTCCAGCGGCAGTTATATTAGTGCTAGAAATAATACCAGTATTATTAAGAACGGCGGCTACTGTTGCGTTGCCGAACCCACTCCCACCTGCCGAGTGAGTAAGTGTAGGGGTCGAAGCATATTTAGTAGTATCAGATACAGAAATAGATTGTAGTTTTCCATTTGCGCCTGTGGCTAAAACCGCAGTTAGCGTGTTATCACCAAAGTCTGTGCTATTGCTTGCCGCTACTGTGGGTGCAGAAGCAAAGTAAGAGGTATTTGTAATTACAATATTAGATATTAC
>CEPE01124689.1_pt1 | contig 29849 bp, 12 predicted proteins | sample 530531 | NCBI WGS metagenome assembly CEPE01 (sample SAMEA2620273, study PRJEB7988) | marine metagenome | biome: marine biome (ENVO:00000447); feature: deep chlorophyll maximum layer (ENVO:xxxxxxxx); material: "saline water (ENVO:00002010), including plankton (ENVO:xxxxxxxx)" | depth 80 m
ACAGTCTATATTGTAGAAACAGTATTGGATACAAAAACTGGAGATGTTGTTAAACGTAGAAAGAAAAAAGCTTCTTCTTATAAACTACCCTATAAAGATAGGTATAATAAGTTAATAACAAAGGAATAATATGGCTTTAAAGCAAGATATATCCGCTCAATTAAGTATTTTAGATAATGGGTTAGACCTTGCTACTCTAAAATTCAGAGTAACAAGTATTTCGATTCCTGAAGGTAAAATGGATACAGAAGTTTCCGATTATTTTAATGATAATAATATTCTTGCTATCAATGGGTATAATGAGGGCAAAAGACATTTTGTATATTTATTAGGAGAAATACCAGGGGGTAATGTTCCTGATCCTAATAAACATATAGTCTATGAATGGCACTATAATAGTTTAGACGAAAAAAGTATAGAAAATAATAAAGTACTACCTAGAGGGGTACCAGAAAAGACTCACGGGTTTGCAATGTTACAGTTAAACGAGCCACAAAAAAGAGCTATGACAGGAAGCCCTACATTAGCAAGTGGTAACTTTGCTGAACAAGTTCCTAATTTAGGGAAATACTTGGGAACAGAAGACGGCGGTATTTCTATTGCTAAAGATGGTCAAGTAGAAATAATTTCAGGTGGAAAATCAGTATCATTTAAATCAAGAGAAGGTACACATAATGCCGTAGACTTTGGTGATGCACAACAACTCAGTACTAGGGATGGTAAAACTAATTGGCTTTTAATGAAAAACCCATTTAGGGATGGAGGTGCTATGGGAGCGCCTATGCCAAATGTACTTCCTCTGTTTCCATTATCCTATGATCCCTTTCCTAATATACCTGCTATTGTTCAGATGTACTTAAGAATGAAGATGTATAAAGATTTAATCGAGGGTATTGGGGATTTAATTTTAGAAATAAAACAAATAAGGCAAATGAAAGATAGATATAATCAAATACCCGGACAGAGTGCTTGGCAAGAAGCATTTGACGAAGGAGAAGAAGATTAATGAATTTAAGATTTAATAAACAGGGGGACATTGATCTAATAGATGGAAAACTAAATAATGTAGAAGAATTAGAAGCAGAATTAGGTAGATTTTTAATGTTTTTTGACACAAGGAGGGGTGCTTATAAGTATTCCCTACCTTTTGGTAATAATTCAGAGTCGTTAGTAGGGCTTAGTGGCGTAGAAATGAATGATCTTCTATTATTTAATGAACAGCTTACTGAATATATGGAGGCTTCAGATTTATTTTCTGATTTTGATATAGTTGCTAATTTTATAGATGCTCATACTATTCAGCTAGAACTAGTTGGAGGAACACTAGATCCAATTAAATGGAACTACAGTACTAAGAACGGAAGACTTACAGAAGTACAAGAGATGACCCCAGATACTGAGTTTACTTTTGTAATACATTCTAGAGAGTGGAAATCTACTGGAAGTATTACATACAGTATAATGGAGGATATTAATAAATTAAAAGAGATAAATGATATAGGATTATACGACGAACTATCACTTAGTCATAGACTATTTATTCTAGATGAGCCAGGAGGTAGCAAACAGTCAATTGAAACTTATGAAGTTAACGATATTGCTGCTACATTAGATATATCTCCTCCTGTTGCCGAAGGCAAGTGGATACGCATAGAGTTGTGGCCATCTAATATGGCAAATATAGAAACAACTTCTAATCCTTATTTAATGAGAAGGAATTTATAGGAGCAAACTATGGCATATACAACACCATCAATAAATAATATTAAAGATAGATTACAAACATATTTCCAAGCCGCTGGATTTACTAATTTAACTCCAGGAACTCCTGAACATGCATTACTGAATATACTAGCGGATAATTTAAGACAACTATATAGTGATATGGAAGCATCCTATAGTAATGTTCTTCCGTTAAATGCATCGGGAGCTCAATTAGATCTATGGGCAGAATTTTTTAATTTAACAAGAGGTTCTGCAGTATACGCTGAAGATGCAACATTATCAAACGTACATTTTTTAATTTCTGATGCAAACAGAGGATCAGTAAATGAAGGTAATAAAATAACAATTCCTGCTGGTACAGAAGTTAGTGTAGATGGGCTAAGAGCTTATGAAACTTTAAATGATGTAGAGATTCCTGGGATTGGTGAAGGATCTTTTATTGGATACACGGGAGTTAGAGCTAAGGTACTAGGAGGATACGTTAATGTAGATGCAGGAGAGATTAATACACATGATCTAGAAACAACAATGCAAGATACTCCAGGTATATCTCTAGTAGAAGTTACTAATAAATTTGCTATTACTACTGGTACTTTTCCTCAATTAGATGCAGCTCTTCAAATAGATATTCAAAATGTTTTTGGAAAATCTATAAGCACTAATTTAGAAGGTATAATAGATGCTGTGAGTAGAGTTCCAGGTGTTTCTAATGTAGACATGCTAGAAGCAAAAAGAGGAACAGGTACATTTAGTATGTTTATTGATTCTACTGCTCCAGTTGTATCTTTAGGTTTAATGCAACAAGTTCAGGCAGTTATAGATAGAGAAAAACCGGTAGGAAGTATTGGTTATGTTGAATACCCTATCTATAAAGCTATAACAATTAAATTTGAAATAATGCCTAACTCAGGTAAAGACGGCGATACCGTTATGGCCAGTTTAGAAGGAAGCCAAACTGACAATATGATAGCTCTAATCAATAATTTATCCAGAGGAGGAAGTTTTGATCCCAATGACTTATTATCAATAGTTATAAACCACCAAGATGTATTAACTGCTATTATAAAAGAATTAAAAATAGGAAAGTATTCTGTGATAGAAGACAAAGTTTTAAACAATGAATTTACGAGTGGCGGAGTTAAAACAACTGAATGGAATGAGAAATGGTTTATTTCTAGTGACTTAATATCATATTGTACTGTTGAAAATGAATAAATATTATAAAACATCCAGAGCATACGAGTCTTTAAAAGATTTACCCAACTTTCTGTCTAAAAGTACAGAAAGTGCTTTATACAATTTAATAAATATTCCGAATATAGAGCTAGATAAAGTAAATTATGATTTATTAGAGAGTACTTTAAATGTTGTTCCTACAACTACTAATTTAAGCTTACCTCCATATATCTATGAAATTACTATAGAGTATGGATCTGGCTTAATTAATCCATCATCAGCGGTAGAGGCTCTCAGCCTACATCAATTTACATTTGGTGATTTTACTGGAACAAGAGCATTGCCTCCTTCGTCTTATGATTATATAACTGAGCCTGTAGATTTTAATAATTTATCGGAAGGCGCAGAATGGCATAATACTCCCGGCTGGAATAGGTGGTTTAATCCAGAAGAAGACGTATCTGATGGTGACTATACTAATGTGACAACTACCATAATTAATGGACAAACAGACGGGCTTTCAAGTTCTAATCATGTTTTAAAAATTGATATTACAGATGGTGGAAACTCCGGCGGAGATATACAAATTTACTCTTCTGATATTTCTATTATACAAGGTGAAAAATATATACTATCGATAGGAATGCATGTTGACAGTGCTGTAGATTTGCCTGGCTCTGCTGCTAAATTTAATTTAATTAAGAATGGATCTCCTTGGAGTAGCTATACTGAAGAGGGATTAATACCTCTCTGGGAAGGTACAATGCAGGCCGACAATTTTCCTAACTATACTCTTTACACAGCAGAATTTACTGCAAATACCACTGCTTCTGATGCTAGGATGCAATTCTCTATAGGAGGTCATGATAATGTAAAATATTATATCTCTCATATCTCGGCACAAGGGGAAACTGCGTACAATAATCAGTTTGATATTTCTTTTGATGGGTATCTAGATGTGCACTATCTTAGCCCCTTATTCTATGTAGACAGTGATAATATAATAAATAGATTAGATGAAGGATATGCAGCGTTAAAGGATGGAGAAAATTATTTTAAACAAAGCATCGATATTTTTGATATTAAGGGTTCAAAAGTAAATTCAACATTATTGCCGACTAGAAAACAAAATTTAAGTAGTGCAAGTGAAGATGAATGGATGTACTTAGATGAAAATAACCAGTATACAATAGATAGACCTGCTGTAAAAAACGTTCAAATAGTGCATGTGCATTCAACTGATTTATTATTAGAAGGGTTAGATTTTAACTATATAGACTTAGAACAGAAAACTGTAGAGGTCTATCCTCCTTACATTGATCATCCTTTGGTAATAGAATATGAGTATGCTCCTGTTAAAAAATTAAGTGCATTTACATATCTTAGTGATGCACACAGCGTCCTAAAAACTGACGTATCTGGAACTTATAAAACCCTGATCGACTCTCCAATTGAAACAAGAACTGCGATAGCTACTGCTGGAAATGGTCTACACAGTGGAGTTTCCAATGATAGTTCCAATATAGTCTTAATTAAAGAACAATTCGGAGATATTGGTCAAAAAGTTTCTGGAAATATTAAAACTGCAAAAACTAGTACATATAAAATAGGAGCACCTAACACTCTTAATAATAATTTAACTAGTTTAGGGTCTCATGTATACAATAATAAAGAGTATAATTTATACTTTAAAGAATTTAAATTTACAGGAGAAAGTGATAAATTTAATTTATCAGGAGACTTGAGTAATGCGATGTATGACAATATTAGAGAAGGCTTTAATGCATATACAGATAATGCATTAACTTTAACTAATGTTTCTTTCTTTGGAAGAACAATTACTGAGTATAATAACTCTGTCCAGAATTTTGATAAATCTTTAGGAATTAAAGCAAAAATTATTACACCGAATGTACAAGTAGATTCGTTGCTAGGAGATGGAACTCCTAATTTTTCTCATATGCTATCAGATAAACATAAGGATCTAGCATGTGCACACAGTCAAATTGCCTTTTCATATGGAATAGATAATAAGGTGTATATAATGACAACTATTCCTTGGAATTATTCTCAGATTGTATTTTATTATGATAAAGTATTTAATATTGTTAGTGAAAAATTAGTAAATACTAGTATAGTCTATGGTCCAAATAGAACCTATAAAACAATCGATAGTATGAATCAAGAAACACAGGGACTTGATAATAGTAGCGACTGGAATGATAAGAGTGCGTTAGAAACGTTATCATATATCTCTTCTAACTTAGAAGTTGATAATTTAAATGTTCATCAATCACTAGCTTATTACCCATTTTCTAAATCTATAGAAGAGGATGCTTTTAGTACAGTTATTTATTCTTTAGCAACTCTGCAAGAGGGAGATAAAACAGTTAGTTATATAGAATCTTATAATGAAATGGGACAAGTGTTAGATAGAATAGGAGCTTTAACAGAAGATGAATACAACAGTGGATTTACTCCTGTATCTATTAGAAGGTACAATGATAATTTATTACTACTATTAAAACAACAAGTAACATCTGGATATAAGTATATTATTAAAATGATAAATATACATGATTTTTCTACTGCAGCAAATTATACAACTCTCCTATCTGACGGAACTGCTACAGTAAATGGAGAAGGTATTTTATGGTTGTCTGATTCTACGGAAGGAGATCAAGATGATGTAATCAATACTGAATTTATATCGTTTAGTCTTGATAATGAACAAAATATTTTATTACATGGTAAGGACTTTTCACAAAAAGTTTTTACAACTCACAATTATTTTTTAAGAGTAGTTGATAATCAATTCACAGAAGATGATGAGTTAGGAGAAATTATCTGGTATAGAGAAGATGGTATAAAGTTATCCACTACAGAAGGTGGAGCTGAAGTTCTGTTAACTCCTGGCACAAAAAGAATTACAGAACAATCTTTAGACCATTGGGGTAGAGTTATTGGCAGCGAAAGATGGCCAAAAGAATCATTAAAAGAGTATAAAAAAAGATTATCTAATATTGTTAGTTCAAATCCAGATACTAATATACAAGGAGCGCTTGATGGGATTTCTGCTCATTTAAATCTAGAGTCATATCAACATAGTTCCAGTAGCATTATTTCTCAAAATAATCCTGTCTCTAAAGTAGATCAAGTGATAACGAGTACAACTACTCTAGACGATACTTCTATAAATAATCTATATTATGAAACTCTTGCTTTTCCTACTAAATATAATGACTTAGGAACAAACAAGATTAATTACTCAACCTTATTCGGTTTGATTGATATGACATCTGATGGAACAGTAGAGTGGAATCACTCTGAACAGACAGCAATCATAAGCAGTGTACCAGCTGTAACTACGGAAACTGTTTTAGCAAAGCTGTTTGATAGTATGTTGTTTAGTGGAGACCTTGACCAGTTCTTTTCAAATAAAGAAAGAACTGGATGGTTTAATCTTGAATTTACTATTTCTAATTATGTGGAAGGTCAAATGGTAATTGAAGCAGTTTCTAATAATTTACCGTCACATCCTAATGTCATACAACCAGGAGAAAACTGGGGAGAAGATTATAATAGAACTAGTATTATAAATAAAAATGGAGTATATAAAGAAAAAATATTTATGACTCCTTATGTAGATTATCTTGCTATAAAATACGTACCAGATACAGTCCCAACTACTGCAAAAATGGGTTTTTCCAATATTTCCTTAAGAAGAATTACTAATGAATTAGGTCCAACCCTTGGAGGAATAAATAATTTAAGTATAACAAATGTTTTAACAGGTGAAGAAGTATCTCCAAGAGGTTTTCAATATAATATTAGTTCAGGACCAAAGCCAGAAGTAAGGACTAATGCTACACTCGATATTAAAGGTGAAGACGACTTAGTAGATGGACTCTTACCTGTAAATAGTTACAGAGTAAAGTATGATACTCCTATAAATGTCGGCATAAATGGTGGTCCGGTTTATAAATCTGATATACTAGAAACAGCTCCTGGTGATATTTCATTTCAAGAAGAAGAGTATGCAGGTACTTCTTTACTTCATTCTTACGTAAATCCTGGTTACAATAATACCTATAAATTTCAGTCATTTCAAACAGCTCCTTTGTCTGCAGTTGAAACTCAACAATTTTATATAGATTTTTTATGGAGTGATGCAGATAATACATATACTGATGCACACTTTGAAGCTGTTTATAATGAAAAGTACAATCCAAATGCAGAAACAGGTGATTTTAGTATTAATGTTAAAATTAATTTAAAGGATTTGGATCCTACTGAAAACTATGTTTTAGTAGCTAAACGATGCTCTGCAGGAGCAACAGGACAAAGTTATATTTTTAAAATAGAGCAAGGACATATAAAATTTTCTATTACTGTAGATGATAATGGAAGTCCAGCAGTACATACTGTATCGTATGATATTAATAGTTATATTGGAACAGATGAGTGGAGAATGTTTACAGCAGTCTATAGTGTATCAACCCAAGTATTGTCTAATTATTTATTTATATATGAGGGAGGAATAACTGACCCAATAGTTTACGATGCTATAGATAGCACTGCAGCAAATCCAAAGTTACTATTTGAACCGGATTCAGCATTATATAATATAATTATAGGAGCAAAAGAACACAGCGATGGATCAAAAGTAGATAACTTTAAAGGTGAATTATCCTCTCTTAGTTTTTGGAACTATACAATTGGATCAGCAGATCATATTGCTATTTACAATAACAATGTAGATGCTGATATAACAGAGTTAGTCGATATAGATCCTAGTGTATATTTTAAGCTTAATGAAGGAACAGGGAATATTGCAGTAGACGCTATGAACGGTTTGCAAATGACTTTTAATGGAAATACAAATTCATGGGTATCTTCTGGGACAAGTATTGAATATGATTATGGATTAGGTGATAACTTTTTAATACAAAGAGATTCAGTAACTGACTTTTTCGACTTTTGGAATCACAAAACTTCAAAAATATCAGTAAAGTGTAGATTTCAATGGGAAACAGAAGAATATGGTGCTAGCTTATTAGCTGGAAGTGTGCTTCCAGTCACATCATTATCTAGTTTTTACACTGACAACACAAATAGATTGGGATACAAACAAGGTATTTGGCTAGAAACATTTAGTGGAAATCCTAAAGAAATTGGGGGTACAGCAGATGAAGTTAGATATATTAGAGGATGTACAAGTGTAAACACAGGAGGAATAACGTGTACAGACGCAATTAGAATTAAAGGATCAGATTCGTACGCAAATAGTTTTAATAATATAGAGTTAGAACATGATTGGATCGTATTTAATGACAACTCTTTGAATGGAATAGGAAATATGAATCTAACTCTATACTTTAATGGAGAATTGATATCAACAGTTGCTGCTGTAAATGAAACTTCGTTAAATTTTGCTCAAAATAGAGCAGTAATTGGGCGAGGATTTAAGCAACCAACTAATCCTACCACCATAGATCTTCAGTCTCCAAATGTAGATATTAATTCTGTAGTATTTTATAGAAAAAAAGATATTGACGATGCTGAGTGGCAAATGAATTATGAAGGAAGTTATACCACATACATAAGTAAGGATTATTATATAGCTGATTTAAATAATGGAAATGAAACAATATCCTTTTGGGATTTTAAAACAAAAAGTGGATTAAATGATATTTATGCAACTCTAGATTCAGCAGTAACTTTACCAATAACTTATTCTCATCCATTTAATTTAAAATCTATAGGATACAGTAGAGCAGACGAGAATGGCTATTTAGAAATGGGAGATACTAGTTTTAAAAATAAAGATTACTCATTGCACTTGGACTATTATTCTAAGCAATACGTAGAGCCAGGTGCACCATATGAAAATGAAATTTTATATAGATCTGAAATAATTAAACTGCTAGAAGTAGATACGGAAGCAGGCTTTGATCAGTTAGAAATAATAGATATATTAAATAAAACTGAAAATGATGGGTTTTTAGATGAAACATATAAAGATATAGTAAACGAATTAACCAAAGATTTTTCTTTTAAATGGAATAAATTCCATTGGGATAAGTATAGATGGGAAGATGGAGCGCAAATACAAACAGGTATTCCAACAAATTTTGATGGAGTTACAGAGATGGGAGGAGTTTGTTCAGATCCGCAATATACCACAGAAACCGAATGTTTTTATGCAGGAGGAAATAGTTGGACTGCGTATAGCCCCACAAACTTTACTTCAGGAACATCAGGAAATAGCGGAGAGTTTATTAAAAACGAAGAAGATGATTATATAAAATTAAGTAGTGGTAATTTCTACTATAAAGATAGAAAATATTTTTTATATCCAGAGATACCTGATTATGAGTTAGTGTCTAATGAAAGTGAACTTCTAAATACTCCTACAAATACAGGGCCAGTAAGAGGTAGTGTTACTTTTCCCCAGATTATAGCCATGGAAGGTAATAATTTTTATAATCAAATACAAGGTGGATGCTTATTATCTCCTTATGGCTGGGTTGCTTACGAAGAACCACGTAATTCTAATTACAATTTAAACTCATGGGCTAATCTAGATACTACAGAAACCTGCAGTACAGCTCCATCAACAAATACTACAGAATTATTATGCTTAGGAGATCCTATAAATGGATTTAATACATCTAATACTTGGACTAGTGAAGCTAATCAGAATAAACCTTCTGATTGGGAAAAAGCAAGAGTTACTTCAACTAGGGTATTAAAAACAACAGAAGATAATTTAGTACTAGAGGGCCTAGATGATAGTATATCAAGTGTTTATAAAGGACTATTTGAAGCAGATAGTGGATCGTGGAAGTCGGCAGGTGATACTGGGTTTTCTTATATTCGTAGTACTACTAGCACCAGCGGAAATAATGGTGATCTTTTTAGATTCAATATTTGGTACAAAAAAAGTACAAGTGGGGGACAGATTAATGCAATATTTCCTGATGGTTATGGATATAGTCCTTCTTACTTATCTTCTTTAGACTTTACAGATAGTGCTACGTGGGAAGTAACAGGGGGAGGAGTTATATCAGATGCTGATGAATTCCATTCTATTGGAACCGGGGGCGTTAGGCTAAAAGATTTAGGAGATTATTTTACAACACATTCGTCAGATGCTAGATTTGTTGTAAACCTACAAGGTACATATGGATCCATGGCAGCAGATGGACATATTATAGTTCAGTCTTGGGGAGGACAAGAAACTTATTATGAGGGTCCAACTGGACAAAGCGGTCTTGCATTTGATATTACCTTTGAAGTTAATACAGAAGATAATGGATTACGCATAGAATTTTATAACGGAACTAGTGCAACACAATTTACTAATATATCAGTTAAAAAAGTAGTACTTCAGAGTAAAAATGTAGTAAATTCTAGTAATACATGGACTAATGAAAATTTATACTTTAGATTGGGTACAACATCTACAGCTCCTACTTTTGAATATTTAATTCCAGAAGGGACTTCTGTTGAAATAAATAGTGTATATATTCAAAATTTAAACTCTACAGGATCTGATTGGCAAAGAGTTGTATATGGAAATGAGTCTTTATGCGAATCTCATGGTATTTGCTGGTGGGATCCAGATGAAAATACTTATGGAGATGAAGTAGTTTACGACGGATTTACCCAACAAGAATGTACAGATTTAGGAACTAATGAATCATTAGATACAAAATGGGGAACAGGTACAGATAGTCCTGATGGTTATATCTGGCAAGAAGCTTCAACTCTTACAGAGGTAGAAGAAGGACCATTACTAAAAGAAGTATACGATGGGTATAATAAACGTCTAAGAATTATGAGGCAAAATTATAAATTAAATAAAAAAAATTATAATGGAACAGATGTAGATTTAATAGATCTGCAAAATAATTACATAGATGATGCTCACTTGCATAGTTTCGACTTAAGGGATACAGGTATAGAGAATCCAATTATTTATAGTGATTTAGGAGAAAGTTTTGATTTACTGTATTCTAAAAGTTTAGAAAATACAGCAAAAACAGATACTGAATTAAATCATACTATAGATGCTCATAACAAAATATTTACTATAGGCTCTGTTGGAGCAGATCTGGGCTCTTTATCTCTAGAATCAAATATACCTTACTATACTAATGATGACAAAGAAATAGTAATCACAATTATGTTAAGAGATTCAGAAGGAGGAGGGGTAGCAGAGCACAGTGTTGATGTATACTTACTAGAAGGGCCAACCTTTAGTAAAATTAATGGATCTAGTCAAGATATTATAACAGATTCGACAGGAAGAGCATCTGTCAAGATTGACATATCTAATTATATGTATGGTTCTGTGATAACAGCAGATGGAAGTACAAGTATATATTCAGAAGAGTTTAAGGTAGAAGCTGAGGCAAAGTTAGGCTCACAAACTGTTACTGGTAGCACGATAATAAATTATATAAACGAGGGAATATAAAATGGCATATGAAATTATACCGCAAAATAAGTACTTAAGCCCGGGACAAACGCATAGTTTAACTCCTACGTGGTTTAATCAAATTTTTGCAAACATTAACGCACATAGTATGAACAACGGTAGGTATGTAAGACCTGTGCAGGTCGTAGCAGACACCAATATGATTATGTGGAAAGTAGATGACTCAGGTGCATACGTAGTAGGAGATACGGCACCAACCACTATAAAGTTGACAGAGGTAGGTAGTACTTTTGTTCCGGACGGATGGAGCACAGTAAGCCACACATGGACATTAGATCCTTTATTTACTGGAAATTATATGTATAATGTAGCCACTTCGAATAATACAGCTACCTTAACACTAAATACAGGCTTTAGTCCAATAAGTACTCCAATTGACTCTTTTAAAATTTCCTGTCAAGTTGAGTACCAAGATCCGGATGGTGATAGTATTATTACTACTGCTGATTTTGGTATACCTATAATACAAATAGGAGATGGAACTGATGCTATTGGTAATCCCGTTCCCTTGATGAATATTCCAACAGCTCATGAGCCTCTAACCACTCCCTCTGGCGTGGCTCACTTTGTAGCTGACGATGCATCTTGGTATCCTCCAGCGGGTAGCTTTACACGTACTTGGTCTTTAGTAGATCATGAAGGTGTTAACAAAAGTAGTTATTTAACCGATTTGTCTAATGGAAGAGTAGAAATAAATATACCTGAAGTTAGTAAAAACTTTGTTTTAACAATGACAATTACTAACGATGGTACGTCGGCTACTTATACTACTACTGCGCAGTTGAGTTCTTATGATTATGGATCTTTCTTATTTTCTTCTTGGGGAACAGAAACTCCGGTGCTAGCTCCAGAAAAAGTTACTTTATCTCCTAGTAATGTAAATACAGGGACTTCGGGTCAAGTATTTCCAGGAACTGGAGGTGTTATGACGGTTAAATGGGGAAAGGATTTATCTGATTTAGGAAGAATGAGTGGCTCCAATAAAACTAATAATATACTTACAATCCCTGGTTTTTCAACTGATTCAGATAAAGAAAATGCAGTAAGATCTGTTATGAATGCTTTTGGATTATCTGCTTCAAAGAATGTACAAAATTATTCTTTAGTAGAACTTAATGATGGAGGAGAAGACTTAGTAGGTAAAAAATTATACAGTACTAACATGGCCTCTTACGCTGAAATAGTATACAAAGCTGATAATATATCATTAGGTGGCTCTATGGCACAAACAACTATTGCTGGTAATAACTTGTATCTCGTAAACGGAATTGTTCCAGATGGAGTTCAAGAAAAATTATCAGTAGGACCTGGGGCTGAAAGATATTATGTACATTTAAAGCATTATGATATAGGCGTGGATGGTACATTTCAGTATATTGGAAAGTATGATCAATATGCTACTGTAGTGCAAAGCGCTTTAGCGGCACCTGTATCAGCTCAGTTTAAAGGAGTACCTATAGGTGCTAAGTTCCAGGCAGAAGTAATAGCTGCAAATGGATCCGCCTATTCTTCGTCTATTAAATCAGCAGGTTTAACAGAAATGCAAGGAATAACTACAAATCCAGTTACAGCAGTAACAGCTAGTCCAACTCAATATGGTTTAAGTTTAAATTTAACATTAGACCCTACAGGAGATGCACCATTAGGGTTTGTAACTGCTTATAAAGAAATGGATGCAAATATTTCTTGGCCTACTAACGTTGCAATTCCAATAGGAACAGATGCAATGTATTCAGCCTCTTCTGCACTATACCATTCAGGGACTTTAGTTAAAATCCCAGCAAGCATAGGTCAAAAAGTAGCAATATCTGTTTATGCTGTTATGGCTGATGGTTCTATAACTCTTCCACTAAATGTAGAACCAGTAAGTGTAAGTGTTCCCTGGTCTTATTTAGAAACAGGATTAAGTAAAAGTTTAGGAAGAGTAGTTGTAGATAATATTCCGGCAGATGATGTAAGTATTATAGACAATACTACTGCACAACATAATTTAATATTTACTTCCTTTGGGAGAGATATATTTTTAGAAACAGTCATTATATGGGCACACGATATACAGGCAGGAGCTGGTGGGAACTTTACTTTAAAAGTTCAATCAGATGCACAAGCTGATGCAAATGATGAAAAAACTGTAACTTTATACACTACTACTACTGGTGGTAGTTATGATTCTGGTAAAAAATATACTATATCTGATCTATCTATTCCGATTCCAGCAGGACAAGATGTAATTATAGCAATACAAGATCATAGTGTTGCTACTGATGACATAGATGCTACAATAGAATTACATTATTCAAATGGAACAATAGTAACTTCATCAACACCTGTACCAGATGATACTGGAGCAAATCAAGGAGGAAGTCCACTATAAAATGTTAGGATTTAAGTTCATAGATACTTTAGAGGAGCAAGGCAAAATAGGTCCTGTTCCTCTATTTGGGGTTTTTGGTGGGTCTAACCATCAAGCTACTATTAATAGTACTGGTATTTTTAATAGATCCACCTTTACAAGTATACTGAGCCAAGCCAATCCTGATGGAGCGGACTATGGTCCTTCCGCAAATATAATATTTAAAGACTATACAACTTTATCTCAAGATAGATGTGTAAATCTACTGCCTAGCACAGAAGAAATGCTTCCGGATGGTTCGTATTCAGACGGCTGGCAGTATGGTAATGTAAGCGCAGGAAATACAATAGTATTAACTGAAGGTGTAGGAGATGACTTAAGTCAAGGAATTATTTATAAAGCTCCAGCTAAAAAATTAACAAAGGAAAATGGAGGATCTCCAGCTAATAATCAATTACACTGTAATTTTCCTAGTGAAGTAAATAAATATTATACATTCTCTATCTTTATATCTTATGGAGACTTAACTGATTCACCTGAAATAGGACAGCCTAAAACTACTTTAAAAATAGATGATGCTACTCAATATAATGTAGACTCTCCTGCTACTTTAACTATAAAATGGAATAGTGACGGCACTATAGATACTACTAATCTTAGTGGAGCTGGAAAAGTATCTGCAGGATATGATACGCTTAAAGTGGGGGACAGGACATGGTACCATATCTATCTAACAAATTATATGGCAACTTGCAATGGAAAAGGTAAAATACATATATGGCCAGCTGGGTGGGTAGATACAAACAGTTTAGTACCTGCTACGGGGCATATTTATGTGTGTCATCCTCAAGTGGAAAAAGGAAAGTACTATACATCTTACGTTCCTCAATACAGTAAAGATGGATATGATAAAATGATGATTCCTTCTATAATAGCAGGACAAAAATCATCTAATATGGTTGCACCTATAGGTAATGATCAAATTGTTTTTGATTTAAAAACAAATGAAGCTTTAACAAATTTAAGTGTATCAAACAATAAAGTTTTTTTAAGTTTAGATGATTATTTAAATAAATATTTAGTGTATAGAGATGCCGATATAACAGGAAGAAAGTTAAGACTATTAAAAGCATATCCTAGATTTCCTGTAGCATGGAGAGATGATAAATTAGTTATAAATGAATTAACAACTCCAAGCGTAACTGTAAGGCATAATACAGAATATGATAATGAAATAATGGTACCGATTAGAGATAATAAACATTCTTGGAAAATTAATATTAAAAAATCTAGGGAGTTATTAGATAATACCATAATAGATTTACATGGAGGCAATGAAAGAGTAAATAAAGTTTGGAATGAAACACCTATAATTCACTCTAGTAAATTAGTAGAAGTAAAAGAAAAAGGCTTGTCGGCTTGGAAATATTCAGAGACATGGTTAAATAATAATAGTAATTATTATTTAAAAGAAGTAGATGATTGCTCAGTCATTATTAACTATGACCTTACAGTAGTTGATATAGATAAAAAGAGAGGGATAATATTATTTAAAGAAGATATACCTACTGATCTAAAAATAACATATTCACTAGATGACAGCTGGTGCGCCTTACCTATAGAGTTAAATCCAATGCTAAACAACAGTATTCCAGAAGAAATTGTAGTTAAAATAAATAATAGGGGTCATATCTTATATGAGATAGATGGAAACGGAAAGCTGATGGATAATGGAGAAATATATTCAGAAGATTTAAGTATATATGAACAATATAATACAATTGCAATAGTTAATATGAGTTGGGATACTCCTGAAATTATAGATGTAAGAAGAGAAGGAGGAATGCTTATAAATAAAGACGGAGATGAGTACAATTTAGCAGATCACACTACTTATGGATTTATGGGAGTAGATCCTACACAGCTTCACGTAGCTATATTAAAAATGCCGGATAAAGCTTTAGAAAATTTGATTTATCAATTTGAAGAATCTCATTTTAATTATGACTCTTCTAATCCTTTTTCCTATCCTTTAGATTGGGAAAATAATAGGCAAACTTATATAGATTTTTTAAGTGCTGTTGCCCCTAGCTCAAACGAGTCTAATACTGCTCGAGACGAATTATTTTTATACAGCAAAAGGCATATGCCTTCTGGGATAAAAATCGCTATTTATGATAAACATAATAATTTAATAGGTATTAACTAATGGATCCAAAATTATATAGAGATATAGAAATATCAAAAGTTATAGACAATGCTTTTAAGCAATTTAAAATAACTGATCCTAACGAAAAAGCTGATATTACTAACAGTATTATGCAGCAGTTAGATGCGACAGCTCCAGTTAGCACCTATCAAGAAGATGAATACGCTTCGTCCTCAGTATATAGAGCAAACGTAAGAAATGCTTTAATAGATATAATTTCTCAGTTGTTAGGAATTAAAGATACTCATGCAGAATTAAATAAAGTTGAAGGTATATCTCGTTCTATTATTGAAGAAAGTAAAATAAAATTAGAAGAGATGAGGAATGCTTTAATTGGTTTTGAAAATAAAATTAAAGAATCATTTACAGAAGGGCTAGATAGTGGTACTCATAAAAATACAATAGTTAAAGAAGACAATTTAAGAGTAGATTTTTTAGATCAAAAGATTAAAATTAATTCAATTGACTGTGTGATTAGCCCTGCAAATTCTGTATATGATAATGTAGTCACTAATTATTCTAATAATAAAGAAGTATTATTTAAAACAGGTATAGGATCTGATGTATTCCATGTAACTAGTACTTGTAATAAAAAACCTGGTAAATATATTGGCGGAAAGTATTACGAAGGAATTATACTAGAGTTTATCATTAATACTGAGTCTTGTATACCTAAAGCTATATCGAGTAAGTCTAGTGGTAGTTCTAACATAGCTCTTTGGGAGGGGTATAACGCACAGGAAGATAAGTGGATAGTTTTAGGAAGCGATAAAACTCTAGGAGAATACTCATATATTGACACTAAAGTTTCTACTGCTTACGCTAAATATAGAGTAAATATAGTTTTTCCTGACTTTATTATAAATAATAATGTATACTATTACGAGGCATTGCTTCATAATATAAAACTGTTTAAGCAGGACGCTGCGTATGAACATACATTTGAAAGAGGAAATTTTGAATCTAAAAAATATCCAATAAGCTCTGGTTTTTTTAAAGCAGTTTTTGATGCTAACTATAAAGGTTGGGCAAACTTTAGAATAAAATTTAATGGAAGACCTGAAGCAGTTTGGGATAATACGGGTTCTTGGATGCAAAATAGAATAAAAAGTAACGAGTACTATGTGATTCCTAAAAATGAGTTCTATTTTAAATACGCTGGAAGAGTAGATAGTACCCTTCCTGACCAAGAGGGCGCGCTAAGACTTCCCTTTAATGTACAAAGTGATGGGTATGGAGGGCATAAATATATACACTGCTACGATGCATCAGGAGAAGAAATAACAGAATTTGATATAATTACTATACCGTCATCTGACACAGAGGTTGGGTGGGGTAGTGAAGATGCTGTAATGGTTTCGAATTATGTTGGTATGATTTATGTAAAGTATCATCCTGCAAGCGGTGCTGCTAGTGGTGCGGGTTATGATCGCTTTTCTAATAATGCGTACTCAGCAGCTTTAGTAACTCAAGGAAATACTGTTAATGATCTTCCAACTTATAATTATATAGCTCAAACAGATACTCACGATAAGTTAGATGGATTTAGGTTTCCTATATCATCCCTAGTCTGGGATGTATTTTCAAATCAAAATGGAAGATTTACATTTACGGTGGATGGACAAATACTAGTGGATGAGGACGCAAGCGAGCTTGAAGATGGTGATGGATATAAATATCCTGAAGAAGTGTTTCCTGAAGGCAATGCAGTATTATTTAGTGAAGATAGGATGCAGTATTATTTAAAAGATAAAGTTTTATATACTAATTTTAATTTATTAAATTGGAATAGTGTTACTGTTTCTTATTATAAAATGTGTGACTCTATTTCTTTATTAATAGATTTATATGACGATGCTACCGTAGATAATTATTATTTAGAGTTAATATCCTCGCCACCTAAAAATTTAGGAACCTATACTTTTCCTATAGATGATATTTTTGAAGAGATAGCTGCTTCAGGCGGACAAGAAACTACAGAGGGAGGTACATACTAATGACTGATTATAATAATACTCCTACAAATCAAAATACTAATACATACTCTAACAAAACTAGCGTATATGGAAATATAAGTAAGTTAAAAAGTCTAGGAGAGGTATATATTTTACCTACAGGAGATATTTGGTCAGGTAAAGTCCATCAAACGGAAGATGGATCCTATATGACAGGAGAAACTCATAATGTATCAAGTGTTTTTGTAGTTAAAGTTTCTTTAGTTCCAGAGTTCCCTCAAGAAGGTCTAGTTGGAAGAGAAGATATATTTAAACAAGTTTTTGAAGCTATAACAAGCTGGTCTAATGTTTCTGAAGGAAACATGACTAACTTAACTAGTAAAATTACCAAACTAGGAAGTACTATTGAAAATAATTATGCTCTTATAGTGCTTGCTTTAAATAAAATATTAAATTTTATAGAACAAAATAATATACAGACAGAGTCTGCTGGTACTGGAAAAATTGTAGATTATGAATTAAATTATATGTTAGATCCAGCTAGTTCTATAGATCATAATGGAAAAATACAGACTATAGACTATGAGCATATAGATTCTAATCCTACTTATATTTTTAATGGCAATGTAGCCACAGGACTGACTAATGATGGTTTATTAGAAATAAGAGATAAAAATATAAGGTTAGATATGGTTTCTAGAACTGGAGCTCCTGTAGAACTAACAGAGGTAGAAAATTTATTACTACTAGATAGTACTTATGCTAATGGATTTGATGGTAAATTAGTAATAAAAGTTAATTCAAACCCAACTATAAGTCATTTAGATATACCTACAAATGCAGAAATATCTCAAGTTTCTTTAGATAAGGGAGTTACATGGATGATATCTGAGGAGGATCTTACTCCGTGGAAAACGTTTCCTGCTGTAAAAGTTTCTGAGATATGGATTAAGTTTAAAAGAATAGCTCCAGTTCCATTTGCATCCTATGTTGCTTCTGACTTATCTACTGATTTACTAGGTAATCCACAGATTGATCAATATGAATTAAATCCCCCTGCTTATCAAAGAACTGAATTAAATATAGGAAAGATAAAAGTATCCTCTATCTCGTATGAAGAAGAAAAAGAGTTTGAAACACAAACTTATTATATTAAAGCTGGTACACTAAGAAGTATTACAATGGATGCTATTGAAATATTACCGACAGAAGCTGATTATGAATCATATTTTAATTATACATTACATATAGGAGGAGAAGAGTTTCCAATAACACCTTGGTCTCGTCAAGGAAGTGTTCCTCGAATATATTATATAAATTCAGCTATTTCTAATGATTTAAAGCAAGAATTAAGTAGTCAAGGAGTTGGCTTTATTGATACAAATAGTAAGGAAGTTTCGTTTAAATTAAAAGTTAAACTAACTAGACCCTCTGATGCACATATAACTCCTATCGTTAAAGGGTTAGTTTTCAATTATGGAACATCTTTAAATGGAGGAATAGATGGATAGAGCAGCACAAATAAGGAATGAAATCTTATCAAAGTTTTTTAAAGATAATTCTAGAATGCCTAGTGATAAAGAGTTAAAAGATCTTTTAGATAATAAACCTGTATACTCTCCATTAACAGAGCCTATGGTTCCAGAAGAGTACGCATTAAGTAAAGCAGAGTATACGAGTGAAGACTTAAAAACTTTGATTAAAGATAGAAATTTAATAGATCAACTTTTAACTGACTTAGATGAAAGGATAGGTAGAGTAGAAGCAGTGTCTAATAAAGAAACAGAAAGACTCTTAAAAAAAGCAGAAAACTTTTTTACAGATACTACAGAAAATAATTACGAAACAATATTAAATCAAGTACCTGACTTAGCATCAGAAGCTGATGTAGCAGAGTGGTACGCTATAGCGGCAGGTGTTGATGATATGTATGTCGAAGATGATGGTTCATCTTCAGACCCAACTTATATGCACCAATGGATTTCTTTAGATTCATTTAATGTTGATTCATCTGGAGCTGGAATTAGTATTACCCCTAGTAATACTGAAAAATTAAGTGCTACTTTAAGCATAGGAGCTTATTCAGAAACTGATACTTCTATTTTGCAAACTTTAAGTAAAATTAATCCTATTTCTATTATAGCTAGTGGGTTAGATGGAGTGAATAAGGGAATAGAAATTGCTATTCCTATACTAGATAAAAATATTTCTACTGTACACTTAGACACAAATGCTATAAATTGTAAGGTACTAGTAGATGGCTTAGACTTATTTACAAAAAGTTTAGACGGAGAAAGTACTTTAAGCATAGCTACTACCGTAAAAAAAGAATTAAAACTAATTTTATTTGATTCTCCTTCTCAAGTTCATGTAATTGTTAAGGATTTATCTATTTATACAGCTCAGGCTTCTGCTCAGGGAACTTATACTTATGGACAATATGTAACGTTACAAGTACCTATTAGATCAGATTACGGAAATGTAAAATTTAAGCCTGATGAGTATATTCCAGAAGGAACAAATATAGAATGGGAGTGGTCTCCCAGTAGAATTAAATGGGAACCATTAGTTAAAGATGAAAACGGTGAATACCCTAGAATAACATGGAATACAGAAACTGAATCAGTAACGGCTCAACAAGGAAGTGCAGATGTTAACGGAATGATACGGCTTTACAGAGACTATATAGATTGGGGCAGCGAAGAAGCAGTTAAGAAATCATATTCCTATAATATTAAGGTAGGAAAAGGATGTGTACTTTTTGTCACTAAAAATATCGCATCTTATCAAGGATTTAACTTTTATTTAGATGTTAAAGATGAGACAGGTTATACATTAGAAATATCTAATGCTACAACTAATGATGGTGTAAGAGTATTAAAAAATATTGCGGTATCTTCTGATGATTTTAATGTGAATCAAGAAGTTTCTGAAAATATAAAAATGGATCTGCCGCATGGTATCCATAAAATTGATTTACAGATTGCAGACAGTATAGATCTAAGTGAAAAAGATTATTCACAAAAAACAATATTAAAAGTATTAGAAGAAGAGTTTGGAGCAATACTTAATTTGACATTAGGAGCGGATAGAATAGGAAGAGAAGTAGAAGTATGGATCCAACCTCATGGTCTTACAGATACTGATCATCATGAATTACTTCTTCATGAAGAAAAAGAACAAATCAATAGATCAACTATGATGACTGATTACCATATCGATGGAGTCACGGTTAACAGAACTGAGACTGCATTATTTGCAAAACAGTTAAATGCGTCTACATTATATGATATTGTTGCTGTTGATCTAGATGTTTATAGTGAGACTTTAGAACTTCATTCTGGATATGAGTTACATTATTATTCTGGAGACGGAACTGAGGATTGGCTTGTTAATCCATACCATACTCCTGAGGGTGATGTAACTATGAATGAAAGTGGTACTGCATATACTCCAAGTAGTGCTGGTAGTATATTAGTAAATAATTCAGAGCTAGCTAGCACTTTAGTAACAAAAAAAGAATTTATTGAAACAAATGGCAGTGAGTCTAATGTTACATTTAATCTTAGTGAAGAGCCTATAGGAGGAATTGTAACAGTTATAGCTCATAACAGAGTTAATAATACAGATTTAGATTCGACTAATCCAACTGATGAAGACTTTCCCACATTTTTTCCTAAAGGAAGAGGTACAGATACCATCACCGCATCAGGAACTGCTTCAGAAACATTTACTCTAACTTATAGACCAACAGTAGGATATTGTTTAATTAATGGTGAAATAGATGGCTATATTAAAACGCAAGATAATTGTCCTATAGCAAATGGTACATGGGTAAATGGTTACTGTAGTAATTCAACTTCTATTACACCTGAAGATTGTGCATTAGAAGGCTATTGTTTAGCTAGTGAATTTAGCGATAAAACAGCGTGTGAAAATGGAGGATCAACGTGGTCTTCTACTTATACATGGACTCCTTATATAATAGCAACAGACGGAGCAACTACTACTTACGATATTGGTGTGTGCTCAGGAGGAAGCGCGGTAGGAGACGAAGACAGAGAAACATGTCTAGACATGGCCTCAACAACTTGGACTGATTTTGATATAGATAGTAAGGAAGTGGTTGTAAGGGGCTTGAATGGTATTACATCTGATGTTTATATTTCTTATGATTATAGTGAATTGCAGGCAACAGCATTTAATCTAACTGCTGTTGAAAATAACACAATTAGTTCTGCTTCTGATATAATTTTATTAAATAGAGTGCCAACCGTTCCTACTGCAATTCTAGTAATGGCACCGGGAGATTTAGTAGGACAAAATCTTACCGCAACTTATGATACCGCTTTGGATAAGTGGAAAATAGATTTAGCTAATTACAGTGCTTCTCCTGCTTTAGCAGAGGGAGATACTGTTACTTTAAAATATGTGTCCAACTATACTAAGTCTGTTAGTGGAAAAGAATTAACATTTTCTAATGTTCCAGACACATCTACAACTAGAAAAGTGTATAAAGAAATAGGAACTACTATTAATCCTACTGCTACTACTACTCTAACAATGCAGCATCCCGTTGCATTTAGAGAACAACCTGGAGGAAATTCGGGGCCAAATAGTAATTTATACATGGAGGTAAACGGAAATTATTATACTGGATACTGTGTGGGGTATGAAACTACTGCAGGTACTCCAGATGTCCCACAACCTACTGATCAAACAACTTGTGAGACTCAGCCTTCAGGAGGAACAGCTGGAACCTGGAATGATTTAGTAAGTAATATTAATGGAAATGTAATCACAATGGATTTGTCTCAATTTGCAGCAATCGATGATAGTACACAGGATATAGTAACAGTAGGAGTTACGTATGAATCTTATGACCATAATCATCCTTGGAGACTAGAAGTAGAGTATGATTACTACGATAAGCATCCTTATACTTTTAATTATGCATATAATGAAATTGTACCTTTAACGTGGGAAGATACTGGAATTAATCCTTTAGTAACTAATGGATCGCTTAGAAATCACTTTTATGACATATCTATTACAAGGACTAAGGGGGATGATTTATATCTAAAAGCCGTTTTAACAAGTGACGGAAACGAGAGTCCAATAATAAGGAGACTAAGGTTTGAGCGTTAAAAAGCAAGTACAACAATCTAGAAGGACACAGTTTAGAGATGGGTTTCCTATTTCTAGTACAGATATAAATGATATATTTGATGCATACTTATACGATTTGTTTACAATATTAGATAGGGATAGTACTACAGCTATATCTAATAATCAACTAAGAGAAAATTTTAATTTATTAGTTAAAACTATGAATGATTTAGATTCGCTACTTTATAACAGAAAAGATAGATCAGTTGTAGAAACTAAAGATGATCATACACCTAATTGGAGAACAATATAATGGGATATAAACCTTTTGAATATGGAGAGCAGTTAAATCCAGAAAAACTTAATGAAAAGTTTGATCAGGTGTTTAAGCTTTTAAGTAAAGCATATATAACTAATTCTGATTTACAAAGAAGATTAGCGATGCTAAACGCTGCTTATGAGACTGCGGTAAACTTGTTGACAACCCAGGACGATGGATCGGGTAATGATGAAATAGTATTTGATACTCCTAATGAATATAAATTTTATGATATGGCAGTAAGCGGTAGTACATATGAAATGCATATAACTGGGCCTGAGTTAATATCAAATAGTTTAGGAAATCTGAGTAATGTTACCACCGATAAACTAGTATCTGATAATCATTCAATGATACTTGCTACAAAAGACGGAGAGTCTGTCCTTTCTAGGATTCCTTTATCTGAAAATGCTAATGGAGAACTAATACCAAGTATGGGCGTGACTATTACCAGTGATCAGTTCGATAATAGTTTACTTGGACTAATTGTTAGTCCTGATGCGGTATGGGGAGAAAAAGTAAACTCTTCTATGCTTGTATCCGATATAGACTTAGGACAAAAAGCTGAAATTGATTTTACATTACCAAGTACTTTGTCTCCCTACTTAAATACGTTTAAAGTAAGCCCCGTTCCCGGAGTAAAATATAGATTATTTTATAAGGTAGGAGATGCTGAACAAGAAGCTACTAATGGATGGACAGTAGGCACACAATGTATATACTTACAAAAAGATGTTTTTAATGGTCAATTTACTATTCATTTATTTGCTAATCCTTTATCTAATGACAGTAGCCACGTATCATTTGCTATGTCTAGAGTTGAAGCTCTATATAATCCATTTGCAGACACTGGCAGTACAGAAGGTCAATACACTTTTAGTGGAGCACCTAATATTACAATTACAGGAATAGAAACAGGAGTAGATATGGAGAATGTAAAATTAACTATAATGGATACTTCTGATAATATTTTATATGATTCTACACTGAATGGCTTTCCATATCCAGTAGCTGGAACAGCTGATACTTTTGATCTAGTAGGCAATACTATGAAATACAAATTTGAATTTACTAAAAATTTAGGTACAACTCCAGAAGTTCCGTACTTAAAAATAAAATATAAGGAGACTACATAATGCCAACACAAGATACAATACTACAAAGAATTGCAGATCTAGAGGCTAAAGTAGCTACTCTAGAAACTACTGCATCTGTAGACTTAAAAATAGGGGCATTGCAGGATACTGTTGGAACATTACTTACTGACTTATCTCTAATTAATGAAAAGTTAGATAATATTATAGTGCCATCTGATACTAGGTTTTATTTATCAACAGAGGAAATTAATTTCATTAGAAGTGGAATGGCGACTGTCAGTAAATTAATGGTTGATTTAGAAAACTTAAGAGATAGTTTACTAAGATCTGCACAACAGGCTCTGTAATGGATATAAATGAGCCAAAGCTTTTCACTCAGAGGTAACCATAGAGACACATTTAGGTTAGTCCCAGTAGGGTCAACTAACCCAGGTGATTATATACATGCGCCCACAAATCCAGCAGGGTTTGCAGGATTTGTTGCTTCTCCAGCTAACTACTATGTTTTTTGCAGACCTGCCTACACCGGTGAGTTTACTTTACTAAGTAGTAGTGTAGATGGCGGTTATCAATATTTACGAACTTTAAATCCAGAGATAGATGCTGAAGGTATAATCTCCTTATCTACTTTAGTAAATAATTTATCTGTTTTATTAGAAACAGAGTTTGACAATTTACCATACATAACTGCTGATGAAACCTTATCGATAAGAGTTTTAAGTACAGCTGGAGGAGTTCCTACTTCTGAGTTACAACAAGCTCCTGATGTTACAATATATAAATTACCAGGAGGACAAGGGACTCCTACAGTAGCAGGAACAGCTACATATGAACCTTCTCTATACAGTACAGATAATCCTCATATTTATCATTATACTTTTGTATTTACGGAAAGTGGTTTTGACGAAGATCTATATTATATAAGAGCGTATGCTCCACATGAAGAGATTATTTCGCCCGATTATCCAGATACTATATCTTTTACACTAGATTATGTACCTCCTATTTTAGTAAATCAGGCTGCTATTACTTCCTCAAGTTCAGCTGATGCTGGATTTACTCCTACGACAACCGTAGTTGCAACACTGCCAGAAACATCAGTTACAGATGCTAAATCGGGTCCAGGAGAATTTCACTTACAACCATTTATGGGTAGTTTACTACAAACTAATGATCCAAGTCCCGCTCCTGGAGGTTTAAAATATATAGGATGGAATGCTTCTGGCTATCATCAATTTGATGAAGATCATCTAGATGATTGGGCTATGACTGTATCGAGTGGATACATGTTAATATTAACAGATGATAATGGAAAAGATTTTTTATACAATAATCATGGAGCAGCTTATCCTTCAGTAAATCAATATACTTTACATGAAATAGGAAATGCTGCAACTACTAAAGAAATACATATTCCTGATAAAGATGTGAATGGGGGCCCAGTAGATGGGGGAACTGATAGTGCAGCTTTTACTCAGAATAGTTATTATCAATATAAGCTATTCCCCTACCCAATAAAAGCTTACTGTAAGGGAGATCCAGCAATAATAACTGAGACCGCTTGTTCAGGAGGTGGACACACATGGCTAACAGATGAAGGCGCGGTAGCTGACTGGCCAGTAAACTTTTCGTATGGAGGTAACTTAGCCCAAAGCTTATCTTTGACACAAAATGTAGATCCAGGATTTATAGATGACTTAGAAGGAATTGAGTATGGATTTTTAATATCTGCTACCGATAACGCTAAAAATACTAATATTACTTGGGCTGAATTTTTAAAACCAGCAATTGTCTACGATACAATAGTAGAATTAGCTCCTAATTTATCGTGGCAATGGATTAAAAACTATAAAAAGCCAGATGTAGGAGCGTTTGTAAATGAGAATGGATGGTTTAATACTGGCGGTGAATTTTTAACTGACGGTTGGTGTGATGATGATAGTGGAGATAACCAACAAGATTGCTGTACTAATAATGGTGGAACATGGAATAATAATGCATGTACTAGTGCTAGCACAACTTGGTACGCAGATAGATTAACATTACTAGTTACTTGTACAAATGAACAAACTAATCAAGATAATTTATTTGGAGTTCAAGCAAGTCATGATGGTATAAACTGGACAGAATTTTCAGGATCTGGAAATGCTTATTTAATAAATGGACAAACTTCTCAGTTTTGGATAAGCACAACTCCAGGAGGAGATTTAGTAAAACAAGGATCTCATACCTTGTATCTACGATCTGTAAATACCGACGGAGGAGCTACTGGAAATACTTATGCAATAGAATATAAATGGGATCAATTAAAACCCACTTGGACTACTGCAGGTACTTTAGGAAGTACTGGAGGCTTTAATAGAGCAAATATTACTTGGACAGCTTCACCTCTAGACGATGGAAGTATTGGTACTACAAATGAAGTAGGAGCCACAGGAAGTGTGCTATCTACTGGAGAAGGTTATTCAGAAATACAAAGTATTAAATTATTTAGAAGTAAAAAAGTAAGCACAACTCCTGATGATTGGGATGTTGTATCAGCTAACCCTAGTACATATGAACTGATTGAATTAGGCACGTTACCAGGAAGTACAAAAGAGTATACCGATACATCTTTTTATAATGTACAATATGACGCAGAAACAATAGATCCTTATTACTATTGGGGAGTTCCTATTGACACAGCAGGAAATGAGGGACAAGATAAAAGATATAATAGTTCTGCTACAGATGCCTTATTATTAACTACTACATCGGGAGTAGAAGTTACACCATTAGTAGCAGCGGATGTAGCAGGTGCTTTAGGAACCACAATATATATTGATTCTGCAGATGCTACTAGTGTAATTACTAAAACAGATATATCTGTACCAACTACTGGTTTAGTATTTAGAACAGACAATATGAATGTCGTTAGAGCAATTAAAGAATTAAGTTACTCTGCAGATGGATATACTTACACTTCTATTCCTATTGTTCAAAGATTAGGAGAAAATTACCCAGTAATATACGCAGATATGTCCTATAATAGTTCTAGTTTAAATAGTGGGACTAATCTAATAATACAGGACAGTCTAGACACACTAGGCCTTAGCCATTTAGACGGAGTAACAGGAGAAGGAGGACATCTAGGACTGTCTTATATAAGAATTGCATCTTGTGAAGTTACAGGTTCTAACATTACTTCGCCAACTGAATCTAGTTGCGCTGCACAAGGAGGAGTATGGTCTGAAAGTTTTAAACCAGTAATAATAGACTCTGTTAGTGATTTAAATGGAGTAACAACTATTGCATTAGATTCACTTGAAACTGCTTATGGAATTGATTTAAATACAAAAATGGGCCAACCAGAGTGGAAAATAGACATAGGTTTAATAGTTAATGATAATACTGTATACGCCTTTGATTTCCCTACACCTATACAGAATCAATTTTATTATAAAATGACATTTGATAATAATGTTCCGACAGGTGGTTATTGTTTAGGTTTCCCTGCATACACTGATCAAACAACTTGTGAAACTAACTCTAAGACTTGGATCGATTCTTGGGTTAACTTAGCTAAAGTAGACTGGACTACTCAATTAGCAGCTGATCTTATAGTAGGTGGAACATTAAGACTAGAAACAGGTCTTAGTATATGGAGCGGAGGTTATGAAAATGGAGAACCTCAGGGAACTGGATTAACCATGGATGAACTTGGTCTAAGAATGTTTAAAAATTCAGATACGACCGTAGAATTAGATGCCGCTGATGGATCATTTGCATTTGGTAATTTAACAGATCCTTCCGGCAATAAGTTACAATTTGATCCGGTATCTGGCCAGTTAACTTTAATAGGAAATTTATTTCAAATTCAACCACAAACCGGAAACTATACTCCACAGTTCGCTGGCAACTGGACTGCAGGTATTTGTGACGGTAACGGATCAACTGATGCAGGGACTGCTTGTTCAAGTATAGATACAGAAGATAACTGCGGAACTGGAGGTAATTGCGACGAAAAACTATATACATCTAGTGATGTAGTATTCTACAATTCATCTTATTGGCTTTGTATACTTAATCAAAGCGCTAGCTTAGAACCTTCTGAAACTGCAGATCAAGACTGGTCCTTATATGCTTCGGGAAGTATAGAAGGAAAGGGTGCACAATCTTTATTTTTAAATGCAGCATCTCAGTTTTTTATAGCAAATCAAGATGGACAGATACAAGAGCCAGATACAATTAAAATTTTAGCTAATACTCAAGGGATACCTTCAAACATAACTTGGAGTATAGAAGCTTGGGATATTACAGGAGCTTCTATTAACTGTTCGGGTAGTAATGGTGTAAACTTATATACTAATGAGATAGATGGAATAGAATCTTCCTTAAGCTTAGCACCTAATACGCCTGTATACTTATACAGTAGTAACGTAGAATCTGCTGGAGCAGAAAGAGTAGAGATTACTGCAAGTTATAATGAAGTGACAGATGGATCTATTTCTTTAGCAGCTTTACAGGACACAGTATCAGTTTATAGATTAAGAGAAGGTAATGATGCTTTTAGTATTATATTATCTAATGAATCACACAGTGTAGTTGCAGATGAATATGGCAATGTAGACCCTAATGAGTGGATCGGATCTTTCACTGCAGTACAGCTATATAGAGGAACAGAACTAAGAAATTGTACAGTCTCTTCTTTTGTTTCAGGAGCTAATTGGACATCAGTAGATAGTCAAAATACTTTACCTAATTTTCCAACAGTATCTTTACAAAATACAACTAATGCAGACGGAGACCCTACTACAGGTAGTGCTATAATAACAGTAGTAGATACAGATAGCGGTGATACTGTTGGATCTGCTACTTTTACAGTAAGTAAATTATTAGCTGGAGATTCATCAAAATCTGTATCAATATTATCTCAACCACAAAATTGGGTTTATGATCCTAATGATCAATCAATTATATCTCCAGGTAACAAAATTATATCTTTAACAATAGGAATAGCAGGAGCTATAAATGTAGACACTATACAGTGGACAGTAGTAGCCAATGGCCAGTCTTATGTCATTGGCCCGTTTACAGCTGGTCAATCTTATGTTGATTTTGCTAATAATATAGAAGTTGCAGCGAATAATGCGTCCACTAATTCTTACTCATTAGTCTTACACCTAGAAGGGTCGTATGAGTTATATAAATCTGAAGATATAATAGTTAATCTAGTAGTTACCGATAATACATCAGACCCTGGTGGTAGCTTAGGTTATGCTGATTCTGTTACTATTCCTAAATTAAATTTAGGTGCATCTGCACTAACAGGAGTGTTATCCAATGAGTCACACACTGTGGATGCAGCGTACACAGGAGATGTTTCAGATCTAAGCAACTCTGGCGGAGTGTTTTCTGTAT
>CEPE01124688.1_pt1 | contig 28544 bp, 21 predicted proteins | sample 530531 | NCBI WGS metagenome assembly CEPE01 (sample SAMEA2620273, study PRJEB7988) | marine metagenome | biome: marine biome (ENVO:00000447); feature: deep chlorophyll maximum layer (ENVO:xxxxxxxx); material: "saline water (ENVO:00002010), including plankton (ENVO:xxxxxxxx)" | depth 80 m
AATTGTTGCTAAGAAAGACTTATCACGTGACTTGCCAGGTATGGCGTGGGATTTGCTACCAGATATTAGCAAATATAGAACTGCTGGTTGGCACTCTTGGTCAAATAATACGGAAAATGCTCCGTTTGCAGCGTTATACACAAGCCTGGGTTGTCCTTTTAGGTGTTCATTTTGTATGATTAATATTATCAACAGAACAAATCCCGCACTAGACATAGCTAGCGCTGATAGTAATGTGTTTAGGTTTTGGGAGCCTGAGTTTATGATTAGACAATTTGATGAGATTGCAGCAATGGGCGTTAAAAACGTCAAGATTGCAGACGAATTATTTGTTCTTAATCCGCGACACTTTTTAAAGATATGTGAGATGTTAATTGAAAGAGATTATGGTTTTAATATCTGGGCATATTCTAGAATTGATACTTGCAAGCCAAAGTATTTAGAAACACTAAAGAAAGCTGGTGTAAACTGGCTTGGGCTTGGTATTGAAAATCCAGATCAGGTGCTTAGAAAAGAAATTCACAAAGATGGATTTAAAGAAGTTCGTATTCTTGATATTATGAACGAAGTTAGAAATGCCGGTATCAACATTGGCGGAAACTATATTTTTGGCTTACCAATGGATACTGAGGAATCACTACAGGCAACGTTAGATTTTGCACTAGAGCACAAAACAGAAATGACTAATATGTATTGCGCCATGGCATATCCCGGTAGCCCACTACACCTCACAGCAAAAAAGAAAGGTTGGAAGCTTCCTGATACATATGTTGGCTATAGCCAGCATGCATATGAAACGTTAAACTTATCGAATGACAACCTTACAGCAAAGCAGATTCTTGCATTTAGAGATAAAGCTTGGATGACATACCACACCGATCAGTCATATCTTAAATTACTTGAAGATAAGTTTGGCGTTAAAGCAAGGAAAAATGTAGAAAAATCTACCAAGATTAAACTTAAGCGTAAGCTTCTGGGTGATTAATGAGGCAAAAAATATCTATGATATGCCCAACAAGAGGGCGCCCAAAAATGTTAGAAAGATTTGTTAACAGTTTGTACGAACGTGGCTCTAGCAATCTTTTAAATACAGATGTGTTTGAGCTTCTTTTAATTGTTGATGATGATGACGATGAGACTATAGAATTTTATAACAACAACTTGTCTGAAAACAAAACAATAAAACTGATAACAAGAGAAAGAAGCAAGTTTTTTAATAGAGATTATTTAACATTTGGTGCCTCCAAGTCTTCTGGAGATTTAATTTGGGGCATCGCTGATGATGTAGAGATTATTGTAGATAATTGGGATGATGTTTTATTAAACAAAGTAAATGAGTTTGAAAAATTTGTAGAACATGGACAATTAGCAAATCATTTTTATTGCTGGAAGCCTGGACAAAAAGCATTTTACATTAATATTGATTGTGGAGATAATGATTTTCAAGATTTTTCTATTTGTCGATGTTCTTTTCCAATTATAACTCGCGAAGCTTTTGAAAAATTAAATTTTTTCGCACCTCATGAATGGAAATTTTGGGGTGCTGATTATGGCCTTGGAGAAATTTATAGAAGGGCCGGCTTCGTATTATCCTTATCTGAAATTAAAGTAGCGCACTGGTCGTGGGCTAATAACAATTCAGATTATATAAGAGAAAAAGATGAGACTAATAAAAATAGTGAAAATATTAGTTCAGAGTGTGAAATGGCAGGCGCGCTATATAAAAAAGAGGAAGAAGTTATAAATAAATATGTTAATATACTTGTTAACAATAACGTTTATAGAAAATATGCTCCATCAAGAATTAGCTTTGAATCGATGGCAGACCCGATTAATTATTTAGCAGCTGAAATGATTTCATTAAAAAAATCATGTGATTTGATAGAGCCAACTTGCACACAAGTAATGATGGATTGTCCAAAGTGTAAGTTTGAAGATATTAATATGGAATCTGTAAAACCTCCAACGTGCCCTCATCATCCTGATAAGCCCATGTTTGCTAGAATTTTAGCTAAAAATAATGACAAGTATTGTAAAGATTTTGATCTTTGGACAGATTGCGCCGTTGAAGGGTGTGATGTGTCTTATTTTTTTTCAGGACAAGAATATAATTGTCCAAATCCTTCATGTGATTATGCAGGCTTGTTTGATTTCAAATTGCACAAAACAATAGATGCGAGATTAAAAATACATAATTTACATAATAGATTAAAATCATTAACACAAAAATTTAATGATATGTTAAAATTAGTTGAGGAGAGATAATCACAATGACATATAAAAAATTTAGAGCAAACGATATTAAGTATCCTCTTGCTATGGAGACAATTAGCGATGAAGATATTGATGCGCTTAGCGAATGGCTTAAGTCATACCCAAAACTTACAAAGGGCGATTTAACTTTAGAATTTGAAAAACTATGGGCTGACTATGTTGGAACTAAATACGCTGTTTTTTGCAATTCGGGCTCATCAGCTAATCTTTTGATGGTTTATGCTGCGCTGCACAATGGACATATTGAGAATAAAAAGATTGCTGTTCCATCTGTAGGATGGGTCACCACATTATCTCCAGCAATTCAGTTTGGTTTAGAGCCAGTAATGGTAGGCGCAGATCCAAATACATTTGGCATGGATCTAGATCAGCTTGAAAAACTTTGTGAGGATGATTGTCCTGACGCCGTTATTTTTGTTCAAGTTTTGGGAGTGCCCCACTACAAAGAAAGAATGATGGAGCTAAAAGAAAAGTATGGATTTATTCTTTTGGAAGATTCATGCGCTGCACTCGGTGCTGAGTATTCTGATGGATCTATGGTCGGAACACTTGGCGACATGTCTAGTTTTTCTTTTTACTTTGGCCACCAACTTTCATCAATTGAAGGCGGTATGGTAAACACAGATAGCAAGGAATTATATGACTTGATGCTAATGCTTCGTAGTCATGGCTGGGGTAAGGATTTAGATCAAGAAACATATGATGGCATGATCGAGGAACACGGCATTGATGATTTTCATAAACCGTTTACTTTCTTCGTTGCTGGATTTAACTTACGCTCTACAGACTTGCAGGCATTTATTGGCATTAGGCAAATGGAAAAGGCTAAGTGGGTCGCACAAAGAAGATATGAAAATCACGTTCGGTATGCACAGAATCTTGAGGGGCATGTTCAGTTTCAAGATTGGCGAAACCATAAGCCGGTATCTATTTCTTTTGGAGCGCTGGCCACCAGCAAAGAACACCGCACAGAAATTGTCAATAGATTAGTTGACAGCAAAATTGAGACAAGAATTTTTAGTGCTGGTAACTTAGGTCTTCATCCTTTTTGGGTGCGTAGATACGGCAAATTTGATGATGAAATGAGTAACATTATTCACTCGCGAGGATTTTTTGTACCAAACTATCCTGAGCTTACAAACGAAGATATTGATTATATTTGTAGCGTAATTAAAGGTGAGTGATGAAAGTCCTTGTTATAGGCGATAGTTGCGAAGACGTATTTATTTATGGAAATTGTGATCGTCTAGCTCCTGCAGCCCCCGTGCCTGTTTTTGTTGAGACACATCGAAAGTCTAACAGAGGCATGGCGGGCAATGTTTATGAGAATGTATTGTCTTTTGGTATTGAATGTGATTTGATTACTAATTCTGCTGAGATTGTAAAAACAAGATACGTGGAAAAGAAAACAAATCATATGATTGTTCGTGTTGATACCGGAGAGCAAAAAGTAGACAGAATTGAAAACATATCCGATATTAATTTTGAAGATTACAACGCAGTCATTATTTCTGACTATAACAAAGGATTTCTACTAGAGCATGACATAGAAACAATCGCAGCCAGCCACCCGCTTGTTTTTTTAGATACCAAAAAAATTATCGATGATTGGGCCATGGATGTTGATTTTATTAAAATCAACGAAGTTGAACATAATAAAACACGGACATCTATTAAAGATTTTGATTGGATTTCGGACAAGTTAATAGTTACAGCTGGCGAAAAAGGTTGCTTTTATAAAAGCTTGATATTTCCTGTTGATAAAGTCGAGATTAAAGATCTAACAGGTGCAGGCGACTCGTTTCTTTCTGCTTTAGTTTATAGCTATTTGAATGATAGAGATATTTTTATTGCAATTAAATACGCAAACGATTGCGCAACAAAAGTTGTGCAACAAAAAGGAGTTAATACAATCAATGACGTTTAAAGAATATTACGAATACTATCTCACACTACACCAGAACAAAACAAATAGATATTTACATGTACTCGGACAGATGGCAACAATTAGCTACGTTGCATTTTCAATTTATGTTGGCTGGTGGTGGGCGTTATTAGCTGCACCGTTTGTGGTGTATCCATTTGCTTGGAGTGGTCATTATTTTTTTGAAAAAAATGAGCCTGCTGCGTTTACAAATCCTATTTGGGCGAAGGCATGCGACTGGGTTATGCTTAAAGATATTTTAACAGGAAAACTTAAGTGAAGATTATGATCCTATGCTACCCAAGGGTAGGCAACAGATATCTTAATAGTAAAATCAATGAGTGTTTTAATCCACACCCTTCGGATCCAAATTACAATAAAGAATATCAAAAACAACTTTTCAAACAAGGCATGCATGTTTTATCAACACATGATAGAAATGTTGATTTTTTGTACCAGCACAACGAACTAAAAAGCACAGATATTTTTATACACCTCATAGCAAATCCTTACAATAGTGTTACTTCGTTTTTCAATAGATGGCCAGAGTCGGGATATGAAAAAAACAAAAATCCTGGCTATAAACTTTCTGATAATCAAATAAACCCTTTGCCAATTGATATTATTGAAAATTGTCATAATAGTTTTGCAATCCACATGAGTGGTCCTGATTGTTCTTTTTCACCTGCTGTGAGAAACTCTATGAAAAAATATGCACCAAGCGATTTTCAAAAAAACAATTATCAAGAATTAATGTTGAGATGTGATTTTTTACAATATGAACATCATTTTGATAGAATTATAAATAATAGTTTAGACATCAAGATGATTACAATAAAATATGAAACTATGTCAAAGCCTGAAAATATTGATAAACTTAGAAAGTTTTTAGGATTTGGATTTGATAAATTAAATTTTGATGATTTTAAATTAAGAAAAACTGATTGGCGAAATAGTGTATTTAAAGATGAAATAGAAAACGTATACGGCTCTTTATATAGAAAATACACCGCAATGCCCGATGTCAAAATATGGAGATAAAATGAAAATTGTCTGGACTAATGGCTGTTTTGATGTTTTACATCGCGGTCATTTTGAAATGTTTAAATATGCTAAGTCTTTTGGTGATCAATTAATTGTCGGCATTGATTCGGATGAAAAAGTTCGCAATGACAAAGGCCCAAGCCGACCACATAATTGTGTCGAAGACAGAAAGTTTGCTTTAGAGTGTATTAAGTATATCGATGAGGTTGTTGTTTTTAGCTCACGCGAAGGATTAGAGCAAGAAATACGACAACTACAGCCTGATGTAATGGTAATTGGCTCAGATTGGAAAGGTAAAAATGTTGTAGGTGAGGAATATTGCACAGAATTAAAGTTTTTTGATAGAATAGAGGGGTATTCAACCACCAGCATACTGGAGAAAAGCAATTGACTTATGTTTTCGATATAGATGGAACTATTTGTAGTAATTCAGAAGGCGATTACGATTATGCTGAACCAATTGAATCTCGTATACAAATGGTCAATAGTCTTTATGATGAGGGCCATACGATTGTTTTACAAACAGCGCGAGGCATGGGAAGAACCAACAATAATCAAACAGCTGCATATGTGCTATTTTATGATTACACCGTTCAACAATTAGAAACTTGGGGAGTAAAATATCACTCATTGTTTTTAGGAAAACCATCAGGTGATGTTTATGTTGACGATAAGGGCGTTAAAGACGCTGAGTTTTTTGATATTTATAAGGAAGTTAAGCAATGAGCAAAAAGAAACAACCACTACCAATGAAGCATGTTCCAAAGGGCTGGGGATGGGAACGTTGGATTGTAAATTGTCCTGAGTACTGCGGTAAGCTTTTGTTTTTTAACAAAGGCAAGCGGTGTTCTTGGCACTTTCATAAGATTAAAGATGAAGTTTTTTATTTACAATCGGGCAAGATGATTGTCTACTACTCTAGAAATGATGATATTGAGCAAGCAAATCAAATCATCCTTAATCCAGGAGAAAAATTTCATGTAGCCACCGGTTTAAGACACCAAATGGTCGCACTTGAAGATAGTGAATTATTTGAATTTTCAACAGAGCATTTTGATTCAGATAGCCATAGGATCATCAAGGGAGACTAGATGAAGCTAGTTGTTATTACGGGCTGTCTTGGTCTAATTGGTTCTTATGTAACTCGAAAGTGCCTTGAAAAAGGATGGAAGGTATATGGTGTTGATAAATGCACATATGCAGCCAATGTTGAGTTTTTAGATGAATTTAATAATTATGAAAATTTTTCATTTATAAGAAAAGATATAGCAAGATTAAAGCACTTACCTGATTGTGATTACGTAATTAACATAGCTGCTGAGTCTCACGTTGGAAATAGTATTATTGATAGCTCAGATTTCTTGCAATCTAATATTGTTGGAGTTAAAAATTTACTAGATCTTATTCGTAACAAACAGCACAACGTTAGTGATCGACCAATATTTTTTCATTTTAGCACTGATGAAGTATATGGTGATATTGACTTGGGTGTTCATTGCGAAACAGACATTCTTAAACCTAGCAATCCATATTCTGCATCAAAAGCTGCTGCTGATATGTTGATACTTGCATGGGCAAGAACTTATGGAATAAATTATATAATTTTACGCCCAACAAACAATTACGGCATCGGTCAATATCCAGAAAAATTAATTCCTTTAGTGGTCAAAAACTTGATGCGTGGTAAAAAAATTAAGCTACACGACAAAGGAGAGCCAATTAGAAATTGGCTGCACTCAGATGATACAGCAGAGGCAGTAATAACACTAATTGAGTCGGGTGCCGTTGATAACATCTATAATGTTGCTGGTGGATTTGAACAAAAAAATATTGATACTGCGATTAAAATTTTTGAATGTTACTTTGAGGAAAAAAGAAACTGGGATGAATATCTTGATCTTTCACATGTTAGAGAAGGACAAGATGTTCGTTATGCATTAGACGACAGCCGGCTCCGATTACTTGGCTGGGAGCCAAAAAAACAATTTGATCAAGAGATTATCAACATAGTTGATTATTATAAAAACAATTTTAAATGGTAAAGGAGAAAGAAATGCAATTATCAGATCAAGCGTTAGGAGCTATTATGATGGCTTTACAGGAATCCCTTTTAAATGAGTTGGATATTGTTCCAATTCTTAAAGGTTTTAAACTTGAGGACACTGGTGAAGGACTAACCGTAACCAACCCCCCAACTGTTAGATTTACAGATAACAGCCAAATCACAAACGAAGATTTGGTAAAAATGGCTAAGCCAAGAAATGCCTAGATATAGGTATATGTGTAATGAGTGCACACTTACTTTTACATTAGTTCACGGAATCAATGAAGTACTGGTTGATTGCCCTAAGTGTGACGCCACTCAAAGCATGGAAAAGCTTTTGTCAACGCCGATTATTATAAAAAGCGATATTCAAATTAGCCAAGACAAAGTTGGCGAATTGACAAAAGAATATATTGAAGAAAATCGTAGGATTTTACAAGAACAAATTAAAGAAGCAAAAAGCGAAGACTATGAGCAGACTTGATATTATACTTTCAGCGTTACTAACATTTTCAGTTATTTTAAACATAGGTTTGATAATTTATGTTAGAACAGCCATATTACAACTTTTATCCGTTTCTGAGGAATTGGGTGATTTTCAACAAATGGTGAATTCATTTGCTGCTCACCTTAAAGCGGTTTATGAGTTAGAAAGTTTTTACGGAGATGAAACATTGAATGGGCTTTTACAGCACGCAATTTCATTTAATGAGCAATTAGAAACATTTGAGTACATTTATTCGCTGACGGAAGAAACAAATGAAGGAAATAATTTAATCGATGACAATCAAGAAGAAGAAGAGAACGCGCTCGAAACGTAAAAATTATTATTTTACTCAAGAACACGAAGACGCTATCATACAATACGCAAGCACTAATTGTATTAAAGTTAGAACAGATCTTTATATCAAATGGATTCAACCAGCGTTTAATGAAATGGTGGACAAAATCGTATTTACTTATAAATTTACTAATTTGCCAAATTGTGATTCTTTAAGAGATGAGTGTAAAATATGGCTAATGACCATTCTTGATAAGTATGATCCAAGCAAAGGTTCTAAAGCATTCTCCTACTTTTCTGTTATAACAAAAAATTGGTTTATTCATAAAGTTAAAAAACAACAAAAACAAAACAAACGCGAAGTTGATTATGGTAATATTTCTAAGAAATTTGAGGAAGAATATCTTTCAACCAATGTTTCTTATCTAACAGAAAGAGAGCACGATGAATTTTGGCAATCATTTTATGTTGAATTAAAATCATGGGACGCGTCTTCTATGAAAGAGAACGATTTAAAAGTATACAAAGCAATCATAATACTTTTTGAATCAAAAGAGGACATCGATATTTTTAACAAAAAGGCTATTTATTTATACCTAAGAGAAATTACCGGTTTGAATACAAAACAAATTGTCAATTCGTTAAAAAAGTTTCGTAAAAAATATAGCGTGTTCAAGCAAGGTTGGGAAAATGGAGAGTTATGAGCAGCAAAGATTTAGAATCCTTAATAGACGAAGCGCTTGACAACATTAGAAACGATAGAAAAGCCGCTAGAGAGTTCTTAAATGAAATTGCCAACCAAATAGCGTCTGACGCAGAACAAAATAAATACCTCAGCCCAGTTGCAGCTAAGCATATTGAGACTCTTCAAAGATCTAACGAGCAACTAGTTAAATTAATTGGTATCCGTCATAAAGGACAGAAGGATACTATGGAGCTTTCTGCAAAAGATAAAGATAGCTTGTTTGATTTAATTCAGGGAGAAACTTAAAATGCCTGTTAGAGAGTTTTTAAGCGCAACTGATTTTTCCCGTCCTAATGAAGCAATGGATTTGTACTCTAATACAATTAGAAGGGGAGTAGAATATAATTCTTTTGGTAAAAAAACAATTTTTGAGGCTATCATATTAAGCAGACCATTTTATCTTGTTGATGCCCAAATCACCGATGAGGGCGATGTTCAAACAAGAAGAAACACAGAAGAAGGCCGACTATCAAAGTTTGCGTTTAAAGCTAGAATTATAGGAAATCCATCTCCACATGATTATCTTCCTGATCCATGCAAAATGAATGGAGAAACAGAAGAAGAACAAAGCGCAATTATGCGAGTTGTTAACTTGCATACAACGTTTGTTTCTTCAGATGACTACACCCGATCTAGTACCGGTCTTCCAAATGTTGGCGACAAAGTTAGAGTAGAGTTAGAAAAAAATGTTCATTCGTACAATTTACAATTTGGTAAATTTGTTGGTTTGGCAGATAATAATGTTGGCGCTCCTTTAACTAATGAAGAACTTTGCGCCTCAACAAGAACAATTTTTGGTGGTGCGCTTTCTACATCTTTAACATATTCTACTGCTGGCGCTTGTGGTGAAAGAATGGGAACTGCTGGCGAAAGAAGAACTATAGATTTTAATTGTTTTAAATTAACAAGACAATGCCCTCCTGGCAACCAGTCTTCAACAGACATTGAACAATACTTAGGACCAACTTCGTGGGAGAATTGGTTAGCTGCCGTTCGCGCTCACGAAGCGCCGTCTTATTCTACGGTAAACTCAGCGGGATATTTAGGGCATTATCAATTTGGAGTTGCTGCTTTAGAGACTGCTGGGTATTTAAGAACTGGAAGTTGGAATTCTATGGGCGACTGCAAAGGTCAATCTGAGGCATGCCGACCTACCACTGATAGCGTTATTGACAATGATTCTAATTGGACTGGCCAAAACGGAGTTAACAACAAAGCTGATTATCTTGCAAACAAAAATGGTTGCCAAGAAGACGCAATCCGTCGTCATTCAAATACTCATTTTTCTTATCTTCGTCGCAACAATAAGTTAGATTTAAGCAATCCTAACGATGTAGGAGGAATGCTAGCTTCTGCTCACTTAAGAGGCGCCGGAGGCGCTAGAGATATGCGTGATGGCACAGAGCTTGCAGATGCAAATGGAACGTTTCCAACCACTTACTATGTGGAAATCGGTAGTGCAGTTTGTTAATTTAGTATAAGGAAAATTAAAATGCCCGTTAGAGAATTTTTAAATGCAACCGATTTTTCAAGACCAGAAGAGGCAATGGATTTATATTCTAATTCTGTTAGGAGAAGAATGCAATATGATTCTTTTGGCGACAAGACCGTCTTCGAAGCAATTATACTAAGCAGGCCATTTTATCTTGTCGACGCTCAAATAACTGACGAAGGTGATGTCCAAACAAGAAGAAACACTGAAGAAGGTCGCCTGAGCAAATTTGCCTTTAAAGCACGAATTTTAGGAAACCCATCACCGCATGACTACTTGCCAGATCCTTGTAAAATGAACGGCGCCACTACCGAAGAACAAAGAGCAATTATGCGAGTTGTCAATTTGCATACAACGTTTGTTTCTTCAGACGATTATACCCGTTCAAGCGAGGGTCTTCCTAACGTTGGTGACAAAGTTAGAGTAGAGTTAGAAAAAAATGTGCACTCATATAATTTACAATTTGGTAAATTTGTTGGCTTAGCCGACAATAATGTTGGCGCGCCCTTAACTGACGCTGAATTGTGTGCCTCAACAAGAACAATTTTTGGTGGCGCCGCAGCTACTTCAGCTTTAGGAGCAGCTGCTCCAGTGTTGAGCGAAACTTCATTTGCTACAAGGCCAGAAGACTTATTAGCCCCCGGCCACACAGTTGGTTCGTCATCTGGCGCTGATTGGGGGTATAGAGAACTTCCACCAGGCAGATATAAGTGGCACAATGGAGTTGATATTCAAAATGTTCGTGGAAATCCACCGGCATATTCACTATGCAATGGAGTGGTAATGGATGTGTATCCCAGATCTGGACAATCGCTTTGTATAGCCCCGGACCCGTGCGTTGATGCCGGCTTTAGCGGGTGTTGTGGCGGCGGCAGAGGCAATTTTGTACGAATAAAATGCACTTCTGAAATCAAGGCCGGCCTTGGAGCTGGATCTCATTCGGTTCAATTTTCTCATTTGTATTCTGTCACGCAAGGAATAGAAGTAGGAACTAAAGTTATAATAGGAATGCAGATAGGCCAAGTTGGCAACACAGGCGCCTCTTTAGGCGATCATATTCATTTTGAGTTCTGGGCAAATAACAGCCGCACTGTACTTTCTCCTGATGGTACTTCAACTACTAGAGAACCAGACACCACAGGCGGCTGGACTACCGCACAAATTCAAGCTGCTGAAGCTGCAGGAACGGAGTACAATCCATTCCTTGATCCGACAATACCAAGTTCTTGGCCAACCGGTCGCGACCGGCCAAATAGATTTATTGCTATAATGAAAGATTGGTTTAAAAAATTTATTGCTGGTAATCCTTCAAGCAATACTTATTCAATTGAATGGTATAATAATTGTAAATCAAAACTTGCTGGTAAAACCACAAAAGAAGCGATTAATTCAGTATTAGAAGATGCAGTGGATTTTACGATGCCAAAGATGTATTCTGAGATAGCCTGTAAAGAAGCAACATAGTATTTATTATTAAGGTATTAAAATGTCACCACGTAAAATTTTTGACGGCAATAGATTCGGTCTTAATCAAAGAGAGAGCGAAGAATCTAATATTGTAAGAGATAGAGAACAATCGGCAAATTTAAGAGCACAAAGAACAAATCAAGGCACAGATTCAGATCCAGATACGCCTTCCCCGCGTCCTCGCTTGCGTTTATTTGACAGATTACAGGCAGGTCTACCAGTAAGAGATCTTCCATCTGATTCAGGTTTATTTCAAACAGATGGTTTATCTCCGAGAATTTCTTTAAGACCTGCTCCTGGCCAAAAGGTTATAAGCAAAAAAAATGCTTTTATTGTTTTTGGCAAAGATAGGCCCTCAACTCTTGCCTCTGGTTACGGAGGAAAAGGAGCTTTAAATTGTGACACTATTGATATTGTAGTAGGCAGAATGTCCTCTGCACAAAATGTTAACACAACAGCAAGATCAACTATTGTAAATCCTAATTTTGGTGCTGACGCTGCAAGAATTTACATTAGCCAATTAACAGATGTTGATAATAATTTTGGAATTGTTGATGGTATTGCTGGTAATATTAAATCTAGATCAGCTATAGGCATTAAGGCAGATGCTGTTAGACTTGTTGGCAGAGAGGGCGTTAAAATTGTTACTGGAAAAGCTCCTTTTGAAGGATTTCAAAATGGAGAAACCAACTCTCTTGGAGGAACAATAAAACAAATCCAGCCAAAAATTGAACTTATAGCAGGGAATGTTGAAGGTACTAGAGAAGTATTTACAAAAGACTTTCTTACATTTATGAGAAACAGATCAATTCCGCAAAAACAACAATTTATTAATGTAATCCAGCCAGTGACTCGAAGTCAAAATTTAGCGGATGGTTTAAAAGAACTTGTTACTCTTTTTGAATCATTAATACAATCAGTGCAAAATATGGCCACTATTCAAGCCGCAGCAAATGCAGCATTAGGGCTTGATTTATTTCCGCTCAATATAGCACATAAAGGAGTAGCAGGATCAGCGTCAGCAATTCAATTAGTGCAAATGGTGATCAATAGCACATATCAAACTCGTATTAATGCAAATATGTGGGCAGCTAATTATTGTGAACCATTTGGATATAAATATATTTGTAGTAGATCTGTTTATGCAACTTAGGTAAAAAAATGACAATATCTGATATTTTAAAATTACAAGACAAAGATGGCGATTTACTTATAGACGTTTGTAATGAGGTGGTAAGCGTACCAGAATCATTTAAGTGCCCTGATTGTGTAAAAAATCCATACGCTTCTGTTCCAAACTGGAAAGATTTGGACATTGATTCAGCATTTTTTAACGAAAAAGAATGCAAATATCAAGTATCTGTTGTTACTAGATACACATCAACAATGGATTATTCTATTTTACAGAAAACTGAAGTCACTGAAGAAGAAGCTGCCGAAGGAACAAATGCAAGATTTGAAGAATATGCTGTTGCTGCATTGGAGTCTATTTTAGCAGAAAACAACAAAGAAATTTCAGAAAATTCTCGCATTTTACTATTACCAAAATTAGAATATGAACAATTTTATTTAGATTCTCGACCTAATTCAAGATTAACTTTATTATATTCCATTCCGTTTGCTGATTTACAAAGCGTGCCAGACGACACCGGAGGAGAATCTTCAGATGACGAAGACGAAGAAGATAATATATCCACTGGCGGCAGTATATCTATGACAATTAATGCAGCAGATATAAAACCAAAAATTATAAGAGTAAGAAAAGCATTACGCTTATATTCAAAATATTTAACTGCGTTTAGAGCACTTGAAAGTGGGAATATTCTTATTGAAGATAGTAATGCGGTATTCAATCTTCATAATTATGGTGATTCGGGAAAATTTTCAAAATCCACACTTGGCTCTATAGCTAATGAAATAGATTCTTTTTTATCCGCTAGAGGCTTTAATATAGTTGGACTAGGCGGAGGTGGTCTTTTTCAAGAGCAAGTCGATAAATTAAAATTTGAATTTGATTCAAAATATAAATTAAAAACAATTCAAGTTTTTACCATTGGTTGTGGCGAAGAATCAATCATATATGGAAGTAAAAAAGTTAAATCATTAAGCAAAAAAGAAGCGTTTAGAGATCCAACTGCCGTGGCATATTTTGTCAATTTAAATGAAATGGATGCAGAACTTCAATCGCGTGAAGGCCCAGACTGGAAAGAATTTATTGTAAAACACACGTTTCCTCCAGTCTATCACACTGTTCAAGCGGTACAGCCTCAGCCAAATTCACGTAGTTGTATTAATGCTACACTAGCAAAAGAAAGTAAACAACTAGGACAAGATTTGCTTGACTCAACGTTTAGTATTGGAGATGCCATAGTTGCAAAATTCAAACAAAACAATTGCTTGAACGAAGTTGATGAGCTTGAGGAAGAAGATGTAGATTTAGGGCTGCAGGTTACACCCGATGTTGATCGCGCGAATAAAACAATACTCGAAATGGCTACTGAGCAAGCTTTTGCTACAATGGAAGATGAAGATCAAATATTTTCTAGTTTGTGTGCTGGTATTTTAGATTCCGCTGGTATGACAAATGGATTTTCATCTTTTTCATTAGAAGATATTTGGACAGAGGGCCTTGACAAAATTAAACTTTGCGGAATGTTTGAATTATTAATAGAAACATCAAATTGTTTAATGAAAGGCTTAACTTTTGAAGAAGCGGCATCAAGTATTGTAAAATCTGCTTTAAAAGGAATGTCAATGGAAAACTTAACAGATTTCTTTACTCAAACATTACCACCAAACGCAGCGAGAGAAATACAATTATTAGCCGAAAGAAAACTTCAAAACGGAGAAGTTTTTCCGGAAGGAGGTCTTGCAGAAGAAATTTCAAGAACTGCTAATCAAGAATCTCTACAAGCTTATTCGTTAAATCCTTTTAATGAAACGAGTGATATACCTGAAGAAAACGAAACACCACAAGATCTTTCAGAAGGAAATCAAACTACCCCAAGTTCAAATAGAACGCAAGACACTAGCATAACTTCGACCCCACAACAAACAGATAGAAAAACACTTTTAAGCAATGTAAAGTTTACACAATCAGAGGCCGGCCTTAACACTACCTTAAATAAGAATGTATTAATTGAGGCTTATATATTGGCCTTGGTGGATTACTATTCTGGCGAAATGATTTTGGTATTAAATATGCTTAACAAATATCCAGGCGCTCGTTTAATCGCAAAAGCAATTAAATTTATGGATTGTCCCCAGGACCCTGTGATTGAGCCATCTATACCAGATTTTATGCAAAGTCTTAGACTTGTAGACTGCAGCACGCCCTTCAATATAGTATCTCCAAAAATTCAAAATCCTTTTGGCTGGATACCAGAAATATTTGATTTTCCAAAAATTTTGTTTGATCTTTTAAAGGCTGGCATGGTTGAATTAATATTAAAAATTATTATTCAGATGTTATCTAAGATATGTAAGCTACTTGGTTCAGCTTTATGTACAGGACTAGGAGCAGTAACTTCATTAGGCGCTAACGCTATTGCAGGTGATAATTCTGGATTTGGCGGAAGAGATGAATTTAAAAATATTATTAGAAACACTATTTGTGGCGATGACGCTGATGAAAATCAAATCAATGATACAATTAATGATCTTTTTGAAAAACTTGGTTTCAATCCTGAAGCTTTGGCAAATCAAGAAAGAGTAGATCAATTTGTTGGAGATATATCATCATCCACAACGCAATCAGAATTTATGTCAGCAATGTTAGGAAATCCATCAGCTGAATTTTTACAAATTATCGATCAACTGATAGAATTTGAATATTCAGACTTTAGAGGCAATGTTTCTAACAAACAAAGCATTGAAGATTTTTTCAATAATATAGGTAATTTAATGCCTGTTGATTTGCGAGATGCCATGGCAGATCAGCTGGAACAAGAACCAATTAGTAATTTACCAGCTAATCCCTCATTATGTGCCACTGAAGAAGACCTTGAAGATTTTTGTGAAAGAAGAGCTTCTTTGTTGTCTGGTCGTGCGACTCCGGATCAAGCGGCGTTAATGTGTGAGCAAGATAGAGATAGACTTAGAGCTTCGTTAGATGAGATAAATGATTTAGTTCATCTTGGTGTTCCAAACGCATTAGCGCTACCTGATATAGTATCAGATCCTGGCTGCAACAATGGTTTGATTCCTTTTGAAACAGAAGATATGATGAATTCTTCCATGGATGTTATTGACAATGAAATGAAAAGAATTAAACTTGCGTACACAACCGATTTTATAGGCAATGGCCCTGGTCAAAGTCGCTGGGGTATGATTAACATGATTATGTCCGATACTCTTGGTAATCCACTCACGGCACACCACAGAAAAAACTTTTTTCAAAACCGATACGTTGATTTTTATATTGACGGAGCCTCTGATAATGATGGTCGTGTTCCGATGATTCAAAGACAAAGAGGAGCATATCCTTCTAAAGTTGCAGAGTGGCTTCAGTATCAAATTAATGATTCTTTTAATGATCTTGGATGGGCAACAACTTCTGATTTACATGAATCTTTAAATTTTGTAAGCAATAATAGTATTGGAGAAAAAGAAGTATCTTTAGTCGATTTCAGCACCATGGGGCTTACTAGTGGTCTTTATGACACGCCACAAGTAAATCTATGGGAATTGCCTGATTTAGGTTTATTTTCTACAACATCAATTAAGTGGGAATCTAAAAAAATAAAATTAGTAAGAAAGGCCAGAAAATCCACCCCAGACATGAAATTAATTTTTAAAGATAATGCGAAAGGATATAGATACGGAGAAAATTCATCAAATTCTGCCTATTCATATGGATTTGATATAAGCGTTTTTATTTCAGATCTTTATACAACCAGAAATATTCCCGGTGACAACCAACTAGCAGCAACTCCAGCCACAGTGAATCGCCCTAAAGATAATATAAGATTATTAATTGAAAAAAAATTCAATCCTGGCGCTAAAATTGTATCCCCTAATGCTTCAAATGTAGTTGACGATGGTTTGAAAAATCCATTTGGATCTGATAATGATGAAAGTAAAGTAGTTACCGAAAGATATGATGAAATATATTTTGAAGACACCACAATTGATGATATACAAGATGAAAACTATCCTAAATTTAATGAATGTTTTAGACAAAAATCTGATTATATTCCTCAAGTTGTTTTGTTGAGAGAATTAATAACCAATAAAAACGCTGAAATAGAATTAGACGAAGTAAAGTCTTTTTACGATTCTTTAATGAATGATTTAATGAAAGAAATTTTATTTGAAGTTGGAGATAATGAGGCCGCATTTACTTATGGGGCAGAATACGATAATTTATCTGAAGACGATGTAGAATATGTTTTAGGTCCCGGCTTTCGAGATTCTGGAATGCCATACGGAGAAGCTGAAATAGAATCAGAAGACGAAGATGGGAATACAATATATCGTAATATCATTAAAGACGATTCAATTTTAGGAATGAGTCGAATGCAATATCAAATTGAAAATGAAGGACGCGATGACACAAACAGAGTGTTCTATTTGGATCCAAACACATTTGGCGGAACATATATGAATCCAGCAGTTTATATTTCTCCTCTTAAAAACGAAGGCTGGATGGGTATGATTGATGTTTTATTTCCTGAAATTACACATTGCAAAGACAATAAAAAAGTAGATTTAGTAAACTTTTCTGAAATTTCAGAAATTGTTAACGATCGTTTGCCAAAAATTCCACATGATGATCGCCTAAAAGCAACAGATAAAGATTGTGTAACAGAACTTGCGTATAATAAATTATTGTCTAGAGATTCTGCAGCAACAATTGAAGGTCTTTTAATATCAACAATAAGAATATTTATTACAAGTCATATTGTTAGATCGTTGGCTACTTTTTCTAAATTTAAAATTGATTTTCCTAATGTTTTTAGTGGCTTGTATGCTGCTTTTATAGTTGAAGATATGGAAAAAGTTTTATCTGGAGCAGATAGTGATTCTGAAGAGCGTTTAAGTTTATTTAAAGATGACGAATTTTGGTATTCGTTTTTAGAACAAGCAGTTCAAACATATGCTAGAAACGTCGATTTGGAAATTATTCAAGAACCAACTCAATATGTTTTAGATGCTTTATTAGGCTTAAATGATTTGCAAGAGAATTTTTATTATCCCAATAGGATGGATTTACAAGCAGAAAAAGAATCCGGAAGAATCAAACAATCAAAACTATTAAAAAATTATCGACAAGAAAGTAGACTCAACTCCATTTATAAAACAAGAAAGTTGGCTAAAAAAGTTTTAACCCAGATGGTTATTGATGAACTGAATAACATGTCTTCATCGTTGCGAACAAACTTAGAAACCATTGGCCTTAAGCCAGAAATTGATGATTTGGCATCTTATCTTTTTTCTAATTTTGTTTATGATTCGACTATAGATATATCTGAAGAAAATTTAATTGAATCTAGTGAGGAGCTACCAAGCGAGGCAGGTTTAGAAAACCTGTACACTGCTGGAAATGAGTTTAGTGTTTATGAGGTCAATGATGAAGAATCAGAATATTCAAAAGGAGATGTATATTCTGGCTACTATCATACGCATGAAGAAGATGATGGCACTCTAAAATATATGGCCGGTGATGTTCATACACAAGCAGCACATAATGTTTTAAAACCATTTTCTACAAAAATGATAGTTCCAATTGGTGATTGTGCAAACCACGGAGATTCAATAGATTCGACAACTGAAATGCCCTTCTACTTACAAAAATACACTTTAATTGATGGAGTTAGATATTCTCCAAATGATGCAGTAGAATTAATTTTAGAAAATGATAATGCTTTAAACATTTCAGATATTTATCCGGGAACAATGGAAGTTGTGCGTGATGAAGATAATAGGGCAATTTCTTTAACTGGAGAACTAGGCGTTAGACATGGTATAAGTTTTTCAATTATTATTAATGGCGAAACTTATGAGCTAACTTCTGTTGAAGTAGATTCTTTGGATACCACAATTGGTCAATTTATACCATTGCAAGGAAATAGCAAACTTTTATTGTGTTTAATAAATTTGTTAAAAGAAGATAAAATATTTAAGTTAGTTTATCGATACATTTTTCCATTAAATAAGTTTACGTCACTAGCAGCAATTTATAACGGAATGGGTTTTTTGCCGTCAATTGGCGAAGTAACTGTTGCAAACAATGATTCCTTTGGAGCCGGCTCAACTTCAGCAGATCAAAAACCCGGCATGCGCGCCGAATTTGAACAATTCGAGAATGCTGATGGCTCAACAAGTGTTGTTGGAAGTTCGATTGGTACTGACGGATGGGCTAGCTATACAGATAGGCAACCTGGAATTATTGGTGGGCTATTTGTCACCGAATGGGATTCATGGGATCAAGAATTATTACAAAGAACTAAAAAAACAATTAAAAGAAAATTTAGGCGTCATTATAATTCTGCCAGGCTCCGGCCTGGACAATTTGATTTACCTGATGTTGGCGAAGCGTTTATGAATAATCTTAGAGCCAATTTAAAGCCTGCGGTTGGAAAACCACTATTGCCATGGTGGAAAAAAAGCAAATTTAGAAACAATCCGTTTGATTCTAAAGGGAATATTTGTGAAAAGGAATAATTATATTGAGGTTTTATAATGTCTAGATTAGGAATATCAATACCTTTAACCCTTGATGAGGGAACAGGATTTACTTCAATTATAACTTTTAAACAGCTTGTTAGGCAAAATTTAAAAATGTTAATTTTAACCATGCCTGGCGAGCGAGTAATGGTTCCTGAATATGGAGTTGGCCTAAAGCAGTATTTATTTTCTAATTTTGGAGAGAACGTTTTTGGCGCTATACAGCAAAAAATAACAGAACAGGTAAATATTTATTTACCAGCTGTAAAAATTAACGATATCATTTTCGATTCTTCATCGCCTGACACAAGTACATTAGGATTAACCATTAAATATAGCATTCCAAGATTAGGAATACGTGATAATTTGCAGGTCACCACATAGAGAGGAAATTGCATGCCAAAAGATTCAAATAAATCAGTACCAATAAAATATACAAGTCGTGAATTTTCTGAAATAAGAAATGATTTACTTGAAATAGTTGAAAGATTTTATCCAGATAAATTTCAAGATTGGAGCGAAGGATCTTTTGGTTCGCTAATGATCGACTCGGTTGCATATGTTGCAGATCAACTATCTTTTTATCTTGACTATAATGTAAATGAAAGTTTTTTAGATACTGCATATCAATATGGAAATATTACTCGTCATGGTAGGGCTCTTGGATATAAACCACGAGCTAGAAGTTCTGCGTTTGGTAAAGTTGCGTTATTTGTTTTAATACCTGCTTCAGCCACAGGGCTTGGCCCTGATCAGCTATATACTCCAGTTTTACAAAGAGGCACCACCTTTACTTCTAAAAATAACATATCATACATTTTGACACAAAACGTTGATTTTGGACTTACAACTAATCCGAGAGTTGTAGCTAGGGTTAATGATACAACAGGAGCCCCCACTTTTTACGCTGTGAAAGCTTATGGAGATGTTGTATCTGGCATTTTACAACAAAATACATATAATATTGGACCTTTTGAAAGATTTAAAACAATAAGTATTAATGATCCTAATGTTGTAGAAATTATTAAAGTTGTAGATGCTCAAGGAAATGAATATTTTGAGGTTGATTATTTGTCTCAAGATATAGTTTATAAAGAAATTTCCAACAATAATTATTTGAATGATAACGTGCCGTCTATTTTGAAACCCATGCTAGTTTCAAGAAAATTTACAACTACCAGAAATAGAAGCAGCACCACTATACAATTTGGCTCTGGAGACGAAAGCGCTGGCAATGTTGTGGCTGAGCCGCAATCAATGGCTATTGATTTATTTGGAAAAAACTACACCACTGATATAGCATTTGACCCAACAAGACTTTCTCTTAATTCTAATTTTGGAATTGCCCCATCAAATACTACAATCACAGTGGCATACAGAACACTTTCTGGAAGAAACAACAGCGCTGGTGTTGGAGCAATAAACAAAGTTGTAAACGCTAAGTATAATTTTTCTGATGTACAAAAACTATCTTCAACAAAAATACAAGATGTTGAGGCGTCTTTAGAAGTTGTTAATGAGACTCCTATAATCGGTGATGCATCGACTGTTGGAATGCTTGAGCTTAAACAACAAATTTTTGATACCTTTCCCACTCAAAATAGGGCAGTCACTCAAGCTGATTATGAAAACATTGCTTTAAGAATGCCAGAAAAATTTGGTTCCGTTAAAAGAGTCAGCGTTCAAAGAGATCCAGACTCAATGAAAAGAAACTTAAATATGTATGTCATAGCTCAAGACCCTACAGATAAATTAATGCTATTGAATCGAACAATTAAAAATAATTTAAAAATTTGGCTAAATCAATATAGGATGATTAATGATACAATTGATATTTTAGATCCATTTATAATCAACCTTGGTATTGATTTTGTTGTGCAAGCGACCCCGAATGCAAACAAGCATGAAGTCTTGGAGGAATGTATCAGCGCATTAAAAAGAAAATTTGAAACTAAATTTTACATCGGTGAACACTTAAACATTTCAGAAGTTTATAAAGAACTCAATAAAATTGATTCTGTAGTTGATGTTGCATTAGTGCAAATTGTACCTAAAATTGGTACTAATTACTCATCTAACAGCATACTTATTAATAAAAATATGTCTCCAAATGGAACAAAATTAATTTGCCCAAAAAATGCAATTTTTGAAATCAAATTTCCAGATGTTGATTTTACAGGAAATATTAGATAATGGCACTTAAACGCTACACAGCAAGCGCTGATACAACGATTGCGAACGCATATCGACCAGATTTATCTACTAGGGCAACCGGCGCCAACATGGGTGCGTCTGATGTCTTAGATGTGTTTTCAATTTATGGAAGATATTCAACAAGTTCTGCAGAACTATCTCGCGCTCTAGTTCAGTTTCCGATAACTGATATTTCTACAGATCGTACAAGTGATTTAATCCCAGCAAGCGGAAGTGTAAATTTTTATTTACGAATGTTTAACGCATCTCATACAAAAACCGTTCCAAAAGATGCTAAATATGTTTTTATGATGGTGTCTCAATCATGGCAAGAAGGCGTGGGCCTTGATATGGAAAGCTATAAAGATCTTACGCTTGGCAATGAAGGTAGCAATTGGATGACAGCATCCAGCGGTGGAAATACTGGAGCACAAGCAACCCTAACAGCGTTAAGTAAAACAGCCGGCCAAGCCAACACAAGAGTGTTAACAATTTTAGATGCCGACGATAATTCAGTATCTTTTACAATTGATAATACTATTTCGACATCCACAGCAACAAAAATTGCTTTTGCAAACGCAGCAGAAAACGCAACACAATTTGCTACAAATATTGCTGCAGCTATTAATGCGGCGGATGATGCTGGTACATTGAATATTACTGCTACCTCTTCTGGTGCCGTTGTAACATTAACAATGAATCACGCAACACTTAATCAACAGAGTACAAACTTTGCCGGCACAGCAATTAGCGATAGTGTAATAACTGCTACTACGCAATTTGGAGCAGCTACTGTAAATTACTGGTCAGATATATGCGGAACATTGCTAGCAGGCGGCTCATATCATACGTACTCTGCCGGCTCCAACAAGCAGGTAGATACACCAATTTACATCTTTGATCAAACTTTAGCAGACGGAACAGAAGATGTTGAAATTGATATTACTCCATGGGTTGAGCAATGGATAGCTGGCACATATTCTAATTATGGTATTGGAATAATGCTTACCTCTAGTCAAGAAGCGTCAGGAGCCATTGATTACTTGGCTGGAAAAGTTTCTGGCCGCGCAGACGATGACGGCTTGATACAAAATCCAAGCGGCTCCACAACATCATATTATATTAAAAGATTTTTTGGAAGAAAAAGTCAATACTTTTTTAAACGTCCATATATTGAAGCACGTTGGGATGATACCTTAAGAGATGATCGCGGTAATTTTTATTATAGTAGCTCAGTAGCATCACCAGCAGATAATTTAAATACAATTTATTTATACAACTATGTGCGTGGACAACTAAAAGACATTGTTGGAATTGAAAAAACTGGCTCTGTTATGGTTAGTTTGTTTTCTGGAAATGTCGATGATACCGCCCCAACTGGTTCTAGTGGTGCGCTTTTAATTAATAGCCAATCAACAGCGGGCACAACCGATGGGGCAAATGTTACTTTACAATATTTTGCAACTGGAGGGTGGGTTTCTACAGGAATTTATTCAGCTTCTATAGCTATTACGGCATCTGAGCTGGCTACAGGATTTGATCCAATCTTAACATTATATGATGTGTGGTCAAGTGGAAGCTTAGAAGATGGAAAACATTTAAAAAGAAGATTTCATACTGGCTCTATAAAACCAATTTTACAAGACACCTTAAACACCATACAAACAGAAAGAAATTATCTGGCCATTACAAATTTACGCAATAGCTATCGAGCCGATGAAACTGCAAGATTCAATTTATTTGTCAGACAAAAAAATTGGAGCCCCAATATTCACACAAAAGCTATATCAAAAGTCGAAACAAATACAATCCATAGCGCTTCATATAGAGTTTTTAGAACATTAGATAATTATCGCGCTGTTGATTATGGAACAGGCAGCGATAACCACACGTATTTATCTTATGACGTGTCTGGTAATTATTTTAATTTTGACATGACATTATTAGAACCTGGGTATGAATATGCATTTGCGTTTTCGTTTTATGACAATTCTTTATCGTCATGGGTTGAACAAAATCAGACGTTTAGGTTTAGAGTAGAAAAACTATGAGTATTAAAAAACTTTTTGATACAGAAAATTCTAGAAATTTTTTATCAGAAACCAACAGCAAAGATGCGTTTAAAGACGCAGAGTCAGATAGAAACATAAGAGCTGTTTCTAAGCATCAAAAAACGTTTGTACCCCAAGTTGATTATACAAAGCCAGAGAATTTTGCTCGCTATGGCTCTGCTTATTTATATTACAGAGTGGCTATTGAATGGATCCACGATTACTATCCTTATGATGGCTCTGCTGCAGAAATTAATGAATATGTTAATGGGCTGTTAAATATTGAAAAATTTATTTTTAATAAATTATATCCTCGTACAAATGGATTTGTTACTTTTGCAAATCCTCATGATGGCGGCTGGGGCGGCACCACAAACGATCCTGATGATTGTGATGGTTACGGAATTCCAAACACATTTGAGTATATTACGTTTAAAGGAGGCCCCGGCACTGGCTCGGCTGATAACAATTCTTTAGCTGCTTTGCATATAAATCCTTATAACGATAAAAACAAACATTCAAATATATATGACGAAGACATATATGGCACTGCTGGGTTACCAAGTATTTATGGTTCAGGCTCTCGTGAATCAAATTTAAAATCTGATTTTGATAATGGCGTTACGATTGAATTTTGGCTAAAAACAGGTTCAGCCATGCCTCTTGCTAGCTTGAACGATGAAACTGAAAAACAAGTGGTTTTTGATTTATGGAATAACAATGCTGAAACTGATCATGATTACGGAAGAATAACTATTGAGCTTCTTGGAACATCTAGCACATCTCCATTTATGGTAACCGTTCAATCTGGTAATGCTAATCCGGGTATCTTTCAACAAACTATCGGTACTAATGTTAACGTTAATACTTTAGCTAATTGGCATCATTACGCTTTTGTTTTACAAAACACAGGCAGTGGCCATGCTATTAAGTTCTATGTGGATGGAGAATATGATGATATTCTCAACCATACTGGCACGATTGGAACACTGCCGACTAAAAATATGATGGGTCGACTCGGAGCGCTTTTGACAGCGCCATCTGAAACAACTGCAACTGGCTCACTAGCTGGGGCAGGTAAGCTTTCCGGATCTATGGACGAGTTTAGATTTTGGAAAACAGCAAGAACAGCTAAAGAAATTGGAATGAATTGGTATGACCAAGTAAGAGGCGGATCCAATACAGATATTTCTAATACGACTTTAGGTATTTATTATAAATTTAATGAGGGTATAACTGGCGTATCATCGACAGATAGTGTTGTTTTAGACTATAGTGGCCGCGTAAGTAATGGTATATGGACTGGGTATGGTTCTAACTCAAGAGCAACAGGATCCGCAATCGTTCTGGCCAGTGGCTCAAATTATACGAGTGAGTACAAAGATCCTATTATTTATGCTGATCATCCGGATGTTTCTGCTTTAAAAACAGCGTTGTTGGATAGCGGCTCATATCACGACAGACAAAATAATTCTTCTTTTCTTAGCCTGTTGCCAGCCTGGATGATAGAAGAAGATGAAAATCAAGGAAAAGAATTTCAAAGTGATCTAAGGTATATGACACATATAGTCGGTACATACTTTGATAAACTATATCTACAAATTCAAGAAATTCCTAAACTAAGACATGCAACATACACTAGCGCGTCATACACGCCATATCCAATGGCCAGACATTTGCCACAATCACTAGGATTAAATCTTCCAGAAATATTTGTCGATGCATCAATTACAGAAAAGTTTTTAAATAAAACATTAACTGGTTCTTATCAATTTGATTTAACAGAAACAAAAAATTTAATTTATGAAAATTTATACAATAACTTAACTAATATTTTCAAAAGTAAGGGAACAGAAAAATCTATTCGAAATGTTTTCAGGTGTTTTAATCTCGATGAATCACTAATGCGTCTTAATACGTATTCAGACGGAAATGAATATTTATTAAAAAATAATTTACAGCAAACATTGATAAACAAAAATGTAATTAATTTTAATGAAAACGATAATTTAAGCGCTGTAATTTATCAAAAACAATATACCGGGTCTGCATTTGAACCACCCCCATCCGACGTAATTTCTGGAGATACATCGGGATTTATTTCTGGCTCCCATGGCGCTGGCTACAGCGCTCTCAATGCTCCTGTTGGTGGGCCCGGCGCCGGAAGCAATAGAGGCTTAGAAGATCCTTATGGATTTACGATGGAAACAGATGTAATTTTTCCATCTTTTTATAGATCTTTAGATAAAGTAGAGCGAAGATTTATAACTGGATCGTTGTTCGGTATGTATACGGTTGCGACCGGAAGCACAGCAATTAAGTCAGGAGCAGAGACAACATGGATTACAAGTTTAGCTGAGGACTCGGGTGGTGATAATGAATCAGGACCAGATGTAGCTAACTTTCAAGTTTTTGCAGTGCGCGATGGAATATATTCAAAAAATGTTAGATTTATGTTGTCATCGTCCAATGAAGGTTTAAATGGAAAAGTCCCGTTTCCAGTGCTCACCAGTAGCACATATCTTGGCGTATATAACAATAGTCGATGGAGCTTGTCAGTTCGTCTGGCGCCCAGTTTAAGCAGTTCATTTGGTGTAGCGGGCGTTGTTAGTGGATCGGTTGAATCTTTTAAATCTGGACATAATAATTATGATTTAATTTTTAGTGGTTATAATAATGAAAATGGATATCCATTAAATAGCTTTAAACTAACAGCATCAATAAACCACTCAGTTGCAACAAATTTTTTAAATGCTTCTAAAAGAGTATATGCAGGATCCCGAAGAACCAATATAACAGGGTCTATATTAAATCTTTGTGATGTCAATATTAACTCAGTAAAATATTGGACAAGATATATTGAAGATGGAAACTTGCAACAGCACGCTAATGATATTGATAGTTTAGGAGTTTCTGGTTCGTATCTTAATACATCTCCTCGCGATTTGAATAGTTTTGGTCACGATATATTAAATTCAAATTCGTTAGTATTAAATTGGAATTTTGAAAATATTACTGGTTCTGATAGTAATGGTAACTTTTTTATTACCGACACCAGCTCTGGCTCTGCTGAAATTAGAAATAACTATGGCTGGGCTGGCAATTTAGCAGGAAATCAACATACTGGATATGGGTTTGGTTTTGCGGAATCCTCCACTGATGTAATAAATAAAAAAGCAATTAACTATTTTAAATTTATTGATCCTGAAAAAGCTTTATCATCAGACATGATCAATATTTTATCTGGCGATGATATTACTTTTGGTAGAGAGCCAAATGTAGGAAAGTATTATTTTACTATTGAAAAAAGCATGTACAATGCAATTTCAGAAGAAATGCTTAAGTTTTTCGCAGGTGTGGTTGATTTTAATAATATTATCGGAGAACCTGTTAATAGATATAGGCAAAATTATAAAGCTTTAGAAAAATTAAGACAATCTTTTTTTAGAAAAGCAGTTAAAACTACGCAAGTTGAAAAGTTTGTTGATTACTATAAGTGGTTTGACGATTCGTTGGCTACAATTATATCACAATTAATGCCGGCATCATCAGATTTTGAACCAGACATGTTAAATGTCGTTGAAAGTCATGTATTGGAAAGAAACAAGTATCAATTTAAATTTCCAACCATAGAATTTAAAGAAACAGATCCAGATGTAGCAATGAAGGGCGCCCGAGAAAACCAATATTCTTGGGCTGAGGGCTCATCTACAATACCAGCCTCGCCTCGACCAACAAATGAAAATAGATTATATTGGGATGAAAGAGCTGATAGATCTTCAATTGAAATATCGTCAAGCCGTTCTACAAACTCTCCTAGTGTTAATTCGAATATTGATGCACAAAGAAATACTTTTAGAAGAATTATTTATTCATCCCCTGCTTTAAGTCAAAGTTCTCCGCTTTCATTTACTTCTGATGGAACTTCATATAGTGCTGGTGGTTTCTCAAGCGGAAGCTTTGGAAAGTTATATAACATTGAGTTTGGAAACCCAATGAATAAAGATGCCTTTATTAAAGGCGGTGTTAACTTTACAGATAATAAAAATATTGATTTTACTTATAACGCAATTAGACCAGCCGGCCCAGTTGAAAATGATGGCCAAACTTTTATTCCACAAAATGTAATTTTAGGATTTGCAAATCACTTCGTTGATCTTCACGAAACACATCAATGGAGGGCTGATAAAACACCTAGAATGCTTACAAAAAGATATCTTAGTACTCTTCATGGTAGAAACTTTGAACATGATGGAACAGGATATAGTAATGTAAAATCATCATTTGCATTTCCTTTTAACATTATAAGTTCTTCTGTTGTAAGTGGGTATAATAAAGTTATAGTTGATAGCGTTACTGGCGGAATTGAGATTGTTAACCTTCATCACGATACATATGGAGATTCGTTTGAAGTACCAATGCAGGGCCCATTTACAAATTACGCTGTTGGAGGACACCAATCGAGACATATCGCAATCAATACGGGATCTGATGCATGGTACAATAGAGCAGAGGCATGGAAACTTCTGTTTGGAACATGTGTTGGTTACAATGAAAATCATGGCTTAACCGGTGCAATTGGTATGGTCTCGCCAGACTATCCTTGGCCAGAAGCAAACGAAATTGGCGTTCTGCCATATCCGTTGACTGCTTCACAAAAAGCATGGCTCTACAGGGATTTTGTAGCTAAGCGTCCTGTTAATATACGCAATATTCACATGAGAACAGGGTCAACTATATTAGGAAATTATCAAAAAAATTATGAAATTGTAAGTACCGTTGGTGCAATCAACAATCCAAGAGCTTTTATAGAAGAACAGCCTACATTGCCCGATGCTATTTATTTAGCGCATTCTGGAAG
>CEPE01005271.1_pt1 | contig 25388 bp, 27 predicted proteins | sample 530531 | NCBI WGS metagenome assembly CEPE01 (sample SAMEA2620273, study PRJEB7988) | marine metagenome | biome: marine biome (ENVO:00000447); feature: deep chlorophyll maximum layer (ENVO:xxxxxxxx); material: "saline water (ENVO:00002010), including plankton (ENVO:xxxxxxxx)" | depth 80 m
GACTCGTCGCTGCAAAATCAGCGGCCGGGTTTGGCGACCCGAGCTTCAAAGGAGAGCACACCGCATCTCCATTCGAGTCTGCGGTTTTTTTGTGCTCAGTGCATGGCACGCCAAGCGTTATGGGGCGGGCCGTGTGGGAGGCCCTTCGGGGCCTGCCGGTTACCTTTGGCCGGTTCGCCAACCCGCGCGGTCCCGCCCTCCCTGTTTGGCGACAGGTAGGCGGGTTCCTTAACCGAACAAAGGAATCATGTCATGCATAACCACACCCAAGGTGCGCCCGCACCGTCCGTGTTTCACTTTTCCTCTACCGATCTCCGTGTTCTCCTGATCAACGAAGAGCCTTGGTTCGTCGCAGCCGATGTTTGCCACGCCTTAGCCATAGTCAACTATAACGATGCCGTACGGAATTTGGACGACGATGAAAAGGGGGTCGGTACTATCGACACCCTTGGTGGGAAGCAGAAAGTAAGCATCATTAACGAAGCCGGCCTTTACTGCCTGATCTTCAAATCCCGCAAACCCGAAGCCAAAAAATTCAAGCGCTGGGTTACCCACGAAGTTCTGCCGGCTATCCGCAAAACAGGGAGCTATGGCGTTTCCGTCTGGCAGCAGCCGGATCGCGCCTCTTACAAGCTCCGCCAACAGCTCTCCGACACCATCCAGTCGGTGACCGTCGGTTTCCGGGGCAAGGGCGCGGCCTACGCCATCAACGAACGCATCCGCAACCACTTCGGCGTGCGCCGGATAGAAGACCTCACCGCCCAGCAGGCGCAGGACGCCATCTTCATGGTGAAGCAGCTCCACGACGTGACCATGCGCTGGATTCGGGCGGTCAACAAGGCGGAGAAAGACTTTATCCGTCAGGTGCTCAAAGACGAGGGCGGCCCCAACCTCAGCGCACCCACCCTGGTCTGCCTGGACATCGACGCCCAGGGCATCGTCACCCCATTGCAGCATCCCGAGCTGAAAAAGCTCCAGAAAGCGAACCGCGGCATGCACGACATGCTGGCCCTGTTCCAGGACGAGGAAGAATGATCATGACAAAGGCAACCCAACAACTCACCATCGAAGACATGAACGAAATCCTCTGCACCCGTGCGGAGGAAGTCTTTCTGCTGTGCATGCTGATCACCCGCAGGGGGCTGGCCCATGCCTTCTGCAGTTTTTCAGGCCATGTGTCGATGCTCGACAGCAAAGTTCACCCAATCGACAGCCGCTACAAATCCGACAATTATACGGAATCCGTCGCCGAACTCCGCGTCTGGACCTCCCCGGAAGAACACTTCAACCCTGAAAAGGAGTTCAATAAGTCCATGGAGGAACTGAACACCTACATCAGCTATCTGAATTACATCATCGAGAAGGGAGAGCCGATCACCACCAACAACATGGCAGCCTGACTGATGATAGCACCAGCACCACAGAAGGGCGGCTTTCTGGCAAGGAACGCCGCCCTGCTCTGCCAGGACAGCCAATTCAGGCTGTACCTGGACAGACGCAGAGCCGCGAAATTCAACCTGTTAATCCCGGACGGCACCCATACAGAGGAAGACGCCCGGGAGTTCATCCTGCAGGCTTGTGGCATCAAGTCCAGGGCGGAGCTGGACCATAACCCACAAGCCGCAACGGTTTACCGGAAGATCAGGTATCACTACCAGGCTTGGCTGAATCGACAGCGGCGCCGGCAAGCTCTGCGATCTCGGTAAACAGGTTTACGCAGGCCTCGGCAACTCTGTTCGAGGCCACACCAGTGGCCAAAACCTTCTGCAGAAGCGATCCACTATTGGCAATATCGCCGATGGCTGCCAAAGCATCTTCGCAAGGGACTCCAACATTGTACTTCTCATCCGTCTGCATCTCTGTACTCCACTGAAATTCAATAAAAATTTGTGGCCACACAGATAAGCTACAGGAAGTCTTCAAACACGCAATCGATATTTAACAATGCATTACATTTGGAGTCCGATGCTATTCAATCAGAGGTAAGCCAGCTTGGAGAGGCATTCCTGCCTCTCCTTTTTACTGGGGCCGATATTGCCAGCCGTCATATTTATCGTGAGGCTCACTCTGACTCAGGTGGGTATATCGCTGCAGAGATGACCAGGTAGTGTGCCCGCTCACCCCAGCAACCCTGGGAATATCCCATCCCCGCTCGAATAGCCAGCTGATGCACTCATGCCGCAGATCATGAAAATGCAGATCCTCTATGCCCAGGAACTTGCACCACTCCGTAAATCGGGCACTGATTGATTTGGAGTTGAATGGAAAAATCCGATCCTCGGTTCTTGGTTGACGCTGAATGATCGCCCAGGCCTCATCAGTCAGGTAAACACGACGGTTGTTGCCGGTTTTATGGCTTGGGTGCTTCATGTCCGGCACAACAACGCTTTGTGTTCTGGCATCCAGGTCCGCCCACCGGATTCGGGTTATTTCATCCTGTCGACGGGCAGAGAACAGCGCGAAGAGGATAATCTCGGTCATGGGGATTTCGCGCCGAGATGCCGTACTTTCGCCATATTCCAGCAGTGCCTCCAACTCATCAAGAGTCGGTCGACGATTCCGCTGTGCCGGCTTACCCACCAATCGTTCACGGCGGCAGGTCTCAGCCGCATCGTTGAGCGCGTCGAGCGCGGCCGGTATTCCCCAAGCGCTTCGGGCCGTATTGAAAACACCTCGAAGCCAAATCAGGTCATTGGCAGCGGTCTGCGGCTTGACCGTTTTCAGCCGCCCCATAACATGCGCCACAAAATCCTGACTGGTGACCTCCACGGCGTCGAGATTTGCCAGGTCGTAACCCTGCAGGCGCTCCATATCCCTGGACTTGCTACGGCCAAAGCCGGCGCCAAACTCAATCTGGTACCGGTTAATGAGATCACCAATGGTAATACCCCGATGCCGTACCTTGTCCAGCGCTCCGGGCTCCTGGAGCTCCAGCTCCCGCCGGACAGCCCAATCCTTCGCCAAAGCCTTACGGTCAAAGGTTCGGCTTTCACGATATACTATCTTCCCTTTCCGCTTTATTCGTATGGCCGCGCGGTACGACTTGGTACCATCGGCACGAGTTCTAACAGTAATGGTAGGCACGGTGCTCCACACTCCCTGTTCCGGTGCTCCAAACCGTTTTTTGGAGCACTTTTGGAGCACCGATACTACAAAAAAGGTAAAAAACGGGCAATAAATGATCTATATTGGTGACGCAGAAAAGACAGGAAATTCCGCGAGAAGCGGCGTAAAACCTGGCTCGGAGCCCTCCCGCCGCTTCTGCGTGGCCCCGATGATGGATTGGATAAACACTTATATTTTATCTTTAAAATACAAATAGTTACAAGAAAAAAGAGCAAGCTAGGAGCACTATAGGAGCACCCAAAATACTTTTTACCGAATTTGACACACGATTCTTGTTATCTCAGGTACGATCTGCCGAAAAGGAGGTCTATATGATATGAAATGGACTCTGCTCATGCTCGCTCTACTCCCCTCCACCCTCATCTACGCCGCTGTGTATCAGTGCACGGTGGACGGCCACACGGCTTTCTCGGATCAGCCGTGCGGTTCAGACGCAAGAGAGCTCGACCACAAGCCAGCACCTGCCATTGGCGGCAGATTCGATACCGGAACAAATGTTGAGTTCTACAAGCCAGACAGTTCACCCAAGGCCCAAAAAAACGACCCCTGCCCATATATCAACTCCACCCGGTTGCGGAGGCTTATCATCCAGAACAAGATTACTCGCGGTATGAAACCGGCGGATGTTCGCAGATCCTGGGGACCACCAAGCAGCATTAATACAAGCGGCCGCTCAACTCAGTGGGCCTACCACTATCCAGGCGGCTCATCGAGCTATGTATATTTCAGGAATGGCTGCGTTTCAGACTGGAGCAGCTATTACCGGTAACGGAGTTACGGAGGGGCCTATGCCGTTCAAAATATCCAAGAACCACTACCCTGCCCTACGCATCATCGCGACCTGGAATAAAATAGTTGGGATTGTCGTAGGGGTGCTACTGCTATTCATAGGGATTATTCAACTATTCGGAGATAATGATAAATCCTCAGCTATTTGGATCGTGGGCGCAGTTGTTATCGTCATATTTTCTATTGCAATAGCAGAAAGCATACTTCTGTTTCTGGACATAGAGGAAAACACCCGCAAGTCCGCCAACCACTTGGAGCAGCTTGTGAAGCTGACCAAACAACGTGATGTCAAAGCCTCCAGGGCACTACATCCTAGTCATCCAGAACCCAAAAAAACCACGGCGACACCTCGAAAGGCAACCGCAGAACAAACAAAAACGATTGTTAATTTGATCCATAGCCTCCATCATGACGGACTCTCTTTTGAAGATATCGCTCAAGAGCTCAGGTCCGAGGGCATTCCAACACTAGACGGGAAATCCTACTGGACTGCTGACTCCGTGGCAGCAGTACTAAATAGCCGATAAGAGAATCGACAGACATTGACAATCATATCCGCTCGCACACTGCCCAGCGGATGCGACACCTGCCCAGTGGTGTGACTGCCGGGAGAGACTGGCTCAGTCAGATGATCTGGTCCACTCCATTCAGCTCCGGAGCCGGCCCTTCGATGACGCGGCCACGGATGTATACATGGTCGCCAACCTGGGCATCCCCACGTACCCGAACCCGGGCGCCGGTCATCAGCTCGACGGTCGCGCCATCTGCGTGCACAGCGATGACACGCCCCTTGTCTCTCGGCTCCGACGGCAGTACTCCGATCAGTCTGCGGTACAGGTTACTCATGGGTCTCGACTCCGATCGTTTGCCACAGCTCCGGGCGGTTGTGGCTGATGTTCAAGCTGCGCACGAGGCCCCTTCGGGTATTCCCCTGCTCCAGATACTCAACGAGGGCGCCCGGCCGGATGATGCCGGTCTCTGGCAGTACCGGCAGGCGGAGGCTGATCCGCGCTTGCTTGCCGGTGTCTCCCAGAACTGCCAGCCCTCGCTGGCGGGTCATGACCGGATCAGTGGCCAGCTCATCCACAATGGTGGGCGCCGGGTTCGTGCCACCGCTGTCACCGATGATGATGCGGTCTGCCCGGCCCTGGTCGCCACCGTGTACCCATACGGCGTTGTACTCCGGCTTTTCCTGCCACTCGATGCCTTCCACTTCGACCACATCCTCCGGCAGCTGGATATCCGGCGTTGCGCTGCCCCAGTTCCAGGGCGCCACGGGGTACCGGGGCAGTATGCGCAGCACCGGATCCGTATCATGCCCCTGCACGTATGCCCCGCCCGCTTCCGCGATGCGCTTGGCCGCATCGATCCAGGTTCCACTGTGTGACCAGATCCCCGCCGGAATCTGCCAGTCTTCGATCTGCCAGTCCAGGGTCCATCCGATCGGCACACCGTTCAATGTCAGCGCCTCCGCCAGCGCCTGCTGGGCGGTCATGGCCGTGGCGTTGGTGTACTGGATCACCGGAGCGATGGGGTCGGCGAGGAATGCAGCCCGGCCCCGGCCCGACACTCGCAGCCAGCTCTCACCGAACCGGCGCTCACGCTGGATGCTTTCGACCAGCACCCGCAGGGGCTCGCCGTTGATGGTGGCGATCAGCTCAACCCTGGTACTGCTGTCCGGGCGAACCTGGGACAGTGCGCTGCCAGGGATTCGGGCCGACCAGCTCCATGTCCAGCTGTCTGCGTCGATGCTGGCGCTGAATTCCTCCGCCGGGACTGGAGTGCCGTTCAGTTCTGTCAGGGTCACGCTGTTGATCACGGTATAAATCTCCCTGATCGGGATGATGATGGTTTGTTTTCCGGAGTCAGGGCAGCCAAATACCAGCGTGGTCGTGCCGTCCTGACGGCGGCAGAACCGGAATACGCCGCCATCATCCGGGGATGGGGGTTCTGGCTCCACCGGGGGTGGCCAGGTGGCCAGACCCGGCGGCGGATGGATGGCGTGGGTATGCCGAACCTTCAGACGCAGAGACAGCAGGGCGCCCTGGCCGGATCGAATCGTGATCACCCCGGCCACCGGGACACCCTGCTGCTCGGACAGCGCCCGGAAGGTCCTCAATTTCACCGTGTCCGCATAGCGCTGGCGGACGTGTGCCCGCAAACGGATGCCGTGCTGGTGCTCTGTGACAAACGCCTGCCGGATCTTCACGGACTCGGAATGCCGGACCTGGGTTGCGTGCCCACCCAGGCGTTCGCCATGCTGGTGCATGATCCTACGACCACCGAGCATCCGTATGGACTGGGATTGCTGTATGCCGATCCACCGATGCAGCGGCAGTGCCTGCCCGTCTCTGATGGCCGCCGCCGAGTATGCGCGGCGCATCTCCTGCTGCGACACGGTCAGGCCGGTGCGGCTTGGGCTGAACTCCCGCCAGCGCATACCCACAGATGCTCCATCCGCATCTGGCAGGTCAAGATCCTGGTAGCCCTCGGCATTAAAACCGAGCGATACAGCCACTGCCGGCATATCTGCAAGCAGGTTGCCACGGAGGGTCTCATCGAGGGCCAGCAGAGAGAGTGCGGGCAATACCGGGCCCGGAATCTCCGCCAGCAACTGCCCTGCGACCGTCGGCGCCGTACTCTCTCCGGTTGCTGTCAGGACAAGGGCCGGAACGTCCGGTGGCGGCAGGCTGGCCGTCAGAGTGCCGGGGACGGTCGGGTACTCGGGCGGCTCGTATCGGCCGAACTGCAGCGTAACCGGGCCCGGGGTTGGCTCTCTCGGACGCAGCAGTTCCAGGATTATGCCCGGATCCGGATAAAACCGGAGATCTACCGGGGCAGGTTCGTCATCCCGGCGCCGCCAGAGACGCAGCCTGATCACGGGTCACCCCTGAAACACGGCACTGGTGATCCGGGCAAACGCCCCTGCTTGCAGGGCGGTGTCCTGCAGCCGGATATCCCCGCCCCCGTTTTCGTCAGTGACGGTGGCATCGGCCCACCAATTGCCAGCCCCGTCGAGTATCCGGGCGCTGTTCACGGTTCCCGCCACGGTCGCCTGTCCCTCTATGGGGGCGGTGGTCTGGATTTGCACGTTGTCCGCGTCCAGAGTCACAACGTCGGCGGGCATGGCCAGCTCGGCGATCAGGGTTCCGGTGCCGGGGGCGCCCTCGAATAGTTGAACCACGGCCTCGCCGGGGCTGGCGATTAGCCGGGCATAGCTTACCTGTAGCGCTGGCAGTCGTGCGGCTTCCTGTCTTGCCGCCTCATGGGCGGGGGATAGGGTCAGGGCCATGGCTCACTCCATCGGTTCTGGTGTCAGGCCGCCTTTTATCACCGGGTCATACTCCCCGGTGTGGTCGTAGGCGATCGCCGTATACAGCCCGTCAAACAAGTAGCCTTTCTCCCACTGGCCATCCGGGCCGGATCGCACAACCCAGACATGGCTGTACGAGGGGGGAGCGAGATTCCCCGGGGCCAGACCCGACTCTTTGAGTATCAAAACCTTGCGGGGCTGGGGATTTCCGGCCGCATCGAGCACGGTTCCACGGAGTCGGTACCGGTTTTCCATCTGCGCGAGCGGGCGGGCCGCACAGGCACGAACACGGATCAGAGCGCTCATCGCCAGGGGCCCTCGATATCGATGCCAACCGTCATATCACGATTAGATGGATCACTCATTTTCACATTCATCATCGCAGGAACTTCGACTGTGCGATCAGTCACCAAATAATGATCGGCGATCACGCCGGGAAGACCGAAAACATCATTCCCACATTCGTTTGTGAAAAGGCCGGGCATGGTGCCTCTGATAGAACTGCCACCGATTACCAGAGGTGGCCCTGAGAACATATGCCCGCCTGTGGTGGGGTACGGGTATGGGCCGTTACCGCCAAGGTATCGGGGATTCGATACGCCCATAGCGCGTCGTTTATAGGCAATCTGACTGCCGGACCCATCTGCGTTTCTGGCTATATAACACCCATCACTACTCGAGCCATCACCAGCGTACTGACTCGAGGCGTAATACGGGTAATATGGACTCGACGTATGTCCGGTGATTGCACAGTTAAAAAGATCCTCGCCTGATAGCGGCACAAAATCCCCGAACTGCCACAGCGTGCACGAGTAAGATCTACTAAACGCGACAGCCAGATATAGCCAGCGATCATCGGCTATCAGAGCCCACGGCCTGGGCAGATAGCTCGAAGAAGTCTCAGCGGTAGCCCTCCAGTAACCGGACCCGAAACTCTGGGAGAGGTCATCAATATCCGTCATTCCCTCCAGACCATGCACAGCCTGTGCACTACTGCCACCGCTACTGTGATCCACCCTCAGATAAAAGCCGGTGGCATCCGGGTGGGTCGACCGGTAGGCCGCTTTGAGCGTATCCCCGAACGCTTTTTCCCAGTACCCGGGCGTCGCCCGTTTGACCGCAATATCGCCCGACGCAATTCCATCAGGAATACCCGGGCAATCGAAGGTAAATGCGGTCGGTGTGGCCCCGGTGATCCGCCAGACGTCGTTCAGCTCCGCCGGGGTTGCGCCTGAAATTTCGACAACCGCATATTTCTCAAAATCGTGTCCGCCGCTGAAATGCACGGTGGCCACGCCATTGCTGATCGTGATCTTGTCGCCATCCGGCGCAGCGGTGCCAAAGCCGTTGATCAGGCAGGCATCCAGAATGGCGATGAGGTCGCCGGCCTGGGCCATGATCTGCGGAGCTCCGGCCATTTCGGAGTGGAACCACCGCACTGTGCTGTTTTGAGGTACTGGCATTGCACTCTCCTATCAAGGTCTGTCGATGTTGCCGAGAACGTGCAGCTCACACCCATCCGCGCCGTCATCCAGCGGCTCATCGCTCTGCTGAATCGCCCGGGCGATCCAGAAATCCGCCAGCGCCCCCACGGTGTTGATGCGGACCACGTTGCCCGCGCTCCAGCCGCCACCATTGGCGGCAGCCGGGATGGTGAGATAGGGCACCCCGCCCGAGCCGTCTTCGTTTCGGGTGCGCGGATTGATGGGCGCGATGTCCTCGGTGAAGGGGCCCGTGTAGACCAGTCCGACGCGCTGGCCGATCAACTCCACTGTGGTGCTGTTGATCCAGCGCAGCACCCAGCGCTCCGTCTCCGCCCCCTCGTTGGTCACGGTAATCGGATGCGCGATGGTGTTCAGGGTGGCCGTGGCCTCGTCCCCGACCGGCACATCCTGCCAGGTGCCATCCCAGGTCTTCTGATCCCAAGTGGCCGATACCCGGGCGCGGCGGTCGCCGTGGATCAGGCAGCTGGCCACGATGGACTCACCGGCCGGGTAGTCGTGGGTCAGGGGCCGGCTCAGGGTGATGTCACCGGTGATCTGCACATCCGTGACCAGGCGCAGGTCTGCCACTGTGTGGCGGAGGGTGACCGGCATGGCAATGCCGGATACGTCTGTGAAGGTGACCTCGCCCGTCGCCCGGTCCAGGGTGTATCCATCGGTCACTGTGTTGCCGTCGGCGTCGATCACCCGCACCCAGCCCACCCGTGGGCGGGTGGTGATGATGTCACCGTTCGACACAGTCTGTGGGGCGGTTTCCTGCGGGTGCATGACCATCACGACGTCGCCCGGGCGGTAAATCGGCACCCGGCCATCTGCCGGCAGGCGCACGGCGTCGATGCCGACGATGTCTGCGTCCAAGGGTAGATAGCTCACGGCCACCGCGTTGTAGCGCATTGTGCCGGGCTGGACGAAAGTTGGCTTCCAGATCATGCCGTTTTCGTCGACGTTGGCGGGGTCGTACCAAGGCTCGGCTTTTTCTTCGGCGGTCAGGGTGCTGTCGTCCACGAGCTGGCCAAATTTCACATTGGCTGTGCCGTACTGGTAGTTGATCTGGCCGGTGGCGCGGTCACCTACAATATTGCCGTCCTGATCGGAGCTGGCGCTGATCAGCTCACCCTCGATGGTGGTCGCCAGTACCTGCAGGCTCTGCGGGATCAGCGGCGCGGAAGGCGCGCGGAAGAACGCTTCATCGGTGAACCAGTCGCCATAAACACCCAGCAGGCTGGTGACCTCAACAGGCCCGCTGCCGGTGTCATAATAATCCAGGGTGACGATCCCGCTCAGGTAGTCGATGGACCCCACTGGGGTGCCGCTGCCGTTGCTTTGGATGTCGGTGTAGATCACGCCCTGGCGGTCGATGTAGCTTTTGCCGTTCCAGGTGAACTCGACCGATCCCTGAACTGTGACAATATCGAGCAGCCGGGGCAGAACCCGGATTTGCAGCGGGGGCAAATCCAGTTCGGTGGATACGGCGGTGGCCGTGGCGCCGGCTGGCACGTATTTGATAGTCACGGTACCGGTGGCGAAGCGGGTGGTGTTGGAACCGCTGCTACTCCATTCTCTAGTTACGCCTTTGGTGCTGTAGTTGCTCCATTGTTTTTCGGTCTCGTCCGGTAGGACAGCAAGGGTGAAAACGCCAGTCTGGTAATCGATGCCCCCTTGCAGTCCCGTCCAGCCGCCTGCGCCATCGTCATTAGCAAAGTAATGGTATCGCCGAGTGGTTGATTCACTATTCTCATGCTTTCTCCTGATGCGCACGGCGTTCCGTCTCTTCACGATCAGCGAGTCCCGCTTTCTAATCGATTCCGCATACCACTCAGCCTCCAGCGTTCCCGGCTCCACGGCCTCCCCTATATTGAGCGACACCATGCCGTCGGTTTCTGATACGCCGGTGAATACCACGGTTTTAGCAGTCTGCTTTTCGTAATCCACGCCCAGCTTGGTTTGAGGGTCTGGTGGGGTGGTCAGCTCCAGCACAAACTCCCCGGCCACGTGGCTGACGTAACCGGTGGCGTCTCCGCTGATGGTGCCGTCAACTGCTGCGGTGGCGGTTTTGGTGGCTCCACCCGCCAGCCAGGTCAGGGTCAGGCTGCCGGGTTTGATTGGTTCCCCCACGCTTTGCTCGAGTTTGATGGTGGTGTCTATATCGGCATGGCCCGCCAGCTTTTCAAAATGTACCGGACTGGCGAAGATCATGATGACGCTGCTGCCAACGTCAGGCAGGGCGCCCATGGTGACGCTGACCGCCCCGGTGGTGTAATCAATGGTGCCCACGCCAATGGATGGGTCGCTGCCGGAAATCTGGCCTTCGCCGTTGTCGGTCAGGGTGTAGAAGTTGCCCTGAGCCATAAACGAAAAATTCAGACTGCCGGGCGCCGGTACGGGCGACAGGGTTTGAACGATGTTGCGGGAGCGGTTTTCGGGGGTGATTACCCGCGCCCATGAATGCGCCTGCTGGGGCACGTCAACATCGCGGGTGCCGGCGTTGATGGTGCGGACGATTTCCGGGTTCAGGCTTTGGTTGGTGACCGGTTCCTCGCTCTGGGCGGCGGGTACCAGTTGCGTGAATATGGAGGCGGCTTTCAGTTTCAGGTCGCCGATATTGGCGGCAGCGGTCAGCCGTTGTGCCCCGAAGTAGCGGGCTGCATCGGCGACGGTGGTATCCCGCAGCCGGGCGCCGGTGGTGTAGTTGTAATTGCTGGTTCGGCTTGGGGTATGACCGTTGAAGTCGTGCCGCAGGGAATCCGATAGATCCAAGGTTACGATCAGGCGCTGAAAGTCGCCCTGACTATCGGTGAAGGTCTGCATTTCGGTGCTGACGTCGGTCACGCGGACATACTGCTCTATTTCGTTCGGCTGCCCCTCGTTTTGTACCAGGCAGAGGGTTTTCCCGCGCGGCGGCAGGGTAGTGTTCTCGTCGCGCTGGATGATCCGGATCTGGCGCATGCCGGCGATGTGGTTTTCGTACAGGGCGCCGTGCCACATGGGGCCTTTGAACAGATAGGATTCCACGCGGTTGGCGGCTTCCGCCCGGGTGTCGAACGGGTCATTTGTCGTAAACAGGGTGTACCCGATGGCCGGATCTTCTGGCAGAGCGGTGACAACCGTTTTCGCGCCACCGAAAAGATCCGTGCTCAGGGTGCGGACAGCGACAAACAGCTTGCGCAGATTGAACCGGCCCATGGCCCGGTCAAGATCCGAAATATCCTCGAACACGTTGTTCATCACGCCGTCCGGGACCTCGCGCCCGGTCGCAGCGCCGCCGCCTTCGGGCACGTCGTCCATCACCTGGCTTTCGACGAATTTGATGTTCTGTTCCTGAATCGGCATTGCTTACGGCTCCACGGTGATGAATCGGAAAATGGGGATGACCTTGTAGTCCGGGCCTGGGTTTATCTGGTATCGGAGCGGTGTGCTCTCATACCCGGGGCCGTCATGGTGGGCAAACTGCACGGTGTGCTGTTCGCCGTGAAAATCCAGCGTCAGCTTCTGCCCGGGCGCGTTGTGCCAGGCGGTAATCTGGGGCTCGTTGGTCGCCAGCATCCAGCCCCCGCCAGCAGGCGGTTCAAGCGTGATGGGCCGGCCATACTGGGCGACGTCGTACATGATGATGGGCGCACCGGTCAGCCCGCGGGTCATCGTCTGCGTGACCGGTGACCAGCTCAACCGATCCGACCAGATGAGGTCTTCCGGCAACTCTATCGTGACACTGCCATCTGACAGGGTGATGCTCACAGTGCTGTACTCCGCGCGTTCTCCAGTGCTCTGATCAAGGCGTCAGCATCGTCCGCCAGCACCCGGACCCGCTCGCTACCGAGGGTGATGTTCACAGTCTTGACGGTTTCGACCTTGGGCGTCACTGTCGTCACGCTCTGCGCCCGCTGCCGCTCCAGCTCCGCCAGCTGCTGTTCCCGGGCGCGGTCGGCGGCCTCTTTCTCCCGGGCGTTTTGTTCTTCCCGGCGGTTTTTCTGTTCGATCTGGTAGATCTTTTCCAGGGTATCCAGCGATCGCTGGTAATCCGCTGCGGCTTCATCGGCTCCGGCCTGTCTGGCCTGCTCCAGCTGTTCCTCCAGGCGCTTGCGCTCGGCTTCATACTGCAGGCGCTGAGCTTCTTCGGTGTCGCCCTGAATATCTGCAAGCCGCTGGCGCAAGCTGTTGAGGGTGCTGTCCGCAGTGGCGGTGAGAGACTGGAGTTTTCTGGCGGCGGCGTCGATAGCGCTTTGCAGGCCGCTCAGGCGCTGCTTGTCGAGCAGGTCAAACTTGTTGGCAGCCGTTTCACTGATGCGGTTCAGCTGCTCCAGGCTGTAAGAGCCGGACTCAATGCTGGCCTTCAATCGCTCCATGGCCACGGCTTGAGACCAGAATTTTTCCTCCACCTCGGCGGCGGCCAGGGCGGTGTCCGCAAACCATGCAGCCAGGCTGCTGGACATCAGGCTGCGGCGGGCCCGGGCGAGCTCATCGGTGCGCTGGCGGGCACGCTCCAGGGCTTCGCTCGCGGACTCGGCTTCGTCCACAAAGGCGTTGCCTCCGATTTTCATCTCGAAGAGGTTGCGGGCAGCAGTGGACAGTGCGGTGACTTTCTCCCGGGCGTTCGTGAGCGCCTGACCAAAGGCTCCGCCCCAGGCTGCTTCCCATTTCTCCCGGAACTCCTGGGCGGCTTGACTGGTATCGCCGATGGTTGACGCCATGTTGCGGATTTTGTTTTCCGCGTCGGTGGCAGCGGCGGAGGTGTCTTTGAGCGGCTTGGCGATGTCGCTCTCGCCATCTTGCTGTAACCGGCGAATCTCCCGCAGCCGTTCCCGTACCTGCAGCAGGGCATCGCTCACGTCGACTCCCTGACCGGCGGCGGCCTTGAGCTGCTGTTCCAGCAAGTTCAGGCCTTTTTCGGTAGATACCTTCTGTACGGCCGAGGTGAATGCCTCTTTCAGAATGGCTGCGTTCTCTGTGGCCGAGCGTCCAGCCAGCTGGATGTTCTCAACCACCACCCCAAAGGCGTCAATGGCGGACTTTCCGGTCTGGGTGATGCCGGTCTGCGCTTTGGTCAGGTCCGCCCCGAGGCGGGAAAATGCTTCGGCCAGCACTGAGTCCATGACCTGCCCGGTGTTCCGGGCCTCATCGCGCAGACCGCCCAGCGTCTCAGCAAACGCACGCTGCAGACGCGACAGCCCCTCGTCAGACATGTCATCCAGGGGTTTGGTCAACGCTGCTTTGACTTGCTCGCCGCTGACCTGAGCGGTGCGCACCAGGCTGACCAGCGCCTGAGCCATGGCGTCGATGCCCTCTGGCGTTTTCAGATCCAGGGCATCGAACGACTTCTGAAGGGCCTCAGCTACCCCCACCCCCTCCGACCTGAGGCGGGTAAACGTTGTAAGCGCATCCAGCGCGGCCTTGGTGATTCCCAAGCGCAGCGCCTCACCGGCCCGGATCGATTCGGCCGAGACGGTTTGCAGGGACTGATTGACGCGATCCAGCTCGCCCCGCATGGCCGCCAACTCGCCGGCCACGTCCTGCCCCATGGCGGCCTGACGCTGGAGCGCCTGGATGGCGTACTCATAGTATTGCCTGGCTCCATCAAGCTGGTCCGCATAGGCCTGGCGCTGGTCCTGGCTCATTGCCGCAATGTCGGCGCCGGTGCGCTGCGCTACATTGGCATACTCTTCCAGGCTGCGGGCCTTTCGCTTGAGCTGGTTGATCTCCCTAAGCTGCTGCAGCTCAATTTCCTTTTGCTGGAGCGCCAGGCGCCGCTCGGCGTCTTCAACACCGCGCAGCTTTCGCGAGACTGCGTCCAACCCCTTCATGACAGCCTGCAAACCGACAATGCCGATGGTGATCATCACCGGCCCGGCAAGGCCACGCAGCACCTTACCAAACGCCGCCAAACGACGGCTCGAGCCCACCGCCTCCGCGCCAGCAGCCATCATCTCCGCCCGGGAGGAGCGCAGCGCCGCCGTCCAGTTACCCAGTGATTTGATCGCGCCAGCGAGCTTGATGGCAAAAAATGCCTTGGCCAGGAGGAGCAGTTCATCCTTGTACTCGGCAACGGTCGCAATCGCGCCCTTGATGGTTTCGCCAATGGCGACAATGCCGTCGCTGATGTTCTTCGCCCAACGCGCCAGTGTTCCGTTTTCCCGAAGCTCCTGAATGGTAGCCAGCAGCGTCTGCAACTGCTCTTTCGCGTAATCGAGCGCGCCCGATTGCGCGATCAGGTTCAGGAACTGATCCCACTGATCCTTTAGGTTGGACACGAGGCCGGAAAGTCGCCCCATACTGGCCGATGCCGCACCCTCGCTGGCCTTGCCCATCTCCTGAACCAACGCAGCGATGGTTTCCCGGCCCAACTCACCGGCGGAGGACATCTCCTGGAGTTGCGACACGTTTTTGCCGGTGGCCTGCGCGAGCAGTTCCCATACCGGGACGCCCCGTTCGATCAGCTGTAGGATTTCCTCGCCCTGCAATTTTTGCTTGGCCCAGGCTTGCCCCAGCGCATTCACCAGGCCTTCAAGATCCTGGAAGCTGCCGCCCATGGCTTCGTTCTGATCGACGAGGGCTTGCAATGTGCCATTGGTCGGGTCAATGCCGAAGTTCTTGAGCCGGATGAACGCCTGAGATACCTGTTCTAGCTGGAGCGGTGTGCGGGCCGTAAAGTCCTGTATCCAGCGCGACGCCTCCTGGCCTTTTTCAACGCTGTTGAAAACCTGGGTGAGCTGCTGATCCAGTTTCTCGAACCGGTCGCCGGTTTGCAGAATGGCAACCAGCGCTTCGCGAACTTTGTTCAACCCGACCGCCGCCGCGACAAACGCGACCATCCGATGGCCCGCCCGGCGAAGGTGACTGGCAAGGCCATCCGCCCCCTTCGCCGCCGACCGCATGGCCTTGTCTGACGCTCTGGCGCTTTCCTGCTGACGCTTGAGTTGCGTATTGACGGCGGTCAGATCGGAGCGGAGCCGCCGGGATGATTGCTCAAGCCCTTCCTGGGCACGATCCAGCTTGGCAATGTCAACACCAGCCGCTTTGAGCCTCGGCGCCAAACGATCCAAGGCCTCCCGGTTCCGGACCCAGGCTGCCTTCGCCTCTTCAGCGGAGCGCTCGGCACGCTCCAGCTCCCGAGCCATGGCCTTGGTTGGGCGCTCGGCGCTTTCCAGAGCACGACTGAGCCGCTTGACTTCGGATTCCGCTTCTTGCCAGCTCTCCTTCAGGCGGCCTGTCTCCCGCCCCAGACGCTCAAACTCTTTGATATTGCGCTGGGTTTGGGTGAGCTTTGCCAGGGACCGGCTCAGCGCCTCGCTCCGCTTCTGCAAATCCTCAACACTGTTGGTCGCGGATTTCGTGGCCGGAGACAGCAAGTCCTTGCCTTTGATGATAAGATTGATAATCGAATCTTTAAGAGCCATTGGAGGGTCTCATGGTCGAACTGATACACCGGGTTCTGGTGCTGGCATTCTGGCTGACGGGCCTGATCTTCCTGTTTGGCGGATCACTGTCTGGCCCGATGGTGTCGGGCGTTCTGCTCATGCTTTGGCAGATACCCCGTTTCCTGTGCTGGCTGGGCGCAGACCGCAGCCATACGCCCGCCAGTTAAAACACGTTGATCAGGGTCAGGCCGCCGCCCGGGTGAAGAACTTGGATTTACCGGTGGCTTGAATGGTCTCATCCGCCAACACTTCCCCCTCGACGGTGAAAGACGCAAAGTCATCGGAAATGAGCCCCAGCCCCGATGTGGGTGACGGTTTCCAGCGGTGGACCTTCACCGTGACCGGCTTACCGGTGGCATCGTTGACCCCATCCAGAACCACCCGAACCTCTTTGCCGGAATCCACCAGCGCTTGCAGCACGTTGGTGCCCTGGTTGTTGTAGCTGACCTTCAACTCCTCGCCGGCGGTGATGTTGCCGCCCGCCAGAATTTTCAGGCCTGCTGCCGTGACCTCGTAGTCCGTGCCTTCGACATAGGTGGTCTGCTCATCGGCGGTGGTAACGGTGACGGTGTTGGCGGTGTCACTTAGATCGATCATCTTCTCGGTTTCCGCCAGGCCCCCAAGCACTGCGGTTACCGTTTCACCAGTGACCGTGCCGGCTGCAACCGTCTCCACAACACCGCGCAACGCCAGTGCCAGGTTTTCGTTCGAGAAGTTCGACAGCTCCATTGACAGGTTGACGGAAGTGATGGAGGTCACAGAGGCAAAGTTGCCGCCGCCGCCACGGAAGTTCCGCTGATTTTTGGTTTCCTGTTCAATGGCGAAATTCACGTTGGAACAGTTACCAACGTCCCGACCGTTGATGTAGATGATTCCGGAGCCGATATAGGCCTCGTTGATTTGCTCAGCCATGATGTTTCCTCTCAGTTCATGGGATCAGTGAGTCGTTCCGCCCAGTCAATGGCCAGCAAGACCGAAACAGAACACAGACGCGAGCCATCCTCGGGCGGGTCAATGACACGACCGAGGTAGCCGACGTTTGAGAAGAGCCCGGGATGGGCTCGGGGTTCGAGTTTTGAAAACACCGCCTTTTTGATATCCGCCAGCAGGAGATGGGCGTCGTCGAGCGGGTTCAGCGGGTCTGCATCACACCAGCCCTCGATGGTGATGTTCAGGCGATTGTGGACCTGATCGCCCACTCGCTTGGTCGCTTCTTCCTCCCCCTCGTGGATGATCAACAGCGGGTAGGCCTCATCTTTACCGATGCGTTTGCGGCCGCGCGTAACCCGCGCACCCGCTTCGGTGTAGAAACCATTCCCTTGTATCGTTTCCAGGGCGGCCTGCACCGCCCGGATCAGCCGCAGCGCTTTCGGTTCGCTCATTGATTTCTCCTCCGCGCCAGCTGGTCAGCCAGCTTGTCTTCAAAGATTTCCGCCAACCGGGCGCCATAACGATCGAGCCGACCGTCATCACGGGCCACTTTGAACGCCGCCGCCACACTGATGCCGTGGGCCAGCACTGGCCGACGGAGCCGCCCACGGCTGGTGATCGTCTTCATGGGCAAGGGGGTATCGGCTTCCGGGTTCACAAAGCCGGCCGCTACCTTCCAGCCCCCGAACCACCGAATGAGAATTCGCGCCCGAGTGGGATGCCCCGCAGGCTCAGGCCGCCATACGTATTCCGTTATCGGTAACCCCTGACTGTCTGGCACCAGCCGCGCCTGAGGATTCGCCTGCTTCGCCCGCCGGATGCGGATGCGTTCGCGCAGGAGCTTTTTCTTGAGCCCGGTGGCCTGGTGGATGTCGTCCACGAAGCCACGCCGGAACTCCGTGGCTCCGGCATTGATGGCGTTAACCTGTGCCCGGGCCACTTCCGTTTCCAGAGCGCCAAACAACGACGCCAGCCGGTCTGCACCCTGGGTTTCGATGGAATAGGTCATGAGGTAAATGCCACAACAAATCCGTCGTCGCCGTCCTCGGCCACGCCGGTCAGTGGATAGTCCACCCCAGCGATCCGGATACCATCACCGGGCTGCCAGGGTGCCGGCTGATGAATCACCGGGATTTCTAGCCGGTACCGGTAATCCATCAACTGACCACTGAGGCCGATGTAAGGGGTGTTCACGGACACATGAACGCACACCGGAAACTCCTCCCCAGTGGCACGCCGATAGGTACCTGCCGAGCCAATCAAACGTGTGCACGTCAGGTGAATGTCCTGGTGGCGCGACAGGCGATCCGCGACGCCATCGATGACCATGAGCTGATCACCACCGGAAAGCCAAAAGCCAGACTGCACCGGAGCAAAGCGGCGAACGAGAACCTTGGTTTGCCCGGCTTCCCTCAGGCCCTTTTGCTCGCCGACCTCCAGGGGCGGACGGACATCGGCCCAGATCCGGCCAACGTCGTTTCCTGCCGAATCAAGAACGGAAAGCCGGGAGTTCATTCGCCCTGCACGCATCAGCCGATCCTCAGAATTCGATAAGGCTGAATCAGATGCTCTACCGCCATCGGCAGCTCACTGGCGATGGTACCGATCACGACCGCCTCCCGGTTTTCGTAGAGATGGCCGATGATGAGGAGAGCTGCCGCCCGAACATCCGGCGGCAGCTCCTCATACCCGATATCCGCCACGATTTTCACCGAGGCCCGCTTGGGCGGAACCGCCGGCCACTCAGAGACGGGGTAAAGGGTCGGATACACACCGCGCTGGTCCAGGAACAACTCAGCCTCAGAGAGGCTGCGTTCTGCGCCCAGCGAATCGACGTACACCACGCTCCGGACTGCGCGAACCGGCGTCCATGCCAACTCAATACCGCCGACATCGGAGGGCAAGGTGTCTAACACCATTTCGGCCCCATCGACCTTGGCAAACGCCTGGCCGGTCTGGTTTTCAAGTGTTCGCAAGGCCGCGCTGACCAGCGATGCCAGCAGGCCGTCCTCGTCGTCATGGTCTATCCGGCAATGAGCCTTGACCTCGTCAATCGTGATCATTCGGGCAGTTCCTCCACGGGCCGAAGCCGGCACGTCGTCAGGCTTTCGGTTCCGGCTCTTGGTCGGTTTTTGCGGCGGGCAGCTTGGTACCTTTCACTGCCACTTTGCCGTTGATCAGTCGCTCGGCCTCGTCGGCGCTGAAGCCAGCGACATCCCCCCGGCTGTACCGACTCCAGGGCTTGACGAACGTGACCACAACCTTGTCGGTTTTCGGTGCGGCTTCGGCTTTCTTGGTTTGTTCAGCCATGGCTGCTACTCCTGAAATTGAAAAAGAGGGTGGCGGCTGATTGCCGCCACGGGATTACCAGGTAACGCCGGTGCCCAACACCAGGCCTTCCAGGTGACGGAAACCGATGTCGTGCTCAACAACCACACGAACCACCGACTGATTGCGGGAGAACGCCGATACAAGGTTGCCGCCGGCGTCCTTGTAGGTGGCCTCGCGGGAGAAATCGACCTTCATGTTCTCCTGCTCACCGATCACCACGTCGTTCCAGTCCGCGAAGTAAATCTCGGACTCGTCGGTACCGGCGCCCAGATTCGTGGGAATGGTGGTGGTGTGCTTGATCGGGTAGCCCTTCAGCTGACCCTGAGCCAGTTCCGGATATACCTTGTTGCCGTTGCCATCACGCAGACCAAACAGTTTCATGTAGGTGCGCGGGGACATCGCCCAGCCCGGCTGAATCAGCAGACTGTCGCTGTTCATCAGCTGGAGAATCAGGTTGTCGAGATAGGCGTCGATGGTGGCGAGATCCGCGGTGCCGGACCAGGCGACGGTGCGACCGGCATCGGTGGCGGTGGCCTTGAAACCTTTCGGCGTGTTGCCGGTACCATCATCCCGAAGGAACGCTTTGTCCTCACGCACCGCCATGGCGTTGAGCATGTCGTTCAGAACAATCTGCTCGATGCGGAAGCCGGCGCGACCGATCAGCTGGTTGGACATGGGCACCAGGGTGATCATGGTTTTCGCGGACAGATTCACGTCGTCGGTGCTGCCTTCGCTCGCCAGTACGTCGTTGCCTTCACCCACATAGCCAGCGGTCGCACCGGAGCTCATGCGCGGCATGGACAGGTTACCGTTCGGCAGCGGCACGTTGCGGGCACCCAGCTGACGAACGACAGTGCGTGGCCGAAGCAGCTCGATCACTTCATCGTGCATGTTGTCCGGTACCAGGGCGCCGCCGGAGCCTGCGCCGGTCTCCATAGCCATCGCCACGTCCATATCGCCAATTTCGGTACGAGCGAACTTGACGGCGTCCTGAAGGTTGCCGCCGCCCGCTGCGATCGACATCACCAGGCGCGCCGCACTGGCCCCTGGATACTGCTTCAACTCGGGCTTAACGTGTACCGCAGGCGCTCGGCTGCCCGCGCTCGGAGTAACAGGTTGAGCAGCAGCAGCCTGAATGCGCTCGACCTCTTCGGCACGGGCCATCTTCTGAGTGAGCTGGTCGAATTCCGCTTTGAGCGCGTCGAATTCCTCAAGTTGCTCGGCTGTCAGCTCGCCGCTTTCCTGCTCTACCGCAGCCAGGGCCTGAATCTTCTGATTTACCTCGGCGCGCTTGCGGCGGAGTTCTTCGATCATCGGCATAGGCATGTCGCTTTCCTCTTTCTTTCAGGTATAAAAAAGGCGGCCATGCGGCCGCCGGTTAGCTGCTCCGCCGCGTGGCTAGAGCTGGCATTGGGTATTCAGCGCGTGGGCTTGCGCGGAAATTTTCCGGCCACCGCCCTGCCCGGCTTGCCGGTAGCTGGATGCAATCGCATTCACTGCATCCTGTGCCGGGGCGATCTCGTCAATGAGCTTCAGGGCAAGCGCTTCTTGGGCGGAGAACACCCGGGCCTCGGTGGCGGTCACCGCCTCCACGTCCAGACCCCGGTACTCAGCAACGGAGCGGGTAAACAGGTCGTAAGCCGCATCCAATCGCTTTTCAATCTCCCGCACTGCCTGGTCCGTGATCGGCTCGTGGGGTGACGCATCGTTTTTGTGCCCACCCCGAAAAAAGGTGTTGAACCGGATGCCGGCTGCTTCCTCGGCACGACTCACGTCGTAGGTTTCGATGATCACACCGATGGAGCCCACCATGGCCGTGGGACTGGCGACGATCCGCGAACAGGCTGACGCCAGGAAGTAACCGGCGGAACAGGCCGCAAAGTTGATCAGAGCCGTGATCGGCTTTTCGGCAGACACCTTTCGGATGTAGTCAGCCGCCTCCTTGCAGCCGAGCGCGGATCCACCACCGGTGTGGAAATCGAGAACAATCTCCGCGACCTGCTCGTTTCTCCGAGCAGCTTCGATCTGCCCCCTGAGCAGCTCATACGAAACCAGCTCTTCACAGGTCTCGGTGATCTCACCGCGACGCGGCACGAGAATCCCATGCACCGGGATCACGGCCAGCTGACTGGCTGTTTGCTCAGGCTGAGCCGCTCGCTGCTCATCATCGATCAGGGCCAATGGCGCCACGGGTTCAACCGAGTCGACGTCTTTACCAAGGAGGCGAGGCTCCAGCACAGACTTCACAGCAGTGACCAGCGCAGGCGTGGCGAATAGCGGCACACCAAACACCATGGACGCGACGTGCGGGTAGTTGATCAGGCGCGGCATAGGATGTCCTCGATCTCTTTCATTTGGGCGGGAGTGGCGTTCAGAGCGCTAGCGGAATTGCCCGGCTCAGCCATGTTCAGTGGCGTCAGATAACGATCACCACCAGGAATGGGCGGCATATTCTCAAGGCGCCGGACATCGTTGGCGGAGAGCCAGCCCCAGTTCCGACCAATCGCGTAGGCTTCGTAACGGGACTTCTGGTCACCCCGAAGCAGCCCACTGACATTGAACTCGATGTATAAATCAGAGCGCTCAGACGGCAGCAGAAGATCCCGCATCATCGCCGCCTCGTGACGTTTTACCCACGGCAGCAGCGTGTAAATAACGAACTGCAGGCCCATGTGCTCAATGTTGTTGAACGTGGCGCGATCCATCATCTGGATCATGTGGGGAGGCACTTTATAGAGCTGGCAGATGGTGACCGCCGAATGCTTTCGGCTCTCCAGCAGCTGGGCTTTCTCGTTGTCCATGGCAAGCTGCTTGTAGGTCATGCCTTCTTGCAGCATGGCGACACTGAACATATTGCGGATGCCGCTGTGCCGTTCAGCAAACTTGCTCAGCAAACGGTCGAGCTTGGCCTGGTCCGTAATCGGCGCCGCCTCACGCGGACGCTCAATCACACCAGACATCGTCGTTCCCCGGGAGAATACCGCCGAAGCGTGCTCTTCCGTCGCAATGGCAAGCCCAATCGCATCCGCGTTGGTCTCGATCGGCGAGACCCCGACATAGCCATCCAACGAGAAGCCCTTAATGTGATGCACCATTCGGGACGGCAGGATCTCGTTCTGATCAATCAGGTGGTAGTACGGCATGCCGTCATTGCCCTTGAGCACCCGGACCTTGGTATTGCTGACCGGGATCAGCTCCTGAACGTAGCCCGCCCCGTCGCGATCAATCAGCGCGATGTGGTTGCCGTCCAGCCCAAGCGCTCCCTGGGCCTGCTCGTAGTACTCGAAGGCGGTGTCTTTCCGGTTTGGCTGGGAGTGGATGACGTCGTAGAGCGGATGATCGGTCGCCCGCTCCCGATTGCCATCGCCGGTACGCCGGTAGAGTTCACATGGCAACTGGGCCACCGATTCCGCCAGAAGCGTCACGCAGCCTCTTAGGGCCGTGAGTGCCAGCGCCGTGTCTTTGCTGACCATGGCGCCAGCCGCGCTGGAGCGGGCGGCCACGGAACTCACCCAGCTGCTCCAATCATTCCCGGGGTTACGGCTGCTGGCTGAGCCGGACTGAAAGAAGCTACGCAAGAACATCAGCGGTCACCCCTCGTCTTTTGTCGGGCCTGGAAATCCCGCACAGCCAACGCCCGGGCGCTCATGAACGACCACACCAGGCAGAGTAGCCCGCCGACGATGTAGCCCGCCGGCGGGTACACAAGCCAGGAGCCAAAGGCCACCAGCAGCGCGCCCACCAGCCCTATCAGGAAAGTGAGAACAGAGATCAGCATGTCACGTCCGAAGTATCGTAAATGGATGGCTGAATCGGATCGCCCTCGGAGCGAATTGCCCGCCCAAGAGCCATGATCAGGGCCACAACCCCGTCAATCTTGTTTTCCGGAAACTCCTTCCGGGGATAGATGTTGTCCTTGGCATCCAGATGCGCCACCACGTTGGACATCATCCAGGTCAACACTGGGTCGCCGTTGTGCCGGATTCGGCCTTCGAGAGTAAGGGCTTCCAGAGTCTTCATGGGCTCGCTCATGTTCTGGACCGTCTGCCGGTACTCGATCATCGGCAGCCCCTCTTCCAGCATCCGCGTCGCCAGATAGGTTGCCTGCCAGGGATCGAACGCAACACTCTGGATATCCAGAAGGCCGGCAAGCTCCCGCAAGTCCTGCTCAATGAACGCAAAATCCGTGGTTGCACCAGGCGTCAGGGTTACCAGCCCCTGACGAGCCCACCCTGAATAGTGCTGGTTCCGGCCCTCTTCTGCTGCGTCCTCGGGTATGTAGTACTTGCCGAAAGCGGCGTACCCACCGTCGTCTTCTTCCACCAGGACAACCAACGCCGCGATGTCGATCTTGGAAGCCAGATCCAGCCCAATCCAAGCCTTGCGCCCGGCGCATCCCTCCAGCGTGAGCGCCGGATTGCCGCACCGCTCCCACGCCTGAAGATCCATCCAGGCCGTATCCGCGTTTACCCAGACGTTCAGATGCTTGGTCAGGAAGTTGTTAGTGGCCGCCGCCATCGTCATGGCCTTGCGAGCCTTGCGCTCGATGTCTTCCGGATTGACCGAAATTCCCCAGTTCGGGTTGGCCTTTATCCAGCTGGCCGGCTCCGTCCAGTCGTCGTCTTCGTCGATCGTGTAGATGATTCCGAAGTAGCTTTCGTCCTTGACCACACCTTCCAGAATCTTCGTCACGTAAGCGCGCTGCTCGTAGCAGATACCGGCCCGGTTGAACCCGGCCGTGGTAATCAGCCACAGCAGAGGCTGCTTTCGGGCACCGGTCGCTGTTTCGATAACATCGAAAATTTCGCGGGTCTTGTGCGCATGCAGCTCATCGATCAGGCCGCCGTGTACGTTCAGGCCATCGTGGTTACCGCCCTGGTCCCGGCTCAGGGAGCGAAACACGCTGTTCGTGTGCTCGACATAGATCGATTTCGAGCTTGTCGCGACACCAAAACGGGCCTGAAGCCCGGGCGTCCGGTCGACCATCTGCTTGGCGTCTTTCCAGGTGATCTGTGCCTGGTCCCGTGTGGTGGCAGCGCTGTATACCTCGGCGCCCGGCTCACCGTCAGCGGTAAGCAGATACAGGCCAACGCCTGAAGTTTCGGATGACTTGCCCTGCTTTCGAGGCATCTCGTTGTAGGCCGTCTTGAATCGGCGGTACCCGTCCTCGTTGATCCAGCCAAACACCGTAGTCAGGCGGAAGATCTGCCAGGGCTGAAGCTCCAGCCGCTTTCGCTCCCGCGCCCACTCGCCCTTGACGTGGGGCAGCAATTCGATGAACTGGCAGACCCGGTTCGCCAGTGCTGGCTCCCACCAATAGGGAAAATCTGCCGTGCCTTCCCTGTCCAGGTCTCGCAGCTGCCGCTGACAGGCCAGCCGTACCCATTTGCAGGCAGGAATCTCGCCGTCAATCACCTGCCGGATGTACTCCATTGCGATGGCGACGTAATCCCTGGTCATCAGATACTCTCGAATCCACCCAGATCGAGCTGGCCCTGGGCCGGCGCTTTCACCTTACTGGCACCCGCTGGAGTCAGACCAAATTCATTCGCACTCTTCATCACCTGATCCCACAGCTTGTTCCGGATCTGGAAATAGACCGACTGAACCGCATAGTTCTGCGGCGTGAAGTCCACCATGTCCTCCAGCCGTTTCAGCTTCTTGGTGATTTCCTCGAACTTGCCAACCGAGTCGCAATGAGCAGCAAACGCCGCCTGGTCCAGCAACGAGATCAGTCCGGCCTTTTCCAGCTGAGGCCCTACCTCAGACCAGTATTTCTTTGCAGAGCGCGGCAGCCACTTCGGGCATTCCGGCAGACCGATCGGCCGCTGCTCATTCGCACCGTGGCTATCCCGGTCCTTTCTGAAATTCCCTTCCAGGACTTTCAGCTGTGCCGGCTTTGGTCTACGTCCTGCAGTCATAAAAAAAAGGGGCACCCTTTCGGATACCCCCCCTACCTCAATTTTGCCATCGTAAAAAATCACG
>CEPE01007821.1_pt1 | contig 24747 bp, 31 predicted proteins | sample 530531 | NCBI WGS metagenome assembly CEPE01 (sample SAMEA2620273, study PRJEB7988) | marine metagenome | biome: marine biome (ENVO:00000447); feature: deep chlorophyll maximum layer (ENVO:xxxxxxxx); material: "saline water (ENVO:00002010), including plankton (ENVO:xxxxxxxx)" | depth 80 m
GAGAAAAACCAGTAATCCTTGCAGCCTCTTCAGAAATATTTAAATCAGGCCACTCAATGTATAGATCTCTCTTTTTTATGATTCTATCCCCTTCTGCAACCAACCAAGCAACTTGCCAAGGTCTAGAAGAAACTAGGTTCAGTCCCTCAGTCTCCGTATCAAAAACAAGATACTTTTGTTTTTTATCAAATCTAAGCAGGGGTTCGGTCATAGTTTAAATGTTTTTTCTCTAGGTAAGACTCAAAGCAAAACTCTGCGCTACCAAAGTGATTCAAGTTTGGGTTGCTCAATGTGGCGGCTTTGCCAAAATTTCGATTACACAAAATCTTGTAGGTTTGCAGGGCTTCTGCGTCTTCTCTGTTTTTGTATAAAATTGTTTTTACTGACTTAACAGGTCTCATCATGCTGCGAGCGAACTTTCTTACTTTTTCTGCTAAAATAGCATCAAACGGCAGATTGTTACACTCTATCCAAAATGTCGGCAATACCTTATGAAAATCAGGTAAGCACTTCTTCATGTGAAAGTTATTATTAAATATAAAAGAATCATAAAAAGGTATCACAAGCTCCAAATTCTCATCAAGCAATGAGTTCAGAAAACCGAAATCTACTTTACCAGTCTCGGTATGAGCAAAAGAATAAATCCTGTAAAGAAGGCGACAGCCTTTGTCGTTATTAGCAAAGATTATAATCTTATGATCTGAATCATCGTCATCATAAATACCGTTACAGCAGGTTATCCTTAACCCAAACACAAGGTTCATCCCAGCCTCTTTACAACGATTGTGGGCCGTCACAAAACCCGTCATAGAATCTTCGACTAACACTAAAGATTTAATCGAATTCTCCTTGCAGATTTCTATGATACTATCTGCACCTCCCTCGGATGATTCTTCGTCAAGAGTTAGGATACTCTTTCCTATAGAGTAGGTTGACTTAAATACTGGAGTCATCACCAGCATCTTAAACCTTTGTATCCAAAGGTCAAGAGGAATGTGCGGGGCATCCCTGATAATATTTCATTTCATAACTGCAACCCTCGGGAACTAAATCCTCAGAAAATTCATCTTCGAAATAAGAGGTGATAAATTTTCCCTCTGCGTTGGTAACTTCATAATAAAAGAAATCAAACTTCATGGGGCAATGCCACTTCGGATTGCCGTCTATTTTTAATTCTCCTTTTTTTGTGGCGAATCCACATAGAAGTTTGCCGCTAAACGAATTATCTTTCGGGAAACCTTGATGAGCGGCATAGTTTTTCTGGGCATCTTTTTCTGAAAAGTTATCTAAATATTTTTGTATTTCAGACAACTGCATTTCAAATCCTTTTAACTCATCCTCGTCAAGAGGTTTCATACGCACAACGCCTGACTTTTTTGCATCAGGGTCGAGATCAAACTTCAAAAACAAGAACTCGCTAACCCTCTCAGAATATTCGGGAAATAAATTTTTTACCGCAAGGCTATACATAAGATCTTGCAGATTATCGGTTTGATCTTTTCCCTTGAAGACTTCTTTGCTTGTTTTGAAGTCTCTAATTATAGCAAACTTTTTTCTCTTATATAAAAATAATTTGTCTATAAATCCTCTAATTTTATATTTTATGTCTCCGTCATTTTTTACAATGTCGAAGTCTTTTTCTGAGTATTCTTCTGTTGGGTTTCCTAAGTCTGTCCCAAAAAAATCATAAGACAGACCATTGAAAATCATGTCTTTCATCATATCCACATTATCACAATCATCTATTCCCTCTCTGATTGCGTGTTTAAGGATTAATCTTTTAATAGACGGAACAGAAAATACATCTTGGGTTTTTAATATTTTATTATAATATTTTTTTCTACCCTTAAGACCCAAAACTTCAAAAACCAAGTGACATATCGAGCCTCTTTTGGCCCCTTCGTTGCTTTTATCAGGAAGCTTTAGTTTATACTTGCACCAGTAAAGCCATGAACACGATTGTGCCGTTTTTATTCTGCTTGCAGACAACGGCGTTTCGAGTTCAGGCATCGCTAAGTATTAAGGCTGTTTTAATTTCTTTCTTAGTGAAGTAAGATGGGTTGTTTTGAACAAAGTCTAAGATATATTTTATTTGTGCAGCCTTATCTATATCTTTACTTAGCCAATTACTGAAATCATAACCATCTAAATGAGCGTCACCAAAATCATTATATGGCTTGGGAGGGAATTTTACAGTAAGCGCATCTAAATCAAAATATCTAGAGAGCTTTATGAAGCTTTTTATCCCCGCTATGAACCCTCTATTTTGCCCACTATTTTCATCATTATTTGTTGAAATGCATATATGACGAATAGAGTAGCCACAAAGATAATTGACAATGTTATTATTAACAGATAGGCCAAAAATGACCAAAACGTTTTTAATACCTTGTTCATAAAGAGATAACGCATCACCAATACTTTCTACTAAAATAACTTCTTGTTTTGTTTTGATTTCCGCATCAACACCAGTGTTTGTGTTAAAAGCGGGATAAACCCAATTGTTGCGTCTTCCTATATGCTTCCATTTTGGATAATCATTATCTGAATCAACCTTTCTACCAGAAAAGCCAATTATTTGATTATGCTCATTAAAAATAGGGAAAACCATTCTCCTATACATTTTACCGACACCCGCCAAGCCAGATTGAAATGCTTCTTGTGTTTGTTTGGAAATTTTTCTCTGCTCGTAAAAGTGATAATTCGGGAAAAGCCTTTCAAGAGAGGAATCTGGATAAATTTTTTCCATTTCTATTGTTTCTTTTGCAGAATAAAGCTCAGAGGTTTCTAGTGTGCGCCCCCCAAGCAACTCCTTTATTTGTTTGTCGTCTTTGACAGTTAATCGGACCAAAGCCTCAAAAGGCATAGAGCCTTTGTTTTGAACAAAGTCCATCCAAACCCCTGTGTTTTTGTATACTTTTACAGCGGTTTTATTGTCTCCGTCTCGATATAAAGCCTGTGTCCTCCAGTGATCTCCACAATCAATCAGCTGATAACCGATTGACTCTAGTATACCTTGGAAGTCTTCAGAACTGATCGAAGTCAGGGATTTCTTCTTGGACTCCATTGCTATCTAATTCTTCTTCACCATCAAGCATTCTTGCTATATCTCTTAAGTCTCCTCTTTCTGAGATATTAAAGTTATTAAAATCTAGGTTAATTGAGTTTTTACGAAGTGAGTCGCCAATCCTCACTGGCTCAACTGCGCCAGCTATGTCACTGCCCAAATGACGAGCCTTGACGTTTATTAGTTTGTGACTACCAAACCTGCCCCCCTCTGTCTCCATCTCATCAGCAGTCTTGTTGCGTAAGATAAACATATGAGAGCAGAACTGTGTGATTCTATCAGAAAGGGAAACAATAGACTCATCATCTACAATGTTTTGAGAGTTCCTATTATTGGTTATGCCATACCTGTTAGACTGCACTGAAGTGATCATGGGTATGACAGGATTCCCGTCATGCAAAATCTCTTTTTGAACACACTTTTTAAACTTGTCCACCATCTCACCGACAACCTGCCACTCTGATTTGTTAGCGATGTTTTCAGATGTGGTTTTTATATAATCAAAAGAAAATACCATAGGGTTGCCGCGACCGACCTTAGAATAGTAAAATCTCTTCAGGGTATTAACCATAGAGTCCACATCCATGCCCCCTACATTGTAATAATAGAATTTTAAATTCTTAACCTTAGGCCAAACTGCTCTGACCTTTTTAACAACATCCTCTCCTGCTCGTCTCCATTTACCACTCTCAAGAAGATGCATTGAAACACCAGACAGGGCAGCGCATTGACGCATAATAAGCTCCTCTTTGCTCATTTCACCATTGTCGAAGTGAAGAACAGGGACATCATACTGAAGACTAACCTTGGTAGAGTAATCCATGCAAAATTGAGTTTTACCCACACCAGACCTAGCTACAATAACAGTTATATTACCAGCACGTAGAAGAGAGCCGTAAATCTCATTAACCTTTGGGTGCGGACCCATCATACCAAACTCTGTGAGCGGGTTATTACCCCGATCCTCTACAAGAGCCTCCATTTCCTCATATATGTTCTCTGGGACATCGTTGCCCATTTCATAAAGGTTGATGCGAGAATTATATGCGCTATCTGCTGCTTCAATTATGGCGCGATAAGATGCCTCAGGAGGCATGTTTTTCATCTTTTTGCCGATGTCTTGAGAGGACTCTAGAATTTCGCGTCTTATTGAGTATTTTTTTAGCTCCTTAGCTGTTTTAAGGGTATTGCCCTTCGGCACTTTCCTGAGAGCTAAAGATTTAATGTAGTCGGAGGGATTTAAATTGTCTTCGAAAGACAACCCAACCTCGTTTACCCTTTGAGCAATGATAACCTCATCTATTTCGTCTCCAGCATCAATAGCTTGTTTAATAACACGAAAAATAGCAGAATGCAGAGAGCTTTGTTTGGAGTAAAAATCAGAGTTACCTATAAAATTAGATATCTCCGCTAAAGAATCAGGCTCTTTAATTAGACCCGCTAAAAGCTGCTTTTCTAATTCAAAATTATAAATCATTTTCTCTAGGATCTTGGGCGCTAGCTAAGTGGTTTTCAAGGGCTTTCGTCAAAGCAAATTCTGTCATGCCGCAATCAAATTTGCAATATATTAATGGTCTGCCGCTCTCAGATGAGACAGCCATGATTACACCTTTATATTTATCTACCCCGCCTGAAAGGTCATATATTTTCTCAACCAGTTCAGATGGTATGCAAAACTCAGAGCCATCATTGTTATCTTCTATATTCATAGATAAATATCTTGTTTTTTAAAAAGAGAAGCGTGTATTTCATCCTGAGGATACACCTCTGCTAGCTTTATATTATTAGCTTTACAGAAGTCAAGCTTCTTTTCGTCTCTTTTAAGTTGGTCAGCGTATTTAAAGCGATTCTTGTGAAAGAATTTAACAAATTTAGTATGTTGCGCTCCTTGCACTTCCACTGCTATTTTTTTGTTAGCATTGTAAAAATCTAAAGTAAGACGAGTCCCGACCACTCTAAACTCTTCGAAGACGATATCGTTCTTCCAATACTTTTTTAAGAATTTTTTTACTTGAGTTTGAAACTTGCTGCGACTTGGTTTGCTCCAGTCAATTAAATACTTTTTGGCGTTCTTGAGGTTCCTCTGTTTGCCATATGAGTCAACAAACTTCATCCTGTAACTTCTTCTTTAAAATAATCAAAAAGGAAGTTAGATAGTTTTTTATCTCCCTCTATGTGAGAAAATAGTTTTGGCTCTCCTTGTATTTTTTCTGGGAACTCTAAGTCGTTTTCAGATAAAATCTCTAAAAATTCTTGCGTTGGATAAAGCCACGCGCCCTTCTTCGTGAGGAAGTCCCAACCCCAAAGCATTCCAACTATTTCTTTCTCTCTCCAAATAGAGTTGCCCCCTTTTCTGCCATAGCGGATAGGGTAAGAGATCGTGCTATTAGTTTTTTCATTAGGTGATTTTTTAATAGTAACCTTAGCGTGATGGCCAATAATCGGATTTTTCTTCTCGTCAACCATTTTTAAAGAGGGGTTTTGCAGAATTAAATCTCCTTTAAATCTAGGTTCAAATTCTATAATACTGTTAGCGAAATGCAGCAAAGCATTACCGCCTGTAGCGGTAGTTTGACGAACAGGAGCTTTCGAGTAAGGGTCGATTTTTATGTCTGCACGGACTTGGCTAATAAAAATAGCCATATGACCACGCTTACCAAGAGCTACGCTTGTTTTCTTGCAAAAATCAGAAGCCACCACAGCCCCTCCCGCTACCTTTGTAGCGTCTTCGAAACCTTTGGTGAAATCGTCCCTCCTAATCAGGCCATCCATAGAGTCCACAATAAAGCAATATCTCTGCTTATCGGGGTTATCTGTGATTAACGTCCTAACTAAACCCATAGCAGACTCATAGATGTTTGTCTCGTAAACAAAACAGGTGCCATCACTCCAACTGTCTTTATCAAATGCAAAGGTGACACCAGATCTCTCTTGCATCTCTGGCCCGAGCCTTCCTTCCGCTTTAATATAAATACCTCTTGAATTAGGGATGGTCGCTAGAAAGTTTTTCATAACCTCTAACGACTCAGAGGTTTTGCCTCCCTCGTTGATCCCTGTAAAACGATGTAGCCCAGGAGAGAAGCCTCCCCCTAGATAGGCATCAAACTGTAAAGATCCACTGGTTACCTTGTAGTCAATGGTTTCTTCGAAGTTGTAATGATCTTTTTTGTTTTCCTTAAGATAGCTCTCAAGAATATCCTCCGATTTACGTTGTTCTTCACTCATCTAAAAAATCTTTTACCGTTCGTTTTCTTGGGGTGATTACAACATCTTCCCCTGCCTTCTCGCCTATATCATAGGTTTGATACTTAGACAAATCAACTCTAAAATTGAAAGCCCTGAACTTTTCATCAAGAGCGCTTTTAAGTTTAGGGCTTGTGTAGTAAGCCATTGAATCAATCTTGCGACCGAAGTCTACAATATCCATAAACTCCAGTGAATAACGATCACATAGATCGTTAAGAAGTTTCATTTCTCTAGCAAAAAAGGGTCTCCTTCCCTTATCGGGGACTTCAACAAGACGAAAGATAATATCTCTTTTGTTTGGACCTTTTTGCTTAGACACTACGGATACATAACAGCAGAGGCATCTTTGTCAACCATCTTCTTCACAAGCTGGATAAAATTAGTTTTAGGATTCCAGCCAAGTTCTTCACGGGCTTTAGTAGAATCTCCGAGAAGTAAATTAACCTCTGCTGGTCTATAAAAATCTGAATTAATTTCAACAAAACAATCGCGACCATGCATGTATCTTTCTTCAAGGCCGTCACCTTCCCATGTGCAAGCGTTTCTGTGAAAACCAACAAAATTAAAAGCTTCCTCTACAAACTCTCTGATGGTATGCGTTTCGCCAGATGATAAGACATAATCTTTAGGCTGTTCTCTTTCTTGGTTTAACATACGCCACACACCACTTACAAAATCTTCAGCATCACTCCAGTCTCTTTTTGTGTCTAAGTTACCTAATTGCATAGGTATTATCACCTTTCCTCTTTCGTATTCTGATAAAATCCTAGCTACGTTTTTAGTAATTTTACGAGTGACAAACTCTTCTCCTCGACGCACACCTTCATGATTAAAAAGCCACCCTTGAACTGCGTAGAGTTTGTAAGAATCCCTGAACACTTTGACCAAGTGTCTAGCAGAGCATTTAGAAGCTCCATAAGGACTTCTGGGACGCAACGGATGACTCTCGTCCTGTGGAGTGGTAACCACATCTCCAAATTCCTCAGAGCTTCCTGCGTTGTAATAACGACAAGATGGTTGGTGTTTTCTAATTGCTTCTAACTGATGTAGCACAGCCATGCAATTCGTTTGCATGTGATTTACTGGCATCTCCCAACTATTTCCGACGAAAGAATTCGCAGCGAAGTTTATGAAATAATCTGGCTTATGTTTAGCTATAACCCCATCGGTGTTTTGAGCGTCAGTTACATCTAAATCAATAAGAAAAAAACGATCATTATTTTCTAGATGTTTAATATTTTTATGGTTCTTGACGCTTAGTCTTCTTACCCCTCCTATAACTGTGTGCCGAGTATGCTTAAGAAGATAGTCTGCCATGTGGCTACCATCTTGCCCTGTCACTCCTGTTATAATTATTTTTTTCATTTTAGTCTCCTTTTTCTAATCTATAACTATCACTCTCAAAATGCTGGGTAGAAAACTCAAACAACTCCGTATCCTCCATCGCCTTAATTTGATGGCGAAGCAACACGGGGACATGAAAGCTGTCGCCTTTTGTTAAGAGAATTTCTTCAGCAGTTTCTATGTCATCACCCTCACTAAATTTTAAAACAATAGACCCAGATTGCACAAAAAAAACTTCGTCTTTAAGTTTGTGATAATGCCAAGAAAATTTTTTATCTTTGACTAAATAAAGAAGCTTACCACAATACTCTGGCTTATTAACAATCCACTTTTCGAAACCCCAACCTTTGGGGACTAGTTTAATTTGAGAAGAAGTCTTCATCTTTAATTGCTTTGTCGTCTATGTATAAATCTCCCGCAGGTTTTCCCATGAAAAGTTCGTGATAATTAACCCCCCATTCTTGGAGTTGTTTTTTTGTAAGGTCTTCAAACAATAAAGCGTTTTCATTATTCGATCTACCCATACCTCTAGCGGTTAAAAAATGTATAACGTTTCCTTCTTTATAAAGATTATTTACTTTTTTAATTCGATCCCAGAGAGGCTCAGAGTTTTCGTAGCCTTTATCACTATTGCAGATAGTGCCGTCTATGTCAAACACGTAAGTCATAGTTTTCGAAGAAGGTTTGAGGTAGAAAAATCTCCGACCCTTTCGAAGAACAAAACATCTTCTGCAAACTCTGCACCTATTACTTCCTTAGTTTGCCAATCAGAGCCAACAACAAGATAATCTGGTCCGTAAGAGGCAATCATGTCTCTTAGTTCTGAGTCAGACCCAAAAGTTCTTATCTCATCAATGTATTTAATACATTTTAAAAAGAAATAACGATCCTCTAAGGTGTTGATGGGTCTAGTGGAGCCTTTGTTCTCTCTAATTCTTTGGTCGCTATCTATGCCTACAATTAAGTGGTCTCCCTTGCTTTTAGCAAATTTAAAAAGCTCTAAATGACCTCTGTGAAGGACATCAAAAGTTCCGTTTACCCAGACTTTTTTAGTAGTTGGCATGACGAGGTTGATCAATAAGGCTATACATTTTGATCAATTGCTTGATGCCCATATCTAAATCGTATTTACATTTAAAACCCGTATCGTAAATTTTCTGGCTGCTTACAATGTAGTCTCTTTTATCTGGATCTTGAGTAAATTCAGCTTTAATTATTTCAATAGGTAGATGTTCGCCAATTTTTTCAGCGAGCTGACGTTTATTCATATTTATTTCGTCATTGCCTATGTTGAAAGTTTCATTAGAACACTTTTCCCAATTGTCTAAAATGAAATTATATACCCTACAAATATCAAGAATGTGGATATAGTTTCTCATAAACTCGCACTCATATAAAACTAAAACCTTATCCTTAAGAGCTTTCAAAACAAAATTGTTAACCAAAAGATCCGTTCGGGGGCGCGTAGATGGGCCGAAGACTGTAGCCAATCTAAGAGTGCAGCAGCCTTCAGTATTTTGGTAGACTTTCTCAGCATCCACTTTAGTTACGCCATAAAGAGATAGCGGGTTAAGTGGGGACTCCTCGGTGCATACACCACTATCACTAGATCCATAGCCAGAATTAGTGCAGGGGTAGATAACTATCTGATCTCGGGATTTGTTTTCAGCTATCCACTCATTAACCTGATAGTTAACTTTAACAGCTTCCGTAGGTTGGGCTTCACAAAGAGGGAATCCCACTAAACATGCAAGAGGAATAATCACATCACAACCATCCATTATTTTTTTTAAAGGGACTATACTTTTAACGTCTAAATTTTGGAATTCAAAATTTTCATGAAGAGTATACCTTAAGAGAGATGTTGGTTCATATTTTAAATTATCAACGACAACAACTTTATGGCCTCTCTCTAGCAGAAAACCAACAAGTTCGCTCCCTATGTATCCAGCGCCTCCTGTAACTAGTATTTTCATCTTTTAACTCTACCTAAAATCCAATCCTTCAACATAATCCAGTCGCAAGCCTTAGCCCATAAAGGATTAGAAAAAGCAGCGGGTTTATTTTTCTCAAAAACAAAATGACCTGTCCATGCAAAGGGGTATACCACAAAAGGGGTCAAAAGTAACAAGAGCCAAAGTTGCCAATGCAAGACTAAAACTATAAACGAGATAGTGCATAGCTGGCCCAAAACATGCAATCTTCTGCACCATTTGTTTTGATGCTTAGATAAATAATATTGATAGTATTCTTTAAAATTCATTAACAGTAGTAACTCCTTTCTTTTGCACAACTATAGTAGCGCATTCGTTGGCGTAGTCAATTGCTTTTTCTATGTTTTTGGTGTTAATAAAATTAACACATAAAGCAGCCAAAAAAGTGTCTCCTGCTCCACAGGGGTCTTTTATTTCAACTTTTTCGACGGGAAAATGCTTATCTCCTAGTTTGCAACCTTTCCCCGACAAGGTTTGTATTACTTTATCGTAAGTCCAAGAATTTTGTTTTATATAGTTAAGAGAGTTCTCGTATTCTTCTTGGTTTATCTTTATAAAAGAAGATTCTTTACAAAAATCTCCTAAAGGTTTTTTAGTGTCAATAAAAACATTGTGATGATTTTTACAAATAAACTCAATATCCTCATCTAAAAGGAAACCTTTATTGTAGTCGGAAATTATTACCAAATTATGTTTTTTTAGAAGATCTGCTTTTAGACCAGATATTCTTTGGACTCTTTCCTCTCCTGAGTCCACCCTCATAAACATATGATTTGTTTTTTTATCTATGTATCGAGTTTTTTCGATTATGGCTGTATTAGTTTTAAGAGTAGCCCTTTCCCCGAGAGACACAACGTTTTGGTAAACGTTACCAGCCATCCCTAAATTTTGTTTTTCGTGAGAAGGTATAAAAGATGGGACGGGAAAATCTGGGCAAAGGCGCTCACAGGAACCATAAATATAGATATCCTTGCAGCTATCACCTATAACTAAAATTTCAGCCATCCCAACTTATTTCCCAATCTTCGAATTCAGCAGCTAAACAGTCTATTTTGTAATCTTTTCGGCCATTACAAAGATTTTGTATTTTATTTTTAGATGTGTTTCTAATCCCGTTTAAGCCGTGAGTCAACTCTAAACTATTTCCTTCTTTTATTCCCTTGCGATAATTTGATTCATTGTGCCAAATGTGAAGATTCATTTGGGATAAAACAATTATAGCTCTAATAGTGTTAGCGTCTAAATATATTTCCCCTTCTTCTAAAATTGCATCAATATCATGCAATATTTCTTGTATTTCTGTGGCATATTCTTTTTTATGCTCACTAATAAAAACTTCTTTCAGTTGAACTATAGACAGCCTATCTACCAGCTCAGATAAAGTGGGTAAATACTTTCTTTCTTTTTTTTCCATTTTAAAGATGTAGGCTTTTATACCAGTTAATAGTTTTCTCTAAACCCTTTTTAAGAGGTCGTAGTAGGTTTAAGTCGGAAGTCTTGTTAATATCCAAAAGTTTAGACTTTACCCCTACATATTTACTTAGATCGTGCTCTATAAGGTTATGATCATAGTTGTATAGCTCACAAACATATTTAGCAAAATCATTTATAGAGTGATCTTCCCCAGCACCCAAATTAAATATTTCGTTGTTCTGTCCAAGTAGATTAATCATTGTCTGACAAGCATCCTCTACATATATCAGCTCTCTCCTAGCTGTGCCATCACCCCATATGACAAATTTTTTATCATCGTATTTGGCTTTGTGGCAGTTTTTTATAAAATCGAAAATAAAATGATTGTCATTTTCTTCAAAATTAGGGCCATATAAAGTAGAGGGAACAAAATAAAGCCATTTCAAGCCATATTGTTCTGCGTAAGATTTTAAACCCACCAATAGCATTCTTTTAGTCATCGCGTAGGTATATAAACCCTCATCAGGTTGGCCCTTTAAATAATTATCTTCTGTGAGCGGAAGTTCGGGGGAGTAAGAACAGCTAGTCCCCATTGCTATCATCTTTGCTTGTCTCTGATGGTCGTTCCAATATTTTAAAATATTAGAATTTATTCTTTGATTAATTTCAAATTGCTCACCCTTATGGTGCAAACAATAATCTCCCGCTTTTGTGTGCGCGGCTAAATGAAAAATATAATCAAATTTTATAGAATTATAAATGTGCAGGTTCTTATCGCACATTAAATTGCCAACCTGAGTATTGGAAAAATGAAGCTCCCACCCTTTTGCTTCTAAGATTTCCACTAAATGGCGACCCAAAAAACCACTACATCCTGTAACTAGAATTTTCATTAGTTTCTACCCATGAAATACCTTCTCACAAAGGTATAGCTTTTGTCTTCTTTAATGGCTCTCCAAATAGATAGCCATATTTCTGCATTAACACGGGCCATATCGCTATCAGCTGTAAACTCTAGGCCATATTTTTTCTTTCGAAGCCATATATCAGCACCTTCAGTGACGCTTCCTTCGAAACCTCTGATGCCGCAAGCGTGATGATAAACTATATCGCCATAAATGCCGAAACAAACTCTATGAGCGTCAAACTCGTTTGTTCTGTTAAGCTCTTTAAGTGTTAAGTTAGCGGCGTTTATTCTGTCCAACATTCCTCTTTGCGGATTTTGATAAGGATGGTGAGAAAGGTGGGGATGTGAGTGTATTGTCCAAGCTAGATTGTTTAGTTGCCATGTTTTTTTTGTGGTGGCGAAAAAACATAAATGAGGGATTTCATGATAATCATGACTATGATGGTAATTTTCTCTCATTACTACCGCTGTTATATCGTGTGTAGCTAAGTTTTCTTTTACAGCATTTTGCCAATTTTTGTCGCATGGAAATGCATCACAGTCTAAAAATACAATTATGTCATCATCTGTTAATTGAGAGCTGATGGTTTCGACAGCTTTATTTACTTGGTCGTAATGTTCTCCATCTATGGCACGGTAAAATCTATAATTAGGATAATATTTATCTAAATTAGAAATATCCTCGTCTGACTTATTTAAATTCTTATCTAAAAAACAATGAACGGTATAAGCTCTAGCGTCTGTGTATTTTTGAAGGTGCTGCGCCTGAACTTCAAGCCAGTCATCTCTTCCAAATATATTTGTTATTATGTGCATATATTTTTATCCTATCCACTCTACATCAGAGCTTTTTAATAAATCATTAGATGTCCATCCATTTTTTAGGGAAATTAGAGGGTTGTTTGTTTCTTTGCAAAATGTCATAAAAAACCCAAAAAGAGAAGAAAAGTATTTATAGCTAAGGCTTACGTCTTTATAGCCTTTTAGCTCTAAATATCTAAGAACAAGTTTAAATTCAGCAGGAATATAAATTGGAGTATCTTCGTAAGGTAATGACCAAAAATTTATCATTTCATCTATTGGCCCCAAGTTGGCGAAGTCGGCAATGTAATTGTAGTCGTTTACATCCTCGACTAAAGCAGAATACCTTTCTTGTATCCAAGGTATTAATCCTCCATAATGTTGGGTAATTGGTATGCATTTATCTGTATGCTTACAATAAGCCATTTGATGAATGCGGTCATCAAATTTATATGTGTCTATAAATTCTTTTGGATCTGTAAAAATTAAATCTGATCTTATTTTGATAACGTGGGTTGCCCCTAAAGCCTTAGCTAAATGCAGCCCACTAACTGTAGAATTTATCTGTAAATTAACATTTCCATAACCAGCATATGCAGGAGCAGGAGACTTAGCGAGCGTAACATTAGAATTATTTATATCTTTAAGGTCATTAATGGAAGCGCTAGCTTCGGTTGACCATATAACATTTTCTACATCGCGGACATTATCTAAAACTTCCCGACAATATTTAGTGTGACCCTGTATTAATAAATATATTTTTTTCATTATGACAGCGTTATACTATTCTAATCTCAGGAAACGGGACAATAAATTTGACCCCAGTTTCAAGTAAGTCTTTGTTCTTTTTAAATACCTCCCCTGCAAAGTTGTGAGCTAATAATAAATAATAATCAGGTGTATCTTCAAGAGACTCTCTCGTTATGGGAATATGACTTTGAGGCAAATATAGTCCGACTTTCAAATCGTTAACTTCAACACATTTATCTATTAAGGTATTATCAATATCAAAGTAATTCAACAATGTATTACCCTTGGCAGGAGCACCATATGCGTAAATTTTAGCATTAGGATTTTCAGATTTTATCTTTATCAGTAAATCCTTTAATTCATTTTTTTTAGATTTTATTTTCTCAGCAAAATTAAGGAAAGCTTCTCTGTTATACTTTTTGTCTTTTTGTAACCAGCCTTTACAGCGGGTGGTCTCTTCAAAAACTGGAGTCTTGGAAATCTTAGCGATGATACTACCGCTGTGGATGTCGCTGTAATAGGCATCAAAAAGACTAAACCCATAAGGTTCTAGCAGATTTTTCAAGCTCTGAAGGGTATAAAAGCAAAGATGCTCATGATAAATTCCATCAAAATTTAACTTTTCCACCATAGTCCCAGCATACATAAATTGCACTACGAAAACACCATCATCTGACAAGGCTTTTTTGATTCCCCTTATGACGCTATGAAGCTGTTCTAAATGAAAAAAGACACCAGAAGCGTTGATTAGTTTTACTTTGTTTTCTAGATTATGGTTATCAATCAAATCCTCATTAAAGAAATCATTGATTGTGGGAACTCCTGACTTGATAGCTAACTCGGATATATTGTCAGCCGATTCCACGTTTAGAACGTTTTTTAAACCAGCTTTTTTATATTGCAATAATTGAGTCCCATCATTGCCTCCGATGTCGAGAATTAAATCATCGGACTTAAGGTCGAATTGTGTTTTGTTTTCTAAGGCTAGTTCATAAAAGTGTTTAGAAAGAGAAGAGGTCGTAGAAGAAACGTAAGTGTGATTTTTGAACATTACTTCTTTCGGGACCGTGTAGTTTAATTGTAGAAGCTCACAGTCATCGCACTGAACTAGGTGAAGAGGATATTTCTCTTCTTTCCCCAAGCGTTCTTTAGTTAAGAAATCATTGCACCAAGGATGATCTCCTAAATTTAAAATACTGGTAAGATTGGTGCTATTGCAAGATCTACAGTTCATTTTTCTCTATATACTTAATTAAACGATCACAAGTGTAATTTTCAACAGAATGATCAAAAGAGTCCTCCATCATATCCTTGTAATTGCTCCAATTGGATAGAATCTCGGTTATTTTTAATCTAAGATCATCTTCGTTGTCAAAATAAATAAAATGTTTATCAGGATTATACCACTGTTCAACAACATTCCAATGGTCTCGTTCGACTAAATTTACTGTTTTAGCCAAAGAAGCCTCTATAAAGCGAGATTTTAATTGAGGCAGTATGCCCTCAGAATCCACATGAGAGAACGCGATATTTTGACTCCAAGAAGGCTGGCTTTTTATGTAATGCAAATCTACTTCGTTTCGGATAGGAAAATTATTATAGCATACTGATATTTTACATTCAGATATTTTTTGCATTTTCTCCTGATGTGTTAAATTTAAATCAGTAGCGTGGGGAATACAGGCTTGAGTCAAAGGATTGATGCCATGAGTCATGGTCATGTAGCGATAATTAAAGTTGCTTAATAAATTCAACATTCCTAGATACTTGCGCCCATGAATGCCACCGTGGTAACAAACGTCATATTTTTTTTCAGTATGTTCTGGAATATATCTTGAGTGAAACGGATACCAAACTTTTTGATACTTGTCGGTATTTTTAATTTTGTTAAGCCATTCTGCCGTAAAAGGACAAATAGAATAAATTGAATCAAACCTGTCTTCACAGTTTATATCGTAAGGGCCGCAAAACTCCGTAGGAGGGACCACGTTCAGATATATGTTCTTTGAGTGTTTAGATAGTAAATCGGAATGAGCTTGGTTGCAAATAAATGTATAACCATAATAAAGAGCGGTTGATATATCCTCTGATTGAAAATCTTCTAGGTCAAAGTAGTTAGTGTTTGTCCCTTTTATTTCGACAGAAAGATCTTTATATATTTTCATTAAAAAATCCCCCTTTCACAAGGGTTTATTTTATACTTTAAAATAAGAGGAACCAACTCTTTATAATATTCTTTCAGGTTCCACTTACCTTTAACAACAGCTGAAGCGGTATAAGGAAATACATGAGAATCGTAATGACAATCCCCGCGTAAAGGCTCTTTGTTATAAGCAACCACGCCCTGTAAATTTAAATTTTTGCAGACTTCATTTGCTTCTACCTCAAAATGACCGCCTAAAACTCCTTTTTGTCCGATATGAAGATTTGGCCCCAATTCGTGGATTTTTTCAAGAGTCTTTTTTCTCCATATCCCTGCTGTTTGGCTATAAAAAAACGGTTGATCATGAGACAAATAAAAAAGGTCGTTAGAAAGTTTTTTAGGAGTAATGTTTGGCCCCCTAGTAAACCTTATAAAAGAAAGATCTTGATTCTCCTCCAATATTTTTAAATAGTTAGAAATTTTTGACAAATTAACTGCGTCATACAAAATATAATCTTCATTTAAATAAAGAATAAAATCTTCTTTTACTTCTTTAAGAGACTCTAAATACTGCACTCTAAAACAGTCGTCCTTATTGTATAAAACTGCTTTATACCTTGTGGAAAGCCCAAGTGAATTATCAGTAAAAACATAACTTGTTCCAATGAACCCTTGTTCCATGCTTGGTTCTAAAAAGTGTTTTTCAAGTTGACCAAAAAAGATTGGCCACAGATCAGAACTTGAAGAGTGGGTGTTTATAACAACAGATAGAGATGAAAACATTTTATTGGTTTTTGAATATTTCAAAAGTTGTTAAGTCCCTATAGTCTGGTTCTTCAATTTGGTCTGCCGCATGTTTGGGGTAAACATTTAAAAGCATCATTCCCCTCGCCGCCCATTCAGGCGTTATATAAGAATTGTATCCTAAAAAATCAGGCTGATCTAGACTGTAAGGTGTTTTTTCGTCTCGACCAGACCACCTTAGCTTTTTCAAAGCTTTGTATATTTTAAAATCATCTGTTAAAATAGCTCCACCTTTGCCTATTTTAAGAGGCTTTTTGATGCCAAAAGATAAACACATCATGGTCCCTTCTATATACATGTTTGATGTCAGTCTTTTAGCGGCATCATAAATAGGATAAGGTTTTAATTGATAAATGCCATGCCATTTTACATCCTCAAACTTAACCTCGCCACCCGCTTGGATAATAGATTGAGGCACAGAAATATAAGTTCTTTTGGGGATTGTAACTTCTTTTACTTTTAAATAATCACAACACAGTTTTAAAGCGTTAGTGCAGTTATCACACACCACCGCAAACGGAGCGCCTGTGTATTCCGCTAGATTTTCTTCGAACATACCTACTATTTTTTGTGGGTCGTTCATCTCTCTAAAATATAATATTTCTTTTTGAAGCCACAAGACTCAAAAAGAGCGATACTTTTCGAATTTTTAATTTTTACTTTAGCAAAAGCCTCGGGGTGTTTTTCTATAAATTTACTCAACATAAACTTGCCGACACCTTTTTTTTGATGGCTTTTAATAATTGCTATCCGTATATCTTTATCAACGCTTCCTATGAATCCTATCGGGACTTTCTCTTCTAAACAAATTAGGTAATTTGAATTGTTTTTACGCATGAATTTTTCATGCTCATAAAAGCCTATGTTTTTTTGAGATACAAAACCCTCCTTAAGTTCATTCCTTAAGGAAAGAACAAAATCCCAGTATTTTTCTTCGCAGGGGACTAACTCCATAGGTCTATGTCTTGTGGGGCTGGGTTTTCTGGATTAGACCAGTATGTTTTAAGATAAGTTCTCATCGCTTTCCATCCCTCTAGTTGTAAATATGGTCCTAAAGCTGACCCAATATCCATGTATTGGTTTTTATCAAAGTCTTTATACAGCTCATAACATAAAAAATTACTTAAAGACGCAGCGGCGAATAAAAACAAATGATTTTCTATGTTGTTTTCTTTTATCCAATGTTTGCAAGCGTCAATTAAATAATAGTCGTCTTTCATGCAATTAGGACCAACAGGAAAGTGTTTTTTTACTTTAAAGGGTAGCTTGTCAAATTTTGAATTTTTGTTGCTAACAAGAACTACGTTTTTCCCCGCTAATAAAGGAACCACCTCTGAAACAAAATGCTTATAGTTGTCATTAATTAACACATTGCTAAATGTAAGGTGTTCATCGTCTCCCTCTTCATACAGATCCTTGCAAAACTGCCAAGAAGAAGAACCATCTTGACCATTATGGGGTGGTATACCCTTAAAATAATTTTCTTTTCTAAATTTAAAAGCTTCTACAAGCTTGGTGTGCAGGTAAGGGGTTTCTTCGGGAATAAATTTTTTCTGCTCCTCGTCTTTCTTAAAAGCATATGAAGGTAGCTGGAGAGTTTGCCCTTCATATATGTCTCCTTGGACTAGAATGCCGTCTCCTAAGATAAGGGTTTTATTTCTAAGAACAGTTAGCTCACCATCCGAAAATCGAGCAAAACTAAATGGTTTGTCAGACTCTATTAACGTGACTATCTTGTCAAATTCTCCTTTAAATGTTTTCATTTGTAATTGTCTTTCGCCCACTCATAAATACGACTTAGAGACTCTTCTAAGTCAATATCAAGAACGTATCCTAATTCTTTTTGGATCTTCTTAACAGATGGACATCTCCTCTTAGGCTCATGCTTATATACAATTGGAGGCTCTATCAACTCTATCATATTTTTAGTGCCAGAAACCTTTTCCACTAGTTTGGCCAAGTCTACCATAGAAATTTCATTTTCAGGATTTCCTATATGATATAAAATATCCTTTCCTTGTGTTAAAACTTGAATGCAACCCGCTAGAAAATCTCCATACCAACAAAAAGTTCTAGTTTGAGTTCCTGGGGCATAAATTCTCATCTTTTCTCCTTTTAGACAGTTCGAAATAAAATTTGGAATTACTCTCTTATCGTCTTGTCTGAAATAACCAACAACGTTGAATGGCCTAACTATTTTGCAATCTACGTTAAACTGATCTTTGAAAATATATGAGATTGTTTCAATATACATTTTTGTTACATCGTAACAAGATCTTTTGTCTAAGGTTTTTGCTGTGGGAGTATAACTCTCATCTGTAGGAATAAACTCTTTAGATGGAGTTCCTAAAACCTCTGAAGAAGAAAAATTTAATATTTTGGCATTATTGGACAAGGCTGTTTGAAGAAGGTTTTTAGTTCCCTCTGTAGAAACATCCATCGTTTCAAGGGGATATCTTTCATAATAGTAAGGGCTAGCACATCCACTACAATTAATAATAAAATCTATTTTTTCTTTATAAAGCTTTAGGCTTAAATAACTACTTGTTAAATCGTGATGTAAATTTATAAGCGTATCATCTTCCAGAAGATCTTTTCTTTCTCTTCCTAAAAAATTATCAAGCGATATAATTCGACACTTATTTTTAAACTTAAAATGATTTAAAAATAAAAGATATCTTACAAACAAAGCACCCAAAAATCCTGCTCCTCCACAAACCAAAATAGTTTTTCCTTCAAAGGAATAACAGTTACTTTCTGTTTTTTTGTATATTTCTTCGAAATCTCTATAGTAGCAGTCTTTAAGTTGCATTGATTATTTCAGCTATTTTTTGAGAAGATTTACCGTCACCAAAGGGACAGTCTGAATCTACTTGATAATTATCCTTTAAAGATTCAAAAATTCCAACAAGTTTGTCGGGTGTGCGACACATGACCAAGTGTCCTGAAGCTTTGCCTTCTGGTCTTTCTGTGCTTTTCCTACAGACAATAACTTTCTTATTCAAAAAACTTCCTTCTTCTTGCAACCCTCCGCTATCACTAATTACAAGTTTACATTTGGCTAAAATATCTAATAGAGTATTATGAGGCAATGGGTCTAAAACGTTAACGTGAGATAATAAATGTTTGTAGCGAGAAACGTTTGGGTTGGGGTGTAGAGGCAAAATAAACTCTAAAGAAGCATTTTCTTTTGCTAGTTTATTAACCTGCTTAAACCACTCTGACATAAATTTGTGATTTTCTCTTCGATGGAGCGTTACTAATATTTTGTTATCGTATTCACATTTTTCTTTATAAGAAACAAGATTGTCTAAAACTGTATTGCCAACTATATGGCAGTCGCCTTTGACTAATTCGTGTGAAAGGTGATCTTTAGATAAAGAGGTAGGACAAAAGTTGACATCTGAAATCCTTGAAATCATCTGCCTGTATGCCTCTTCGGGATATGGGTGATCTAGGTTATAACTTCTTAATCCAGCCTCTAAGTAGTAAATTTTCTTATGGTTATGAAATGCAGCCAATGCACACGCAAAAGCTGAAGCTGTATCCCCTTGAACTAAAATAGCGTCGAAGTCTCCACTTGGAAACTGGAGCAGACAGTCACTAACTATTTGATCCAATCTTTTGTCTGGGTGAGACGCATGTATGTAGACCTTATGATCTGTTTTTATGGATTTTAGTAGATCAGTATGTTGGCCTGTAAACAAAAGCTCATAGTTATCCAATACTTCTAAAAGCGGTTTAACCTTAAGCCACTCAGGTCTAGTGCCAAAACATATTAAAATCTTCATTCAACCTTTAACAGTTTAAATCCCTTGTCATAATAATGCTTTAAAGACAGCCCAAAGTCAATACCATTTGAATTTACTGAGATGGAATTTTCATCAACCCCGTAAGTCATGGCTGATTTAGGCTGACTACCCCATAGTTCTAAGTCATCTTCGGGGTGCGGTGGGACATAAGTGTTAAGATTTAAATATTTTTGAATAGCATAAGAAAAATGCACATCTTCTCCACAAATATTATTTAAAGGTGGACCCGTTTCTCTCCAAAAAGCACCTAAAAGATCTCGGTGAAAAAACCAAGAGTGACCTACTATATCTACTTGTTTTTTCTCTTGGTTAGGGTTGGGCCAACCAAAGCGTTCAAACGACTTATATCCCACATCATTAAAGACCACTCCTACTGTTCCATATAAGCCGTTTTCTTCTTTAATAGAGTTGATACAATTTTCTGCCCACTTACTGCCTGGGATTGTGTCATCGTCTAATAAACATATATATTCTGATTTTGCGTTTAAGGCAAAGGCAAATCTAGCCCAAACTCCATAATTGTGATTATTGTGAGAAATTTTTATCTGACCAGAATCATCTTGTAAGTAAAAATAATTTTCGCGCTTTTCGGGTTGATTTTGCCAAATCATAATTTCATTTGGCTTAATTGTTTGTTTTGTAATAGCCTCTGTTTGCTCTTTGAGAGTATGAGGTCTTTGCCAAGTGTTTAAAACAAAAGTCACAGTGTCCATATTATTGAAATAGTTTAAATGTTAAATCTGAAGGGTTAAAATCTCCCCAAGTGTCTTCGTATAAGTTTTTGCAAAGGTCTAGGTCTTTGAATTCTGACCAATCATTAATTATTAACAATGGTATGCCTAGTTCTTTAAACTTTTCTACCCCATGCCATCTTTGCACAATGGGAACGCTCTTCATATAAATAGATTCCCATGTTTTGTGACAATCCACCCCGTTTCCGATTGGAGAAACTGTAAAGTAAGATTGAGCGATGTCAGAAAGATAATTTTCCTGAGTAGAATTTACAAAATCGTCGTGTTCTTTTATAGATGAAGCATTTGGATAATTTTTTTCTAATTTTAAACAGTGCTCGGAACCCAGCTGCTCTATGCAATACTTGCGAGCCGCAAAATTAGTCGAAACATTAAAGTTTGCATAAACTGTATTGTTTTTTTCTAAATTATTAGAAGAGATATTTAAGAATCTTTCTTGATTTCCATGAGACCATTTAGGATTAGCTATACCTATGGGTATAGGTTTTACTTTTGGATGATCAAACAAGAGATTTTGAGTATACCAGTGAGAAATATTCGGAAATAAATCTAATACATATTCTATTTTCTCCTTATCAAAATTTATATCAGAGTTGTGAGTTACTAAAACAAATTGTTCTGGTAATTTTATCGCTCCAATTTTAACATAAGTAGAAAAAAGAGAAAGCTTTTCAGGCTTGCAGAAAAAATAATCGTTTTCTAGATCGTGATCAATAATGTAACTAAACTCATCTTGCCTAGCGTCTTTATAGTTACTCAGTTGATTTCTGCACTGATGCTTAAAATATGTTCCGCATAAAAATTTCATAATAATGTTTTCTCCCAAAATATAGAGGCCGCGTTTTTACAGCCGTTTTTGAATTCATCATAACCAACATTTTGGAACTCAAGATAAGACCCAAGTTTATTGGTGTCTCCTATTATATCTTCTACCCCACAAAGCAAAGCTTCAGCTATCATACGACAAAAAGGTTCATTTACTATCGGATGATGAAACAGAGAATTACATTTTTGAAAAACTTCTGCTATTTCAGAGTGTTTCTTTTGTCCGTTAAATTTAATATTAGGATAAGGATTGAAGAGAGCTTCTATGTTCATTTCCCCCCACCCAAAGACATCAACATTTCTGTTTAGATTGCTTTTCGCGAAATCAATTAAATGATTTAGACCTTTTAGGGGATGTAAATAACCACAATAAACAACGTCATAGTCTTTCTCACAATCGACTTTTTTAAAAATATTAGTGTTTATTGGGTCGTAATTAATCTCTGTGTTACAAAAATAATCACCATACATTTTCTTGAAGAATTCACGATGGAAATTACTTAAAAAGAATATTTTTTTTGTAGATTCAAATAGGTCTTTTCTGCGGTTTGGCTCAAGATATAAACAAGAATCGTGTTCTAGTCGTATGTGTTTGGGGTGTTTTATAATAAAATCTAGCTTTTCAGGGTTCTTGTTGTTTATAATTTCTAAGTTAGAACTAATTAAAAGATCATAATAGGATAAAAAATCAACCACAGAAGAAGTGTGATTATGTTCCACTACTTCATAGCCTAGTTCTCTGCCTCTCTCAATTATAAGAGAGTTACTTAGCTGCGCTCCTCCCGAATTTTGTTCTAAGCTGAAGTCAGATACAAATAGAACCCTCATCATACAGTGTGTATGATTATAGGAGTCTTTTACTGTTCTTCTACCTCAAGAGGGAAAAATGTTTTCTCCGCTTCGTCATCAGTAATATGAGACAATAAAAGGTCAGATCGAGAAATTAGAAAATCTTTATTAGAAAACCTCCAGAAAGGCTCAGAATCCTCCTGAATATAGCTTTTATCAGTTCCTTTGATAATATCCATGTCGTGGAACTTGTAAGAATCGTTAACTTTTTCCCCTGAAACAAGCTTTAAAAACATATTGACCCTAGCCATAGCCCACTGAGCTGTAGTCTTGCAGGGTTCCCAGTTAACTTGAGCCGCTTTTTCACCTCTTTTGTATACTCTTATCAGTTTTTCGACCGTAACAGTATTTTTGTTGGTTTTATTAAATTTAATAACCTTTGCTGCTAGGCAGGTATAAATTTTTTCTGAAAAAATGCGATTCATCCTTTATTTCTTACACTTAACCTTCACAAGAAGAACAATTTAAAATAGAACGCGCTAACTCTTGGCTTGGATTCGCGCTTCTTTGATAATAGAAACTTTTAACGCCTTGTTCCCATCCAAAAATAAGAAGCTCGCTTACTTGTTTTGGGGGGCATTTCGGAGAAATCATCAAATTGAGGCTTTGTCCTTGATCTATAAACTTTTGGCGCTGAGAAGCTTGGATAACGATTTCTTTTTGAGATGTTTCTCCGAATGTTTTAAATACAGATTTTTCTTCGTCAGATAAAAAATCTAAGTGTTGGACTGAGCCGCCCTTACTAAGAATAGACTTCCAAGTGGTTTGAGTATTTTTCTTCTTTTCTTCTAAAAGTCTTTCTAGATAAGGATTTTTGTAAGTGAATTTACCTTTAGCTAGATCCTTGGTGAAGTAATTGCTATTCAAGGGTTCGATTGATGGCGAAACCTGACCTAGTATAAAAGAACTGGAAGTTGTAGGTGCAATCGCCATTGTTGTCATATTGCGCCTACCATAACCTTCTAGATGCGATGGCTCACCCAATAAGACGGATAATTGTTTTGTCGCGCTATCTGCTTTTTCTCTTATTGTTTTGTGAATTTCTGTGTTTATAAACTTAGCCTCCATACCTTCGAATGGAATCAATTTAGATTGCAAGAAAGAGTGCCATCCAAGAACTCCGACACCTAAAGCTCTCTGCCTCTTAGCAAAGTTGTGAGAAGCTTTCATATAGGGTATATCTTCTGTTTTTTGGATATACTCTTCCATTACGGCATCCAGAAAATAAACAAGGGTCTCAATCGCATCAGTTTTAACTATCTCGTCCCATTCTAGAAGATTCAGAGAAGACAAACAACAGACAAAAGATTCTTCTTCCGAAGAATGTAAGAATATTTCGCTACAAAGATTGGAGGCGTGGATTTGTAAGTTTTTATCTTTGTAAGGTTTGGGAGCTTGTTGGTTGGCGGTATCCGTAAAAAATATGTAAGGATAACCAGTTTCAAATCTTTTTCTTATGATCGAAGCCCATACAGATCTCTTTTTCTTGTCGCCCTCTATCATGGAGCGCATCCATTCGTCTGCAATGCAAACAGCAAAAGACATTTCTTGGATTGGATTACCCTCGCTGCGTATCCTTAAAAATTCATTAATGTCAGGATGATCTACAGGTAGATAAGCTGCAAAAGATCCTCTTCTGACATTGCTTTGAGAAACAACAGAGGAAACTTTGTCAAATAATTCCATAAAATGGACTGGGCCACTTGAAGTCCCTCCCGCTGAAATTTCAACCCCTCTTCCTCTTAGCTCTCCAAAATATCCAGAAGTGCCAGAGCCATGTTTTGTCTGCATCCCTACTTCAGCTTGCTTGTCCAGAATGGCATCCATTCGGTCTTCTATGAAGACTCCATTGCAAGAAATAGGAAGACCTCTATCTCTGCCGAAGTTAGCCCACACAGGGCTAGCTAGAGAATAAAAACCTCTTCTTAGATAATCTTCAAACTTATCAGAAAAACCTTTTATTTTTAGAAGCTTTTCTGCGGTGACAGCGATGTCATGACCTCGCTGTTCTGCTGATTCTCCCTCTCTCAAATATCCCCG
>CEPE01124687.1_pt1 | contig 22920 bp, 23 predicted proteins | sample 530531 | NCBI WGS metagenome assembly CEPE01 (sample SAMEA2620273, study PRJEB7988) | marine metagenome | biome: marine biome (ENVO:00000447); feature: deep chlorophyll maximum layer (ENVO:xxxxxxxx); material: "saline water (ENVO:00002010), including plankton (ENVO:xxxxxxxx)" | depth 80 m
TATCGTTATTTAATTAATATGCCTGATGGTATGCCTGGTTCAGTAGCTGACAAAATATGGAAATTTCTAAGACCTAAAGGTATAGGGATGACATATCATTTATAATATTTGGTTAATAGTGGTCACCAGCAATGTGCAAAGTATCACTAACAATCTTTAAAAGGATGGATCAATGATAGTAAACGTAATATATGCGGCAGTATTAATAACTCTATGTATTTGTGTGATGTGTGTAACATTCACAAGTATTTTCGTAATAGTAATGTCTTGGAGAGAACAAAAGCTTGTTAACTCAAAGAAATGTATAACATACAGAGATAAAACAAATATCATAGGAGGTAAAAAGTAATGGAAAAGAAACAAAGTAAAATAAAATACTATGGCAAGAAAGTTACTACTTCTGCTCAAGATAAAATGATACAAGAATTAGTAGATGAAGGATTTAATGTTCGTGGTGTTATCAATAAAAATGATTCTAAAGGCATGAAAGAAGGATTTAAAGCAGTACTTAAGAGTCTTAATAATAAAAGAGGTAAGAAGTCATGACACAATATGATGAAACGATACTTCAAAGTAAGACAACTCAAAAATTAGTTGAATTTATAAAAGAACTATGGAAACATGCTGATAAACAAGTAATGTGTTCTGATAGTAATAATGCTACCAAAATGAAACATTTCTTATTAGAAGAGAAATATCATACAATAGTAGAACTTGCTGAAAAAGCTAAAGATAAACGATCAATTAGTTACGGGAGAAGACTATGAATGATGTAAGATATTTTAGTAATAATAGAGGTATAAGTATCATACGTAATGAATTTACATACGGTGGTACTGAAGGGCTTTATGAGATAGCTGTTGTAGCCTGGTGGACAGATAAAAAAGGAAATAAAGATCATGCTGTGGATTATTCAACAGAAATAACAGATGATGTTATAGGACATTTAACTATGGAAGATGTTGAAAAAATAGCTGAAAGAATAAAGAAATTATCACCAAGAGACAACAAGAAACCTCATCCACTTGAATTAAGAAATTTTATAGATCATATGTTTGATGACGAAGAGAATAATGATGGACATTGAAGATAGCATAGATTTATACATTGATAATCTTATTGATGTAAATAAACGTATTAATAAAAGTAAGACTAAGACAAAGATCATTAAATATGGAGCAAACCATGAATCTACTTCCGATAGTAAAAGAAATACCAAAGAAAGAAGAATCAATAGTAACGAAAGAATACCTCTTATTGATAGACAACGAGTTAGACAGACTAAATAATGAAAAAGATAGATATGTAGCACTATATACTGCTTGTAATGAATGCAGAGAAACATATAGACAAAGAATGAAGAAATATGAATGGATTGATAATAGCTTACGGTTCCTACTAAGCTTACCAAGGAAACTATTCCGACGCCTAAAGAGAATCCTCTCAGACCGTAAATAGAATTGATCCACAGGGAATGGGTGTAACATGTACAAGGGATGTTGCGCCCTGCCTCCTGAAACCAGGAGAAATATGAAAGAAATTGAATGGATTAGTAACTGTTGTGATGCTCCTCCAGCAACAGAACTAGAATATAAAGAAGAATTTGATGCTGAACCTATAGGTAGGTGCAGTAAATGCAAAGAAGGAGCAATGTTTAGAGAAGTAATAGATTTTTATTAATAAAGAACAAGGAGGCTATCATGCCAAACAACGATACAACAACAACAAAGATAGAATACCTACAAGGTAGTAGATTTGTTGAAAAACACGTCGAAAGCAGAAATCTAGGAGGCTTAAGAGCTGAATTAGATATTCCTGCTAATGCTGAAATTGCTGTAAATAGAGTTGATCAACCAGATTCTTATAGTATACAAGAAGGTGATCAAATCGCTGCAGTAGTTGAAGATAAAACTGGTGGACAATAAATTATAGGTTGGTAATTTACCTATAACAGTCGGAACAAGTAAGCGTATAAGGGGGGTACTACACTCCCCTTGTACAAATTGCTAAAGGAGGCAAATGGAAAACAATATTTTAACCTGGATTAATAAATCCAAGATCAAAGAAGTAGCAGAAGAACTGTTATTAGGTCCTCAAGAAGATATATTGAGTGACATACAAAGATTTAATGAAATATATGATACCAATTTAGGTATTACTAAGCAATTCAAATGGAAACCTGGTACTTATGATAAGTATAAGAAAAGTTTGAATAAATTTCAATGTTTCGAGAAAAGAGCTAATAGTTTACAAAGAATACACTATAGAATGGAAGATGTCAGATATAGATTAGGAAGAATGAAAAGCTCTATTATTGATATTGAAAGCAAATTATTTGGATTAAGAAATGATGGTCAAATATTTCAAGACAATACTGAATCTTTAGAAAATGCTTTATCTATAATTAAAACATTATTAGAAGAAAATAAAGATATTACGTGTTTAATTAGAGAAAATGGAGACTATAACAATAGAACATTTGGATCTAAAGTAATAGATTTAATTGTTCCTATAAATGGTAATAAATTGTTTATTAAAACACCTGGAGCTGATTCAAAAATAGTCATGACACATGAATATCCATTTGAAGTTGAAACTAGAATAACTGTAGGTTTAAATAAATTCTTAAATTACTTTATATCTTCAATAGAAATGCCTAATAAAGCTTTAAGAAACTTAGCTATATCAGTAGGATCCAAACTACTAAACAATCCGTATAAAGTAAAACATCCTTTTATAAATAGAGGTTGGGATACTAATCCTAATGATTTATATGATGAAAATAACAATTTTAAAAACTATATATATTCTTGTATGGGGAATATGCAAGATGATATAGCTGGTCTTGTGTCAAGATTTGATTTATATAATTTAAAATGGTTATTAGAAAAATGGAATAGCAATTTTGTGTTTAATGTTACTAATCCTTTAAATAATACCAAGAAACTATATCATGGCAGTCCTGAGTTCTTAACAGATGATTATAAATCTATTAGAGGCAGTAATAACCTTGATGAAGGCAGAAATTGTACCTATAATGTAATTTGGGAAAGTATACCAGAAGGTACAGAACATTATTGTGATAAATATAAATGTACTTTAAGAGATACTTGTATAACATATAATATTCATATCAATTTAACTTTAGAACCTTTAGAAGAAGCTATGTTATATGAATTAAGTGAAGTATTTTCTGATGATATTAGAGATTTAATTAAACAATATAAATCTAGATCTAATATGTTTTGTAATAATATAGAAGATTTACAAAGATTGATTAATTTAAGTGAAGAAATTCATCCTAAAATCAGAGTAATAGTAGACCAATATGTTGATATCGTAAATCATTTATATAGCGAAGGTTATCTTCATCCTAATCATAATGCTTATAAAAGAACAGAAACAAGAATATGTTTGTTGTGGGATGTGTTAATAAATGTTTGTAGCTTAGTCAATAAAAATCCAGATGTAAACAATATCATGCCAGACAATCAAGAAAAAGATAGAATAAATACAATATATCAATGTTTTACCTGGGATATTGAAGATTTGGTAAATGATGTAGATTATTGTATTGAGTCTGCAGAAGACTTTGTAGATTTTGGAGTGCCTTATCCTGAAGTTAACGTACCTGTACCCGAAGTCCAAACAAATTCAGAATATCAAGAACCAACAAATAATGAACCTTTGCCTACAGAATGGGCAGAGTTTATGGTTAACAGAAATAGAAGACCTATATAGGAGGGATCAAGCAATGAATGTATTAATTAGTAGAGAAAACTGGAATAAAATTATAGCATATTCTGAATCAGCTCACAGACAATTTAAGTCAGAGATAGGTGGTATGGCAATATGTTATGAAAATAAAGATGGAGATTGGGTGATACACGATCCAGTAATATTAAAACAGACTATCACGGCAAGTAACACCCATCTCAAAAAGAAAGAGCTTGCAATATATTATACAGATGCACATAAAAAATATAAGAAATATAATTATAGATTCTTATGGTGGCATTCACATCATACTATGCAAGCATTCTGGAGCGGAACAGATCTAGATACTATAGATGAATTTAAAGAAGGCGATTTTAGCTTTGCTTTAGTTGTTAATTTAAAGGAAGAATACAAATGCAGAATATCTGTATGGGAACCTATAGAAGTTCATGAAGATGTTGAATTAGAAATTGTAGATTCTGATAAGAAAGACAATGCAATAGATAAAGAAGTAAAAGAGTTGTGTGAAAAAGAAAATGTTTATACATATGGAAATGGCAATATGACTATATGGGGTAAAAATAATCAAGCACAATCACATAGGTCACATCTTTCTCAGCAATTAGGAACTTCTCCTTTATGGGAATTAGATGTTGATGAAAGTTCAGATAACCAAGAAGTGTTAGAGTATTTAATAGAAAAAGCTGATGAACTATTGCAAAAAATGTCTTATGGCGAAGAAGGCTTTAAAGGAATGTGTAAAGAGTTTAAAAAAATTAATACTAAAATGAAGAAAATAAAAGCTTCATTTAAATTAGATATTCCTAGGAAAGAAGAAGCTGATGCAATATACACTTCTGATCCACAAGACTTTATAATACCTTCAAATCCTGAAGATAATGCAGCAATCATGGACTTAAACACCTATTTAAATGGATTGGCAGGTTTTCATGGCTATTACTAAAAAAGAAAAAAAACTAAAAGCAATAAGAAACAGGGTGTGGTATAAAGAATGGAGTGAAATGATTGAATTATCAGATACTTCAGATATCACATCTGTACTTATGAAGGTATTTAAAGTTTTAGATAGCAAGAAAATATTCATGTATCACAGAAGTATGCTATGGTCTTTAGAGAGTCTACATCAGGCTCTCAAGGATCATGGTAAAGATAATGATGTTGAAAATATATCTAAAACAATAAAACGCTGTGGTTATGAATACAGCAAAGAGATAAAGAAGCTAAGAAAGAAAAAACAAGCACTTAGAGCAAGTGAAAGGAGGTTGAATTATGGGGATGACATCCCGTTTTGAAGGAATAATAAACAATATGCATGAATATAATTATCATGTATTGGGCTGTGGAGCAATAGGAAGTTCAGCTGCTATTCAATTAGTAAGAATGGGAGCTGCAGATGTTCATTTATATGATTTTGACAAAGTTGAAGATCAGAATATTGGTGTTTCTCAATATGGTCACAGTCATTTAGGAATGAATAAAGTGGATGCTTTAAAGAATATATTACAAGATATTAATCCTTATGCAAAAATAAAAGCAAATAATCACAGATTTGATGGTTATGAAGAAGAAGGTAATGATATAGTAATATTAGGCTTTGATAGTATGGCGTCTAGACTAGAAGCAATTGAAATTATTGCTAATGAAATGAAAGCTAAACCATTTCTTGTAATTGATGGAAGAATGGGAGCTGAACAATACCAACAATATGCATTTCAGAATTTAACTGTAAATAAATATAAAAAGAATTGGTATTCTGATGATCAGGGAGATCCTGAACCATGTAGCATGAAAGCTACAAGCTATTGTTCAAATATGGCTGGAAGTTTTATTGTAAATACAATAAGAAAAGTGCTGACAAGACAACCTTATGATACTAAATTTTATTTTAGTTTTCCAATAATGAAGCTTGGAATAAAGTAAATAAATTCGTATATTATAAGGCCAATTAAATAAAATAAATTCAACCTAGGGAGGTAAAAATGAAAGTATTATACTTTGACGTAGAACGAGGATATCAAACTCTTGGATCAAAACAATCAATTAAAACAATGTTTCAATATCCAGTATTGAGTCCTTCAAGTTGGAATGAATTTCAATCAATGATTGCTAAAATCTATGAAGTAAAGAAAGAAGAAATCAAACTAGATGTAGGTGGTTTAGAATTTAGCGAAACAGTTGAAAAAGTTACTCCAAAGAATAATTTAAGAGTAGATGCTGTAGTGATTGATACATTTTCTGAACTATCTAAGAAATATCAAAGAAGTTTAGTAAATAAAAATACAGGTGTTATGAAGCTTCAAGAATGGGGCAAATTAAAGAATAAACTAGATACATGTTTAGAGTTTATTAGCAGAATACCTGGCGTAGTAATATGCACATGTCACAGTAAACTACAAACAATGGATGATGGTGGTTCTAAAATAGTTCCATATGTAGACGGATCAACTAAAGAAGATATATCTAAATGGTTTGATTTTGTATTTTATACAACTACAGTTACCAAAGGTAATAAAAGAGCCTATAAATGGGTTACTAATAGAACTGAAAAATATGACCACGCTAAAGATAGAACTGATTTATTAGATGAAGTAATGGATCAAGACTATCAAGCAGTAATAAAAGCTGCGCAAACTAAAGGTTTTGAAAATTGTAGAATATTAATTATAGGTTCTCCTGGAAGTGGAAAAACATGGAGTTTGAAAACTCTAGTAAAAAGTAATTCCAGTGCACCTAATGAAAGACCAAATGTAGCCACTGATTCATATCAAGAATCAAATGGTGTTACACCCGTAAACTAATCAAATAATCATGGAGGTTATAGAATGAGAACAATGACTCTCAAAAAAGGTGGGACTGATTTCAGCCCTGGATGGAAACAAGTAACTATATCAAAAGCTCAATATGGCGATTGGCAAGGTACTAAATATCTAGACATATGGTTTGAAGGATACCCTGAATCATTAAATGCAAGAATATATGCAAAAAATGGTCAAAACGGAGAAGAGTTCGCTATCGGTCAAGTTTTCAGATTTGCCAATGCTGGTATATCTGGTGGACTTGAAGGAGCTGATGGAACTACTGTAATGAGAATAGACGATGAAGCATCTAATTTAATAGGTAAACAAGTAAATGTTTATTTCTATAAAGATGGTGATTATTCTAGAGCATTAAAGCAAGTTGCTCCAACTGTGTTTACTAATGACGTTGAAGGATTCAGCGAAAATGATGTAACATTTTGGAAAAACAAAGCTGAAACATACTTTAAAGATTATGTAGCTACTAAAATAGCTAATGGTCATGATACTAGTATGACGGTAGATGCTACTCAGCCCCCATTCTAAAAGTTTCGGGAGGAGAAGAGAAAGGGAGTTTACTATTGTAGTAGGCTCCCTTTGTCAAAGGAGAATTATGCGGTTAACTGAATATTTTGATTTTATTAAAAGAACTGATATAGGAATAGCATCTAATCCTAAACCTTTAGATTATTATTATTTTAGTCCCTGGACTAAACATAAAAGACAAAGGTATTTATATCAGTGTGAATTAAGAGGTAAAAAACCTGTAAAATAGCTTAGCTGGCATACCTAAGGCAGAGGAGAGAAAGGTCTAGACGCTCATTATGCAAAGTATGCCAACATTTAAAATTAACACGGGAGGCAAATGAAAGAATATATAGCACCTAATGGTAAAGTATATGCAACTAAAGAATCTTATTTAGAAGATACTATTACCGAATTAAGATCACAACTTCAAGAAAAACAAACATATATAGATGCGTTAAAAAATGTATTAATTAAATGTAGAAAAGTATTTGACCAATTAAATGGTGATACTATAACATCGCTTAACTATATGAATAGATTATCAACAGAGATAAATAATATTATAGGAGATGTAAAACATGATTAAAGAGTTTGCATTTAGTATATCTAACAGACATCATTTTCAAGATAATACAAAAACAGCAGATTGGATGGGCTTAGATACTAATACATTTGTATCTTTGTATGATTATGATGAATATGTAATAGAATATTATGGAAGAAATAAAACATTATCAGGATTTGATGGTCCTATATATATGCCAGATGAATTTCTTTTAGATATAGATGGAGCTGATCCAGAAAAAGCAAGAAGAAAAGTTGTTGAATTAACAGTATTATTAAAAGAAATGTCTATTCCTTATAGACCATATTTTAGTGGAACTGGGTTTCATTTAGGAATACCAGGAGATGCTTTCAGATGGAAACCTTCTAAAGATTTACATTTAAAAGTTAAACATGCACTTAAAAATGCAGGAATATTTGAATTTGCAGATCCTTCTGTTACCGATAAAACAAGAATAATAAGATTGTTAAATACAAGAAATACAAAATCTAATTTATATAAAGTAGAAATATTTGAAGAATGGCTATATGACAGTGTTCCAATGGAAACTATTTATGAACATGCAAAGAAACCGCAAAAAATGTCATTAGATAATTTAGTTTGTGAACCAGTTTTTAATATAGTATCTAAAGTCAAGAAAGACGATAGTGAACAGGCAGAAGTGATAAGCATTTCACAGGGAAGAGCTCCAGATCCAGCACATTATACATGTGTACAGAAGATGTTAGACAGCGTGCCCATAGGCAAAAGACATATGGTTGCATTAAGAATAGCATCTCATTTACGTTGGCGTTATCCTGAAGAAATCGTACGTTTATTAATGGAGCAGTGGAGAAAGCAAATCTCTCTGCCTGATTCACCTTTTACAGAAACAGAAATGTCTAATTTAGTAGAAGGATGTTATACTGGACATAATGGAGCAGGTTATAGATATGGCTGTAATGATCCTATTATGGATGAGTTTTGCAGCACTCAATGTTTCTTGTTCAAAGCTAAAAAGTCTCAAGATACTATGGATGCAGAAAAGATGGAAGATGCTTTAATTGACTTTTATAGTGACAATAAGAAGCCTATTAATATAGGTGCACCTTATGGTCAAGATTTCCCTGTATATCCAGGTGAAGTAGTTATATTGCAAGCACCTCCAGCTAGTATGAAAACTATGTTATTACAAAATTGGATGGTAGATATAGGTAAACCAACATATTTCTTGGAAATGGAAATGTCTCCAAGACAGATATGGTCTAGATTTGTAATGATAGCTAATAATTGGACAGAAGATCAATTAATCGAACATTATAAAAATGGTAATGGTAAGTTAAAAGATCAGTTTAATTGGCTAAAAGTAGATTTCTCTAGCCCTTATCCTAATGAGCTTGAAAAACGCATAATAACACAACCTGTAATGCCTGAGCTTGTAATTGTTGATCACATTGGATTATTAAGATCTAAACAAAAAGATAATAATATGAAAGTAGAAGAAGCATCTCAAGCATTAATGGAAATTGCAGTAAAACATAATATAGTAGTATTTGCTGTAAGCGAGATTAATAAATCAGCGTTTAAAGAAGGTATGGATATGGCATCATCAAGAGGTTCATTTAGAATAGCTTATAATGCTAATAAACTTCTATCATTATCACCTTATAAAAATAAAGAAACAGGCTTGATAGAAATGTTAAATGTTAAAAGTGATAAAAATAGAGAAAAAGAGTATCTTAATGTTAATTTAACAGTGAATAATGTGAGGATTACAAATGAAACATAATGAAATGTTAGAAATGATAAATCACATTTTTGATCAAGTGCGTGATATGCACACTAAAGGTCAAAAAGAATATGCGATGGATGAAGATAATGTATTTGCTAATTTTGAAAGAATAGCAGAACAAACTAATTTTGATAAAAAGATGGTATTGTGGATTTATCTTATGAAGCATATAGATGGAATAGCCTCGTTTTTAAAAGGCCATAAATCTCAAAGAGAGAATGTTGAAGGAAGACTAACAGATGCTATAGTATATTTATGTATACTATGGGCTATGATAGAAAAGGAGAAATAATGGGCAAAATGAAAGCAGTTTGGGCTAAATGGGAAGAAAAGTGGAAAGAATGGGAAAAAGATCATTATTTTCATTCATTAAAAGAATACAATAAGCATAACCAGGAGGAAAATGTATTACAACACGACAAAAACAACAGCAAACAAACTAAAGAAGTTCGCAAAAACAAACAAAAGACAAGATAAATTAATTTTGGAATTGTTTAAAATAAATCCTAAATTAGAACTTAGTCCGTTTGAAGTGCAAACAGCACTAAAAAGATTAAGATTGTTAAATGCTCCTATTACTAGTATAAGAAGAGCTATGACAGATCTTACAACACAAGGCAATTTAACTAAAACTAATACTAGAAAATTAGGGCCTTACGGCAGAGATAGTTTCTGCTGGAAATTTAAAGCATAATTATTTAATCGAGGGTAGTGTGGTCCTATAAAGGAATATCACTAAACGTTTGGAGGGGAGAGATTGGAATGTCTCTGTGTAGATTAGTAATTAGAGGAGGAAAATGATTAAGAAAGAATCACCATTCGCTATAGAAGCAATGAATCAAGCTGTAAAAAATAAGAAAAAGAAAAAACGTGTTACTTATAAAGATTATGTTGATTCAGCTTTAAAATCTTCAGATAATGGAAGATGTTGGTGGATTTATGATTGGCTTATGATGAACCGTTAGGAGGCAATATGTTAGAAAAAAGAGAAAGACAGTTGTTTAGATGTACTAAAGCTGAACTTGTAGATACTATCCTTGAATATGAAAGTAAATTAAAGGATATGGAATTAGATGATATGCTTGTAACTATCAATAAAAAAGGACATTTAGAAATGTCTTTAGAAGCTGATAAAGCATTATCTAAATTTAATAAAAGATTAAAACAATATCAAAAGGAGGGGTATGACTTCGATAAAATCTTCAAAAGCAAAGGGAAGAAGACTTCAAAATTACGTTAGAGATTGGCTTAGAAAAATCTTTTGCGATACAACAAAAGTTCCTCGATTAAAAGAGGATGATATAAAATCACAAACTATGGGAATGACTGGAGAAGATATAGTATTATCTCCAAGAGCTCAAGAAGTTATACCATACAGTTTTGAATGTAAAAATCAAGAAAAAATAAGTATATGGAAAGCACTAGAGCAATCAGAAAGTAATGCTAATGGAAGATGTCCTGTTGTGATCATTAAAAGAAATAGATCTAAGACTTATGCAGTTTTAGAGTTCAGGCAATTTGCAAAATTAATAGGGAGTGATTATGAATGATTTAATAAATTCATTTAAGAAAGATGTAGATAATTTGATAAAAGTAGCAGAAAATTCTAAGCATTATCCAGATGACTTTAAAAAGACTGTAACATATCTACATGATTGTTTTGCTTATTTACTAAGCTTAATTGAAATTAACGATCAAGAAAAGAACTGATAGCAGCTAGTCTCCTTAGCTAGTTAAAACAAAGATAGGGCCTGGTTAATTCTGGGCCTTATCTAAATAAATTTAAAGTATCCTGCAACATTGCTAGTTCTTTATCTGTATATTTTTGAGTACCTATTACGTGTTTTTTCTTACCTTTATCTATTTCTTTATCTTCTTTTGATGTAAAATAAGGATCTACAAAACTTGGAGCAATAGTTCTTATTCCTGCTAATATACTTTGTTTAACTTCTCCAGGATCTTTTGTAGTAAATGCCATATATCTAGGTTTATATAAAGAAAGCTCTTGACCTAACGCTGTCCATGCACTTGTTTGCCCTTGAAATATTTTAGGAATAGTAGATCCAAAAGTTCTTGAAAACTGAGGATTAAGAAGACGTCCTAATTCAAAATAAGGATTATATTCTTCAATTCCGCTTTTAGGAGCAGCAGATGCAAATCTAGTTCCAGCTTCTTGATAAATAGTATGTAAATTAGCATTATCTTCATCACTTAAATTAGCATGTACAGCCCATTGGCCAAACCTTATAAGATTTTTTATATCACTACCTGTTGGACCAAATAAACGTCCTGCTGGTCCCATTCCATAAAAAGCAGATTCTTTTCTAGTAGTAAATGCTTTTAATTTCTTCTCATAATCCTGTTCAATTGCTTTTATTTCTCTTGCCATCATTGATGCTTTTTGATCTGCACTTGCAACTCTATATTTCATTTCTTTTAATGGCTCAGCATTTATTTTATTAAGTGCTTCTAATTTAACCATTGTAGCATCAGACAGTATATTTTTATACTTTGTTAAATCATCAGGCTCACCAGCAAAATACCAATAATAACCTTCTAAGAAATCAGCAGTATCGTTTTGTATAAGATTAGTTAAATCAAGGTTTGTAAGTGGAGTTAATATACCATAAATAGTACTATAAAATGTTGCTAATCTATACGCTCTCCAAGCTTCAGGAGTATTAAATTGACGTCTTAATACAACATCACCTCCAGCTTCAGAAAGTATTTTTCTTTGATATTCAAAAAAGTTTATAGAATAAGTACTAAACTGACCTAATACAGAGCCTATAGAAGTTCTTAATGCTTTAGGTTTAGCATATATAGAATAATCATAATGTAAATGCTTTACTGCGTTAGCTGCAAATCTAGAAGATCTAGCAATAATTTCCTGTTCTATTTTTTCTTCTAATGTTTTGCCTTTGTTTTTCTTAAAAGCTCCAGGATTTGTTTCTATTGCTTTCTTAATTAAAGAATTATCTCTAGATAAAGCTTTATAATGCATAGCAAATGCTATCTTAAATGTAGAAGCACGGTTAATTTTGTTTTCTACTTGCTGCATCAGCCAACCACCAGCTTTAAGAAGTTTTGAATTTTCAAAGGAACTTAAATTGTCTTGTACCCAACTACTTTCTACTTCTTCAACTCTTTTAATGCCATTTTTTTCAACTATCTTAGTATTCATCAAGAATTGATTTCTACCAGACATTTCTTCTATTTCTACAAAAAATACACCATGTCGTTTCATTTCTTCTTGAAGAATATCGTGCATTTTTTCACCTTTAGACCAAGTATTAGCTTCGGACATTGCTTTTCTTCCAAAATAAATAAAGTTCTGGAAAGACTGTGTTGCATTTTTAGCAGCAGATCTAATATTAAATCCAAGTTTAGATAAAAACTGCCAACTTGTTAATGCTCTTGAAAATAAATGTAATTTAGAATCTTTTACATTCAACCCTAATGCAGCAGTATGAGTATCACCTATATATCTTGTCATAAATTCCACATGTTCATCAAATCCCTTACCTTCTAATGTTTGTAATTTTCCTAAAGCTTTAGTTAATACATTACTAGCTCTGGAAGTGAAATTAAACCTTACTACATTTTTAACATACTTATCTAATACACCGACTACATCTTTACTCATATAAGTTATTGGAGTAGATCCTTTAGGTAATGCATGACCAGACATAGATAAATTATCTTTTACTGTATTATACATACTATCAATATATTGACTAATTTCAGTAGTTTGCCCACTCTTAAATTTGTTTTGAGCTAAATCTTGACTGAATCTACTTAATGTAGGAAATATGTCTAATATTTGAGTAGGTACATAGTTCTTTTCAGGAACAAGGCTATCATATATATCTTGAAGCTTATTTTTCATATTGGCAATTGCAGAATCTTTGCCCTGAGTTCTGGTATTAATATCATTAATGGTATCTATATAGTTTTTTAAACCACTTTTTAATAATTTAAATAAAGCAGGAGACATTTCAGAATGCCATAAATGTGCTGCATTAACTAGATTTGTGCCATATTTAGCACCTTTTCCTCTATCTAATACAGAAGGTCCATTTTTATCATAATTCTTGTATATTAAATTAGGATCTCTAATCAGCTCATGAAAACTTTGAAGAACATTTAATCCTTTATCTGCTAATAAAGCATCTCGAGATAGATTTTTGCTCCAATATGCTTCAGCTTTAGCAGGATCATCAATTTGCAATTTTTGAAAAACATTTTGTCTTTTCCTAAGCTCTTTCATAGCCTGATTTTTAGATATATTGTTTTTTTGAGCTATTCCAGCAATACTTAGTTCACTACTCAAGTCTTTTACTATTGTATCTAAATTACTCAAATGTCTTTCAAGATTACCTCTATACCTATCACCAGCTATACTTAAACTTTCAGAATATTCTTTAGTAACAGGATTGTATTTCATAATATTTCCTGGAAGCTTAAACCATTCACCAAATAAGCTAGGAGCTTTTCCCAGTTTATTCTCCATCCAATCAATCTTTCTCTTTAGCTTGTTTAATTTAGACATTGAAGGATAATTAGTATCATAAGTAAAATCTTTACCTGTAATTTCTAAAAACAATCTTTTAAAATAATGACTACTTCCCCCAGCAGATTCAGAAATCTTTTGTAATCTAGGTTGTTTAGCCCAATGATCTAAAATTTCATCAACCTTTTCTTTTCTAGATTTTACCTCTGCACTTTTAAAAATATTAATACAGCTCATATACCCCCTTTAGCAATCTATACTGCCGTTTTGAATTGCTTTGTTAGCATTTATTTGTTTTAAATCGTTTATTGTTTCTCTTTGTGTCCCTGATTCAGTAAAAGGATTTTTATGCACTTTAGGAACATCTACATGTAGATAATTCTTTTTAGCTAAATCTCCCAGCATAATTTGCAAATCAGTAGCAGTAGCTTCATTCCACGATTTCCACCCTCTTATTCTTGGATGCATACCAGTATAATGATTTGGAACATATCCTACAGGCATAAAACCTCTTTGAGAATTTTTAAGTACTTCCATCATTGCTCCAGGATTTACAGGTTGATTACTTAATTGATAATTCAACCCAAATACATCATCTGCCATACCAAACATTTTCTGAAGATTAGGATTAACGTCTACTTCTTGAATTGTTCTAGGAGTATAAGGCTCAGACCAATCTCCATCTATTAATGCTGCAGGGCTAGAATATAAATCAGCATTCATTTCTCTGATCATTTGCAATGTCTGTATTTCATCAAAATCTCTTGTTAGTTTTCTTCCGTAAAACAAATTATGATAGTAATTATTATTTTGTGCAAAAATTTTAAATAATTGATTCTTGTGTAATTCTGGAATTAAGTGATTAGGTGATTGAGCTATAAATCTTAATCCTAACTTAATCATTTGAGATGATCCTATGTGATATGAAGGCATTAATGTTCCATTAAAATAAGATATAGTAGTTTTATTTTGCTCAGGAGCCATAATCTTCCAAAGCAACAGCTTGCCTAAACCATCATTAACTCCATCAAATTCCATCATACCTTTATCTTGCCAATGAGAGTATAATCTTTCTAACATTTCCATAAGGCGATTATTTACTCTCTGTTTATCCATCCAGGCTTCTTTACCTTTTCCACTATAAACTTTTCGATTATAGTCTCGTACCATTTTTTTGTATGTCCTAACATGCTGTTCCATTTCAAGCATTGTTTTGCCACCATTATGATTAGGATCAATAGATAAATTATTTGCAAAATTATGCAATATATTGCCCCATATCATATTATTTAAATGACTTTCATTATTTATACCTGTAAATTTAAAAGGACTATTTTTAGCTTGAGCTTTAGCTATTGTAATTAACTCTTTATAATTATTGTTTACCCAGTTTCTTGCCTGATCATAAGTTTTAAATCTTTTATGACTATTATTGCTATAATTTCTTAAAATTTCTGTTCTAATTCCCATAGCAACAGTATGAAGCATTCGCTTAGCTATTTCTGGATTAGTTGTAAATTGTTTCTGAGCATCTTCTAATAATAATTTATGCTCTCCTATTCTTGATTCAATTGATTCTGCTAAATTAAAATGACCTTTTTCCTTTAGAGAATGCATTGATTTAGTCATACTTCTTATTTTATAATTTAAATAATTAGTAAAACCAAGTGTTCTAATATCATTTTTAGTTTCTTTTAATAATACGTTGATAGCTTTGCTTGCATCATTAGTTAAATCAAACTCTTTAATAACTCCTTCAAAAGTGCTTAATTTAGGCCCAAATAGCCTATTATTATAATCATCTAAAGTCATTCTGTTTTTATATGTAATTTCAGCCATAGCACGTTCAAATGGAAGTAAATTATCCATTCCTTTTCCTTTCATTGGCCTAGCACTATTCCCAAAATCACCAAAAGGATCAATTGTTGGTTGATTATTTTTTGCTATAAATATTTCATCTAATCTTTTTAAAGCAGAATCATTTCCTTTGAACTTATTTCTTAACTTATAATATACTCTATTCCCGATTCTTCCCATTGTATGATCATAATCTCTTGTATAACTCAATATATCATTATATCTTACAGAGCTTCTTTCACCATTTGTAAATACACCTGTTCCTAACTGAAGCATTGTCCTGTAAGGAGTTAATAGCTCAAATAACATTTCCATTTCAACAGAATTGTCTACTACTTTACCACTAACAGAATACTTATCTGGACCTTTAGCATTTTTATCATAAGATTTTTTAACAAATAATCCTGTATATTTTTCAGCAGGATCAAGTTTATCATTTCCAAATAAAAAGTTCTTTTGCCATTGTTTAGAATCAGCATAACGTTGCAAATTATAACCTGTATTGGAATCAACAATATTTTGTATATCTCTTGCTAATTCAGCAGCAATATCATCCCATTTATCTTTATTTAATGCAATTTTTTCAAATTGTCCTAATTTAAGCTCTGCGCCTTCCCCAGCTTTAATAGAATCGTAATTCTTTACATATTGCATAACTCTTTGCATTTTAGTAATAACTCCACGCATAAACTCTGCGTGAGCTAATTTTTCATTATATTGTCTAATTGAACCAGGGTTTTCAGTAGTTGGAAAATCCATAGTTTCAATAGAAGTTTTCTTAGCTTCACCATCTACTTCTATTTTAGATACTTTCCCAGAAGACTTTGTCCAAGAATCAAGAACATCTTTAGGAGTGTTCCACCAGAAATTAATAACATCAATATCAAAATCTGCTTCAATTCTCATTTTCATATCCCAGCTATTTAATCTCGCTTGATTTCCTACTTCTTTGCCTAATATTTTTCTTAATCCAACAACTGGAATATCTCCAGGCCTAGTACTAGGTGTTCTATGAACAGCTACAGCTATTGCTAAGTCTCTACCTGTTTTACTAGAAATATATTCTAATAATTTATGAGTAACATCTAAAGTTTCGTTATTAGCTATATTTTTCTGACCTTTTGTATTCTCACTTTTATTAAAATACTCTATAATTGCATTTTTAACTTCTTTATTAGACGCTAGATCGTTCCAGCTAATTATTTTATCAAAATCCTTAGTATTATGCTCAATAATGTTTAATTTATTCTTATCAACTAATTTATATCTATTATTAAAACCTATATCAATTTGTCCATGCGTAAACAAAGTTCTTTCGCCAGTTTTATTATCTGTAACAAAAACAGTGTTTCTTAAACGAAGATCTTTTCCTGGTAAATCTGGCACAAGTGGAGCTTGACTTCCAGACTTACTTTTCATACTCATCACAGAATCGTCTAAATATTTGCTTCTTAGTTGATTTTTATAGATATCTGCAAAAATAGGACTAAAAACATACCCTCCGTTATTTATCCATAAATCGAATGATTTTAAAGATCCATTATTTGTAGAAGATTTATTTAAATAATGAGCATGAGCTAAAGCTTCTAATGGGTTGTTAGGATTGTAACTTTCAGCAACTCTAGAATCCCATTTATCTAATTCTCCTCTTAATAACCAATCAAACATTGATTGTCCAACAGCTTTATCATGCCAATTTGTAATTTGATAAGGAAGAGTTGCATCTTTGTCTGAATTTTTTACCATTGTAAAAGATATTTCATTAGTTTTGATTTTTGTTCTAGCATCAATTCCTTCAGTAGCTAGAAAATCTCTCATACCTTGTCCTTCCCCTATCTGATAATAATCAAACTCTCCTTTTACAAATTTAGCTCCTGATTTTACTAATACATAATCAAGATTTGGATTCTTTTCAAAAAATGTATTAAAAGCCTCATGTGTAGTCATTTCAGTTTTACCAAGTAAAGGACTGGCTCCTAATTTAGCTATTACTGGTTTTAATGCTCCAATACCATCTATACCACCTGATCCATATACAGCACTAAATGCTTTAAATTTACTAGGATTAACTACCATCCATGAATCAGTCAAACTTGAATCTTCGGTTTTTCCAAATACTAATCTTCCTTGAGAATCTTCTATTTTGTCAAAACTATATTTTCCAGCTAATTTAGTTCCTTGTAAACTATTACTTTCTATGTCTATTTGTTTTTTAGCATCTTGTAATAAAGATAAAGGTCTATCTTTTGTATCAAACATTTCATCATGCAATACAATGCCATTAAAATCATTATTTATCAGCTCATCAATTGCTCTACTGGCATCTTTGTCAATTTTATAATCTTTATATAATCTATTAACTGCTTTTAGTAAGTCAGGGCTTGCTTCAACTCCACTTACATTCGCCATCATTCTTACTCTTCTTAAAAGTTTAACAATGCCTAATGGGCTTTTGCCGTCCATATTAGTTCTTAAATAAGAATACCAAGATGGCCCTAGTTTATCCATATACATATAATTTAACATAGCTTCAAGGTAAGTTCCATCGGCTTCATCTGTAGATTTTTTCCAAGTACGAATTTCTTTTTCAACAGTTTTTCCTGAAGCATCTACTTCACTTATTGTTTTGACTTCTATTTTTTCTTCAGCAAACTTTTTCAACCTGTTTATAATATCTTTTTCACCAGAATGATCTTTCTCTGTTTTTGCAATAAAGTCTATAAATTTTGAAGCTACATCATTTAACTTTCTTTTAGGTACAGCAATTGCCCATTTCATATCTCCAAACATAACGAGAAGTTGTTCTCCGTGAGCTTGAATTGCAGTTTTTCCTCTTTCTACATTGTCAAATTTGTATTCTTTATTAATTTGTATATCTTGACCTGCTAAATCAGCTATAAGCATTTTCATAGCAGATTTGTTTCTTAATATATTAGTAGGAATACCATTTAAGTTATAAGTAGTGCTAACAATATTATACTCTCCGTTTCCTACAACAGTATCCATTAGCCTAAATAAAGAATTATCAGCCATTTTTGTTTCGCCAGCAAAAATACCAAAACCTTGCACACCCTCAAACCTTTGAAAAGTTCTACGTCCTGCAATGTTTTTAAACACACCTATAGCATCATCTATTCCCTGTCTCAATATATTGAAATCTTTAACATCATTAATAGATATTATCTCTCCATCTTTTTCAACTCTCATTTTATTAACGATAGCTCGTAAAATACCTTCTGGAGTGTCCATAGCTGGGTTGTAAGTCCATTCGTCAGTCATATGATATTTTTTCAAAAAGTCATCAAAAGATATACTTGTATAAACATCTACATCGTTTAACTTTCCAGATTTACTCATAGATTGCAGTTCATTAACTCTTTGCATTATAATGCCTTCGCTTAAATTTTTAGGGCTAATAAATTCCATAGCTGATCTAGCTTGATCTATTCTATTTTGAACATCTTTATGTGAAAAATCAAATTTATTTGATATAGGATCATATAATTCAAACCTAGCTAACACTCCTAATAATGATGTTGTATCTTTAGATTTACCAAAATATTGTCCTAAAATGCTTGATAAAAATGCTTTTTGATCAGCTGTATAATCTACATTATCTCTATATTTCATAACGGTATCCATAAGCTGTTCATGTGTTATTTTTAAATCAGCAGTTTCTATCATTTTTAATCTATTTATTGTATGAACTAAAGTAGCAGGATCTAATTCAGCTTTAGCTGTAATTTTAAATAAACCAGCTCCTGTGTTTTGATCAAAAATATAAGGCTCTACAAACTTCTTATATGTTGCCATCATATCTTTTAAAAAGTCTAATGGAGCTACATTGGCGTGTTTTGCACCCATTTCAACTAGATTTTTTAATACAGGGTCTGTTATCATATCTAGCTTAAAAGCTCCTTTAAATGTAAATTGTGCTACAGATGGATTAACTCTTAATCCTCCCATAACTTTATTTATTTGAGGTAATGCTGCAACTGCTTGAACTACACCTACTATATCAGCCATCTCAAAATTATTAGCTTTTACTAAACCTGATTGAACCATAAATTCAATTACAGCCCTATCTCTTCCCATTAAAGGCACAGCTTTACCATTTACAACTTTAGATCTTAATTTTAATCTCCTATCTAATGCATATCTTGTAATAGAAGACAAGAAAGTTGCTACATCTACTGTGTTAGTATTGTTAAAACCAACTATACCATTATCTCCTAGTAGCTTAGATAATTTAATAACTTCTTTTGCTTGAATTGTTTTTGTTCCAGCAGTGCCTTCAACCATAACACTTGCAGATTCTGGATGTTGTTTTAATACAACTTTAAATGCATCTACTATTTGTTGCAATCTACCTAAATCTTCTTTTCTTCCACCTTCAACTAAAATAGTATCAAATAATAAGTTGTCTGCATTTTTAAAATGTTGATTAATAAATTTCCTTAAAAGCAATCCATCATGGTCAGTTCCATCTTTAGGATCACGCCATAATCCAGCGTTATTGTCCAAATCCCATAGCATTTTATGTATTTTAGTAACACCATGATAGAAACCTTGAGATTTAATAAAACTAGCAGATAGACCATCTCCTATTCTAACTAATTTACCAGCATCTAATACAGTCTCACCATTATACCATATTTTATTTAATTCTGTATTACTTTGCATTAACGTTTTTTCAGTAACATCTAAAAGTTTTTCATCTACATTTAATAAATTACGATTAGGATTGTCAGATTTTCTTATAGCTCCAATTTCGTGCAATATATTTACTGCATTGTTAAACTCTTGTAATGCTTGTAATCTTGCTCCTACAGGTGTTTTATTAAATTTTATATTACTTAATACTAATAGTTCTTTAGCCGCTGGATCATATGTTAGATTTGAACCAGTTAATTGATTATAAGAAGTAACAACTGCCTTGGTGTAAACATCCTTTATACTTTCCCAGGCTTTTTGGTTAGACCTAATAATAATATCATCTATATCAGATTCAAACTCAATTCCTTTTCCTCCCATAACATCAGTAAATTCAGAACTTGAAAGTAGTTTTTCAAACTTTTTAGCTTCTGTTGATGTAATCTCATCAATACGTTTCATTCTCATTCCTGAAGGAGCTAAAACTGAAAATATATTATATAAATAGTTGTATATTGGATGATCATTTTCATTGGCTTTATTCTTCTTTTTAACAGTAACATTTTGCCCTTCTGGAACCATTAAATTATTATCCTTAACAAGTTTTCTTATTAAAGAAATATCTTTTGTATCTGAAGCTTTAATAAAATTAGCATCAATATTAACTTGATTCATTAAACCTACTAATAATCTATTATGAGCAACATCTCTATTTCCAGTAAAAGCTAGCAAGTCACTTAAATCTTTGAATTTTTCATTGAATGTAAAAGGACGTTCTGTAAACTCAACAGTATTTCTTTCCCCTGTAGTGGCATTAGTATATTTTAAAACTCTTCCTTTTTTAGTAATAAAGCCTCCTACTAATGCTGAAAACACTTTGTCAGACAATCTAATATTTTCATCACCCCATATGCTGTATACATTAGCAATACCACCTAAAAGCATTCTATGTGATGACTTGATAGTATCTTCAGCCATTTCTCCTAGCCACATTTTCCACCAAGTGCCATTCCATTCAGTTCTAAAATTATTCATCATTTTTTGAAGCAAATCAGCACCTTGTTCTTCAGATAATATTTTATTAGTAATTGGATCTTTAAATTTACCACTAACTAATTTATTTATATCATCTACAGAACTAATGTATCCTTTAAATTTAGAATCTGTTTTTGCATTTAAAAACTTTTTGCCTCCCAAATCCCAAAACTTTCTTGCTAATAAACCGATAGATTTTCTATCAGTAGCACTAGTTACATCATAATTAAATGTTCCAGTTCTACCACCACTTTCTTTAAATATTTTTTGTAAAGCTGGAGTTACTACACCTTGAGTTTTTCCTCCAGGTAAAAATCTAATTCCTGCAAATAAATTACCTAATATAAAAGCATGTTTTGCTGCACCAGGAAGGTCTTCTACAGGAACCTTTCCTTCAAGAGCAGCCATACCTTGCAAATAAGTATCTACTGTTGCAAATATAACCCCTTCTTCGATTCCGTGACCTAAAACTTCTGCAATTTTATTAGTAGTAGTGTTTCTAACACCTGCTCCACCTACCAAATTACTTAACCCTATAGCAAGTTTTTGTTGTAATTTTGTTATAGGAAGTGCTCCACCTTTAAATGTTCCAACTCCTTTGTGAACTAAATCCATTAATTCATCTAATTGTTTTGTTGTTAATTGCAAACTGCTTAAACCTTCTTTAACAGTATCGCGAGATGTTAATTGAAAAGATTTAGCCCACGCTTCTCTCGAAGCTGGATTCCCTGGTTGTCCAACATTTCCAATTGAACGAATATCATCTGTTATATCTTTAAATTTTAATTTTCTTTGATTTTCAGAAAGCTTGCCCCATTTAGTTGCTCTTATACTTGTAAGATAATCATCTATAGCAGAACCCTTGCCTGCTAAGTTATTAGCAATTCTTTCAGAGCCTTCTTTTGCAAATTTCTTTGTAGCTCCTTGAATCAGTTTTGTGCCTACAGCCCAAGGTCCAAAAGGCATAGCAAAACCTGCTAATCCACCAACACCAGCAGCAATAGATCCAGCTGCAGTTGGAGTAAATTCTCCACTTTTCATAGCAGCTTCTAATTCTTCCCTATCTGCCCATTCTCCATATCTTGCAAGATTTTCTAAATGATCGTCATAGTCAATAAGGCCTGGAATACCAAATAAAGCTGTATTAGCAAACTCCCAAGCTGCTCCACCAGCCATTTCCCATAAATTTTGACCTAATGCATTATCAATACCAAATTTATCATCTGGAATTGCTTGTGCAGAACTTATATCTTGTATAGTTTGAGATAAATAATCTGTGGGAGAAAATATAGGACTATTGTCATCATCAGGAATAACCATTTGATCTGCCATTGGAAAAAATGAATTAGCTTCATCTTGTTGAGCACTTAGCTCTTCATACATTGAGTCTATTTCAGAATCTGTAAAATTTATGTATCCTCTAGCACGTAAGTCGTTTTTAAATGCTTCTTTGGCTGCTAACGTC
>CEPE01124686.1_pt1 | contig 22257 bp, 6 predicted proteins | sample 530531 | NCBI WGS metagenome assembly CEPE01 (sample SAMEA2620273, study PRJEB7988) | marine metagenome | biome: marine biome (ENVO:00000447); feature: deep chlorophyll maximum layer (ENVO:xxxxxxxx); material: "saline water (ENVO:00002010), including plankton (ENVO:xxxxxxxx)" | depth 80 m
TCTGAAACCTCTCGCGCTGTCGAAGAGGTAGAAACTGTATGTACTCCATCTGAATACCAAGCATTATATAAAGGATGTGCGACTGTAGAAGTGTCCGAATTAGCATTTAAGTGTGTTACTAGAAATGGGAGTGAAATATTTGATTCTCGACAAACATTTGAAGACGTATTCCTAAGTCTTGGTGATTTATTACAGCCTCCTTTTTTGTTGCAACAAATACAAGAACAACCTGAAGTCGCATCTGATGTTTGTGACTTACAAGATCAGGTTCATCTTCGCAAATCTATTTTGTCACAAAAAGATGCTGACTTAAGTGGTGAAGAAATAGATGAAATTATTAATAAAGAAAAGCAAAGAAAGAAAAAGAAACTATTAGATGCGATTGATACATTAAATCAATATAAAGCTGGGGCACTGGCACCATCATTCCCCGACTTGTTTGGTAAAAATGGGTTAATAAAAGAAATGCCCGAGCCAATTTTAAAAATATCTGAATTAGCTATCGGCGCTGGTTTACAGTCAAGTCATATTAATTTTATCACGGATGCAAGCAATTATTATACACGTTTATGGGGGCAGCTTTATGGGGTTGACGAGGAAGGAGAAGAACTTGAAGAACTTAACAGCGTAGATCCCAAAGATATATACAATCATTTTCGAGGACAATACTCACAGGAAAACACTGACACCGCTGGAGTTGGTGCCTACCAGTATGGATATAGTTCAAAAGTGTTGGACAATATAGCCGAGGAAGTACTAAAAGAAGAGGAATTACAAGAGGGTCTAATATCTTTTGCAAATGGAAAAGAAACATACATATATCAAAATTTCGGCAAAAACTTTAAAAAATCAGAATTTCAAGATGAACTGGCTGAAACATTTTTTGATGGATATCCATCTCAAAGTCAAGATACTTTTGATGCTATATTGGATTTTATAGAAGACAAAGATGAAGAAAATGGGACACATGCTGAAATATTTTTTGATGCAGAAAACCCTCTTATTTCTTACTCGGTCGTAGTATATCACGAAGGCGGCTTGACAGACATTGGCACTGACCGTCTTACTGAAGCTATTTTAATCAAAACTGAATATAGCGAGGACGATCAGGTAGAAACTAAAGAAGTTGTGTATAACTATGGTGAATATTTTGGCACTACAGATAAATCCAATTTAACTGACAAATTGGCAGACAAAGATTGGGAGGGTCCATTAAACGGTGACACCACTGTGCAAGAAGGAATTGTAAAGCTTGCCAACAATGATATTGGTGGTTTTATTGGAGCTTTTGCTTTAGGATCAGGTGCGGCAGCAGGGGGTGCTGCATATCTTTTATCAGGACCGCTATGGTCAGGGTTATACAGTGCGGGTCTCGCCCTAACCATTGGACCCTTGATGGGCTCCAAGGCAGCCTTAATTGCCACCATACTCACCGGAGGTATTGCTGCTGTCGTTGCCACTGCTATTTTGGTGGCAATTTCATTAATAGCAGTTTATTACGATGGCAAAGATATAGCAAAAAGAATTGTCTATCCAGAGCCTCAAGGTGGGTTTGTATATGTGTATGATATTATTGTAAGTGATAAAAAAGAAACAGTTATTGTTCGTGAAAGAAGGGTCAAAGAATCCCTTGTGATTAGAACAGAAAGTCTTAAATCACCGGATTGGCCAAATGATATTGTAAAATATAGAAAAACCTCGGAAGTTCCTTATATCTCTTCTACATCAAACAATAATAGATTAACGGAGTATGTTCAGGACTATACTTATGGAACAACAACATCATTTAATTTAGGTATCAAACAAGAAAATGAACGATTGACACCTATTAGTTTCCCTTGCGACAATGATGAAAACACAGATCAACTGGAAGCGATACTAAGATATGATAATCGACTTATCCCCACTTCCCAGAAAGCGCTAGCACAGTTTGTGCATAAATCTCTTAATATTAATTTTCCAGACGTTAAGAATAATTCTATTATAAGCGACATAGTTGATGAAATTATCAATGGCAGCGCTTCTAATCGTTTTGGTTTCTATGATGACCCCGTGTCAGAAAAGTTGGTTGAAGACACAATGTCCCAGTTGATTGACAGGATACAAGATAATTCGGATGAAAAATATTGGACACCTGGGTACACAAATGGAAATTTTTACCTTATTGATTTTGCAACAGATATATTGAATTATTCAAATTTAAAATCTGATTTTCAAGCATTAAATCAAGAATTATATAATGCAACAATAAATGGAGATTATTGTGATAATCTTCCTGTAATTAGAAGAATTAATTCTTGTCAATCTTTGATCTTTTTAATAAGGTTATATATTGTCGAACAAGCAATGGTGTCCATTCAAGTATGTGATAAATATGATTTAGAATTTATGGATAGCGAAATTTTCGCAACAAACACTTTGTCTCTACTTTACAATGATACTGTAAAATATCGCGAATCATTTTCACTTGATGTAGATATTTATAGCGATATATTAGAGGTTTCACAAAAATATTATGAGATTTTAACCCTCCTTGGCATAAAAGAGCAAATACCAGCCAAAACACAAGCAGATTATTTAATAGACATTATTAGGCAAGAAACAAAAAATTTAAAATCTTCTATTGTAAATACATTAAATCTTCAAGAAAAATGGAAAAATTGGGATGGATTTGTTAATAAACGCGCCATTCCAACTTACGATGCGCCATCCAATGTTGAAAAAGATGCGACACAGGTATACTTTACGATGCCTCCTGATAATGCAACGTATTCATATTATGAACGTTATGGTGAGAATTATCCTGGTAATTTCCCGCCTACAAAAGAAAATTTAAGACAATTTGCAGAAAATGCCCTAGATGAAGCGGAGGAAGCAAACACTTTTTATAAATCTCTGGCAGGGGGAATTCCTGAAGCCGAACTTCAAGAATTAAAAGATAAACTGTTTGATGCTGCTGATAATTGGTTTTCTGCATTTGAATCCGCTGATATTGAAGCAGATTTACTTAAAGCCCCTGCGGACGGTACTGGCTCCGAAGTTAGAAAATTAGTCGATACCATAGAAGTTTCCAGCATATTTGGAGATTATACAGCAAATTATGAGTTTATAATTACAACACAGTATCGCGCAGACACTGATCCCACCTACTATGATCCCAACAACCCTGAAGCAGGAGTATCGTATAAACCACGAGTCGATCTCGACATCATCGTGCAGTTCGATGGCAATTTGACACCCGATTATGAAGAGGTCGCCAATGCTCAAGGGATTTTAGACCCATTCAGCAATTACAGCGGTGGCTTTATGTTTGAACGATACGTTGATTATAAAGAAGTAGGTAAAGATAATATTATTGTTGGATTTACTTCGTTTTTAACACAAATAAGTTCACAAATATCTAATGGCACTATTGATCGTGACAAGTCTCTATTTGATATATATGAGTATATCAGATTTGGATATCGAATGGTTTATATTGTAGATCCAGTCCAAACAAATTTCACGCAGTATTCTTTCGATGGCGATAAAGCTTACCATGACACTGCGACTCTTATTCCAGAATTAATGGATCAGTTGGAAGACATAGCACAGGTATCAGAAAAACAAAAAGCATTTTCTGTAAATGGACAAATTAGATATTTTAATGAAGAACTGCTTGTCGCTAAGTATTACTCTTTTCCTATAGCAAATGCAGAGTGTGAATATGTTGATACAACCAAGGCTAATACGGGAACTAATATTAGCGTTCAAGAGTTTCTTGACACTATACAAGAAAAATACAACACTGATATTTATGAAAATATTAAAACAGCATTATTGGAAACCGATGAATATAAAATTGTTATAAACGATATACTGACGTTAAAAGAAATAATATCTTCATTGTGTATATATCAATATGCTGCTTTATCCGATGAAGATGTCTTTAGATGTAACATCGAGGGGCTTAGTTTGCATGATATTGCATCAAGGGCAAAATTATCAACATTACAAACATTTTATGCTTCTATTTATGGTGGAGGAAAAATATCGTACCAAGATCCTTTTACTAAAGATCTGAACGGAAACTGATATTTTAAAACTACTTATATAAGGAGCAAAGTTCATTGTCTGGTTATTCACCAAAACTTCCGTTATATGTTGATACAGAAGGCGGCTATGCGTTAAATAAAAACGTCATAGCGGCTATAAAACAGAATTTGAAAATGGTGGTACTTACCAATCCTGGTGAACGTGTAATGATTCCAGATTTTGGTGTAGGCATTAGGACATATTTGTTTGAAAATGCTACTCAGCAACTATTTGATGAAATAGAACAAAGAATAAAACAGCAGGCGCGAGTATACTTACCATATCTGTCAATTCAATCGGTCCAATTTTTATCAGAAAATAATGATTTCGACCAAATGCAACTTACGCCATCCTCGTTGGCTAATTACATGTATTTATCGATTAGATATACTATACTTTCTGCTAATATACAGGATACTTTAACACTGCAAATTTAATTATTTATAATAATTAAATTATAGGAGACACATTTTAGTGGCAAATAGAAGAGAAAATATAAAAATAGATTATCTTAGCAGGGACTTTTCTTCAATTAAAGAAGATTTGATACAGCACGCGAAAAGGTATTATCCAGATACTTTTAGAGACTTTTCTAATGCTGGATTTGGTGCGTTAATGATAGATGCTGTTTCTTATATTGGCGACATTCTATCATTTTATCTTGACTATCAAGCAAACGAAAGTTTTATCCTGACCGCAAACGAATATGGTAATCTTTTAAAACATGCTCAAACTGTTGGGTACAGACACCCAGGACCACGCTCTACTTTTGGAGAGGTTACGCTATATATCTTGCTGCCGCCCAATACAACAAATACTGGTCCAGATTTGTCATATGCCCCAGTATTAAAGGCTGGCTCTGCTTTTAACGCTGGTTTTGGATCTGCCTCACGGTTTACTTTATTATCTGATGTAGATTTTTCCAATTCAGACAACGAGGTTGTTGTAGCGACTACAAATCCCATTTCTGGAGTTCCAGCAGAATATGCCGTTAAGGCGTCTGGTCGAGTTGTTTCAGGAGAAATAAGGGTACAAGAATTTGTTGTTGGAAACTTTATGCGATTTAGAGATTTATTATTAGACAGTCCTGCTGTAACAGAAATTATATCTGTTGTTGATACAGAGGGTAGAGAATATTATGAAGTTGATCATTTATCACAAAACACCATTTATATTCCTATTGCGAATAACGATACAACAACAAATGTTCAAGCACCAACAATTATGAAGCCTTTTGTAGTGCCTCGCAGGTTTATTGTTAGGCGGACTGGTCCTTTTGTTGATCCACAAACACGTCTTATTTTTGGATATGGCTCTGATTCACAACTTAATTCACCTAGCTTAGTGGATACGAGAGATGTTGTTTTGGATCTTCATTCGAAAACGTATGTGACAGATAAAGCCATGGATCCAACAATATTGATTAAAGGTGACAAATTTGGCGTTGGACCCGTTAATACTACTTTAAGAGTTAGATATCGCACAAACACCGCCGCTTCTGCCCAAGCTGGTGCCGGTGCAATCAATAATGTTGTAGTGCCCATTTTAGAGTTTAAAAACAGAACTACATTATCAGTTTCAAAAGTATCAGCAGTTAGAAACAGTTTAGAAGTATATAACGAAAATGCGATACAAGGTGATGTGCGACCACCAACAGCAACGGAGTTGAGACAGTTGTTGATGGGAACGCAGGCAGCACAAAATCGTGCTGTCACGGCAGAAGATTATAAAACATTAATTTTATCCATGCCAGCTAAGTTTGGTGGAGTGCATAGATGTAGTGTAATACAAGACGTAGATTCTAATTTAAGAAATATAAATATATATGTTATAAATGTATCGTCTGGCGACCATCTAGAGGCAACGAACCTGACATTGAAAGAAAATATAAAAACATGGCTAAATACCAAGCGTATGATTAACGATTCGGTAGATATTTTAGATGCAAAAATTATTAATCTTGGTATACAATTTTCTGCCCTTGCTGAATCTGATGAAAATAAGTCAGTAGTTTTAAACAGGATAAACAGAAATCTATCATTATATGTGGGCACCAAGCAGGATGTTGGAGAGTCATTTAGCATAACGGACTTGTATACGGTCATTAATAGAACAAAAGGCGTGGTCGATGCTACTTTTGTAAAAGTGGTTCAAAAAAGAGGTGTTGGGTATGCTACAACCAATTTTAGTGTAAAAAATTACACTACACCAGATGGAAGATCAGTTAGAGCACCTAAAAATGTTATTTTTGAAGTTAAATATCCAGATGTGGACATAGAAGGAACAGTTAAATAATGGGTATAAAAAGATACACAGCAGACCAAGATAATACGATTACGAATGCTTATAAGCTCGATTTAACAACTCGTGCAACGGGCTCAAATATGGGGTTAGCTGATTCTTTAGAGGTTTTTCGTATTTATGGACAAGAATCATCTGCTTCTTCCGAATTGTCTCGAATTCTCGTACAATTTCCAGTAACTGATATTAGCTCTGATAGGACCAGTGGTGCCATTCCGGCTAGTGGAAATGTAAGTTTTTATCTCCGTATGTTCAATGCCAAACACCCTTTTACTGTTCCTCGTAATTATAATCTGATTGTAGCAGCAGTTTCTCGTAGTTGGGATGAAGGCACTGGGCTAGATATGGATGCGTATAGTGACAGTGGAAGCTGTAACTGGGTTGCAGCCTCGTCTGCTTCTGCGGGAATCACAGCTTGGACTTCGGCAGGTGGTGATTATCATGCTGAACCGAGATTTACTGCTTCGTTTGTGGATGGCACTGAAGATATGGAGCTTGATGTTAGTGATGTAGTTGAGCAATGGATAGATGGCACAAAGACAAACTATGGATTTGGAGTCTTTTTGCAAAATGAGTCAGCAGCTTCTTCGTCTTACACCAAAAAATTCTTTGCAAGAAGCTCTGAGTTTTTCTTTCAAAGACCAGTAATTGAGGCAAGGTGGGATTCTGCTACCAGAGATGATAGGGGTAATTTCTTTTATAGTAGTTCTCTCGCGCCAGCATCGGATAATTTAAATACACTATATCTCTATAACTATGTTCGTGGAAGATTGAGAAATATTCCGAATATTGGAACAGGAAAAATTTTAGTTAGTCTATACAGTGGTAGCGCAGATAATTCTGCCCCCAGTGGTTCAAAATTATTACTTCCGGTAGGAGGTGATGTTGCGGTAAATTTAGCGACTAACGCAACTGGCGGATATGTTTCCACTGGTATATACTCTTGCTCATTCGCGCTTACGGCTGCCGCAACACCATTAACAAAAGTATATGATGTGTGGCATTCTAGTTCAGTTCAGTATTTTACAGGCTCTGCAATAGAGCCAGAAAAGATAAATGCTAGTAGTCATAATCCCTACTCAAGATATGTAATGAACATTACAAACTTGAGAGATGTGTATTATCGTAATGAAACAGCACAATTTAGACTCTATACACGCAATAAAGACTGGCAACCAACCATTTATCTTAAGGCTAGTGCCGTTCCAGAAAACGTTATAATTGAAAGTGGTTCGTTTAAAGTTGTGAGAATTATAGACAATTTAGATGTTGTCCCATTTGGAACTGGAAGCGATAATCACACCGAGCTATCTTATGACACCAGTGGAAGTTATTTTGATTTAGATATGGACATGTTGCAAGCTGGCTATGCTTATGGGATTAAGTTTGCTTTCTACGATGATGTTGCACAAAGCTGGAATGAATATCCTGATATTTTTAAGTTTAGAGTAGAGGAATAAAATGTCAATTAAGGATTTTTTTAATAGAAGTTCACAAGTTATAGTATCCTCTAGTCTAGAACTATTGGCAGAAGACGCCGAATCACCAGGGTATATTGACGAATATAATCAAAAACAAGATATAATTCAGCCACATATAGATTTTAGCAAACCAGAAAATTTCGCTAAATTTGGTTCAGCGGCTGAATATTACGACAAATCATTAGAATATATTTATGGAGAGTATCCCTATGACGGGTCACTTAAAGAAAAAACTCAGTGGAGAAACCACGCATCTCTTCTCGATATTTATCTTTTTGACAATAGGTATCCGAAAACAACAGGGTATGCGGTTTTCTCCAGCGATGGTTGGGGTACATTAACTGGAAGCCGCTCAGGTGGATACGGAGCCCCAGCAACAGAAGATTACGAATATATTAATATAAAGGGCGGTCCTAATTCTGTCTATGGCTCGGCTTTGGGCACCGCTTCAATTGCAGACATATTTGATTCAAGGTCAAATATATTTGATCAAACCGTCACAGGTTCCTCTGGACCAGTTACAGCAAATCGTGAAAGCAACTTAGAGACCGATCTTAATAAAGGTGTTACAGTTGAGTTCTGGTTGCAAACTGGCTCATTGAGTAACACAATAACTGACAAACAAGTTATATTCGATCTTTGGAACGGCGAGGCATCTTCCAGTGCAGGATATGGTCGTTTACGCATTGAGGCAAGCGGAACTGTAGCGGGAGGAGCTTCAGGTCCATTCCTTGTTACGGCAATGTCGGGAACAAGTGGATATTTCCAACAAAGCATTGGAAGTGGTTTGGACCAAAACACGCTATCTAGTTGGGGTCACTATGCGTTTTCTTTCATTAATAGTGGCAGCACAATCATAACACGTCTGTACCACAATGGAGACCTTAACGACACTTTAACAACAGGCACCAATATTGGCAAGCTCCGCGAAGATATTGAAGCAAATATCGGTGCCCTTGTAGCAGCACCATCTGGTAATGTTTATCATAATACAGCAATTACAGAAGGCTGGGGCAAACTTTCTGGCTCTATTGATGAATTTCGTTTTTGGAAAACAAGAAGAACTGAAAAACAAATCAAACGAAATTATTTCACAAGTGATTTAGGTGGTGGCACTAATACTGATACTGCAAATCTCGATTTGGGAGTTTACTATAAATTTAATGAGGGTATTGTCGGTGATGATTCTATAGACAACACTGTGCTTGACTATTCTGGTCGTATTTCAAATGGAACATGGAATGGGTATCCTAGTTCAAATTCTCGTAATACAGGCTCGGCTATTAATTCTGCATCAGCAGGAACAGAGGAGTTGGATCCAATATTGCGACCATCCCACGCGGCTGTTGTTGCATTATCAGAAGAACTACAACTGTCTGGCTCTCTATGGGATTATGAAAACAATTCTTCGCTTTATTATACAATGCCCACATGGGTAATTGAAGAAGACGAAGGCAATGGCACCACGGGTGATTTAAAGAAGTTAACACAAATAATGTCCACTTATCTTGATAATTTAGACGTTATGATTGGAGAATTATCAAAGTTTAATGTGGCGAGCTATCCAAGTAGTAGCATAAACAATGAGGGACAGCCGCATAAATCTTTCCAACCTTACCCTTATGCACAAACCGCAGTTAAGTCTTTTGGTATGGATGCGCCTGAATTGTTTTCTAATAGCAATATTTTAGAATATTATAGAAATCGTGATGAGACAAAAGAATATGAAGAAGATCTTTACACGGTCAAAAATTTAATATATAACAATATTTATAACAATTTGGTTGACATTTATAAAGCCAAAGGAACAGAAAAGGCTTTCCGAAACCTTATAAGATGCTTTGGTATAGGAGAGGATTTATTACGCATTAATGCATATGCAAATAATGACACGTATAAGTTTGAAACAAAACGCCGTGCAACAAGCGTCAAAACAAAAGCAATAAATTTTAATCACATAGATAGATTTGCTGGAACTGTATATCAATATGCAGATACATCTAATGCCAATAGTGTTTCTTATATATCTGGTAGCTCTGGGCTTGGATATGAAGACAGCTTTCCAATAACAATTGAAACTGAAATTGTCTTTCCTAAAAAAGTTGACAGATCAGAGGAATACGCCTCAACACAAGAATTTGGAAGCTTAACAGCGTCTTTATTTGGTGTACACACCGCACAGGGCACAAGCCCCACTGAAACAGATTTAACATGGGCATCATCCGATATTGCCAACTTACAAGTTTTTGCTATTAGAGACACAAAATATTCAGACGATGTTAAGTTTATGCTCACATCGTCAGTGCCATATCCTATACCCGAACTTACAAGCTCTTTTTATCAAAATACATATAACAATGAAAAATGGAATTTTGCAGTAAGAATAAAACCACATGGATATCCCCAATCGTTTGCTAGTGGTGCTCTTGATTCAGAAAATAATTATGTTGTTGAGTTTTATGGCGTAAGCTACATTGCAGATAGGATGATAAATGAGTTTGTAGTAACTGGCTCTCTCGCCAAATCCACCGCAGAAAATTTCTTAACTGCTCCAAAAAGACTATTTGTTGGATCGCATAAAACAAACTTTACTGGCTCAACTCTGCAATATAGTGATGTAAAAGTAACCTCTTGTCGTTATTGGTTTGATTATTTAGATAATGATACTATTAAAGATCATGCCATAGATCCAAACAATTTTGGACATATGCGTCCAAGCCGCAATTCATATCTCTTAGAAACGGACTTGCCCAATGCTGAAGTTCCAGAACTTGAATCGCTCGCCTTATACTGGGACTTTCAAACTGTTACAGGTTCTGATAATGGTAGTGGTGTTGCAACAACTTTTGATGGCAAGTTTACCGTTGAAGATGTAACATCTGGTTCACTTTCTCAAATATCCCGATATGGTTGGTTGGGAAAAATTCTACGCTATCAACACACCGCTCGCGGCGATGCTTTTCCTATTAATTCAACTGGCTCAGTAGAAACGTTATATTTGTACTCTGGAAAGCAACAGCTTCCCGAGACAGTATTTGGAGATGATAACATTCGTGTATTATCGCGGGAAGAGACAGAAGTCTTTACAAAGGAAACAAGACCCATTAAAACCTATTATGCTTTTGAGAAAAGCATGTATCAGGTTATATCTGATGAGATTATAAACTATTTTGGTTCAATTGTAGATTTCAATAATTTAGTTGGGGAACCAGTAAACAGGTACAGACCAGAATATAAAAGCTTAAAATATCTAAGACAATTTTTCTTTGAAAGAGTAAAAAACACTCCCGATTTAGATAAGTTTGTTGAATATTATAAGTGGGCTGACTCAACTCTTGAAACGATGTTAATGCAGCTTGTTCCTGCATCTGCACAGGTCAGTGATGGCATTGATAATGTCATTGAAAGCCATGTGCTGGAAAGAAACAAATATCATAATAAGTTTCCAACATTAGAATTTAACACACCAGATCCCGAAGGGTGTGCAATCAGCATCAACAAACACCTTTATGATTGGGAACATGGACATCGCCCACTTTCTGGATTAGAGTCAGACAACTGTCTATATTGGAAAGAACGTGCAGAAAGAAATGTGTCACCAATTAATAGTGGAGATGCCAATGTAGATTCTGATAGGACTAGTATACTTTCGGCATCCCTCCAAGTATTGGAACGACAATGGTGTACTCCTTATCGTTATACAGTAGATAAATCAAAAGTTCTTCATGGCGGCATAAACTATTCCGAAAACAAGAAGACAAACTTTTATCGTGGAATTAACTATCCTCATGGACCACGCACTTCTATTGGTCTTCCAGTAAATGTTTTAATTGCATTCAGACCAGATGTTACGGGTCTGAAAGACTGCGACGATGATTTGATACCAGAAGAATTACAAAAAAGAAAATATACGTTTGGAACAAAAAATGCACGAACAAATGACTCTGGTTCACTTGATGGTATTAAAGGCGAAATTGCCATGCCATTCAATATTTTATCTGCCTCCGCAGGAATAGGAGGATATAACAAGCAGGTACAAAATAGATATCTCTCTGGTTCTCAGTTGGTTAATCTACATAGTGATGCATATGGTGCCACAAACGAAACACCGATGCAAGGTACGTTCACCGAAAAATATGTTGGAGGACATCAGCATAGACACATAAGATTGAATAACTATGACAGCGCAAGAGTTGGTGGTGACGGTCTCGCCAGCACTAACAATATTGATAACCAATATACCAGACCAGAAGCGTGGAGATTGTTGCTCGGCGGCGGACCACTGCCTACTGGCGCACTTGGTTTAACTGGTCCTGATTATGGTGGCCCATATCCAGATCCGCAAAGATATCGTGCCTGGTGGTGGAGAGAAGAAACCGCAAAACGACCTGTTAACATAAAAAATATTTTGCAAACAACAGCATCAGTTGACTTGGTGTTGTCTGGTGCTCTTGAGCACGGTCCACTTGGTAATTATCAAAAGACCTATCAGATTGTTCAATCCTCTGGTCGTAGCACAAATAATTTCTGGTTTAATAATAATGGTGTTACGCTTCCTGAAAGATTTGCTAATAACAACCCAAAAACTACAAACGTTCACACTTTGGTTGCTGTGCGACCTACAACTGGTGGTCGAGCCCGAGGTAATACATTTATACCAATGGCAGGCGCAGGCTCTGGCACACCGGCCACTATAGCTGCACGCAAATTAAGCAATCGTTATGATCCATATCAAAATGACGTTCCTGCTGATAGGACAGTGTTTCCACTTCCGAGCAGGGACAAGCAGCATGCAGTGATTGTTGAACGATTCTCCGCTCCAGGCGGTCCAGAGATTAACTCTCTTGGTTTCTTGGACGTGATGGCGGCAGAAAAATCGGTTTATAATGCGCTTCCTTATCGGAACCTTTCAGTTAGGGGATCGGGCTCTGGAGAAGATGTTAAGTTTGCTGCCGCTAGTGAACCAATCAGTGTCAGCGATCATCTTGGCAACCGTAGAGGATTACGCACTCTTTCTAATCTTCATACGGGACGATTTGGCTCTGATGCAACATATGGGTCGATTACAGAGGCAAATTATGTAACATCGCCGTCATATTATAAAGATAATCGTAATGCTCGATTGAGAATAGAATATTCGCAAGATCAAGGTTACTTTACAGCATCAAATTTTGATACTTGGCACATACAACATCCAATTCCTCAAAATGATTTTCAATATGCATGGATTAGTGCTTCTATTTCAAATAATCCTGCCGCACAAGTAACGGCTTTTGGACACGCTCCAAAATCAGGAAAAATTTCAGGATCAGAGGGTTTTGAAGAAGCAATATCCTTTATGATATCAACAACTGACAACTACGAGGCAGTGGTAGCTCATAATGGACTCGCCGCAAATCAAAGAATTGAGCTTGATTTTGTAGGACTAAACACGCTTGTTTATGATCCTACAGGATCTGCATTTAATATTCTTTCAGCTTCTGTCGCCAGCGCAGCGGGCTATCGTAATTTGCAAATTGCAACTGGTGGTGTTTATGTTAATCCAACGGTGAACGAGGGAACATTAATTACTGTTGATCCTTTTAACTTATTAATGATCCATAGAAATGGTCCTTATGGACACCCAAGCTGGAAACAGATAGATCATAAATATCATCCCCTTGTGCGCCAAATGCGTGCGAACAATACGATCTCCACCATCGATCCAGAAACTCTCCCAAATCGAACTCGATTCACATATAAGGGATATCACTGGGAACAAGGAATTCAACAAACTAATGACAGCATTTTTGGATATGAATCTAAAGGCAAATTTTTTGCTGAAGCTACTCAGGATCGCTCCGTATTAACATATCATGAACCCGTTCTTCTTCAAAAATTTAAAGTTATGGACTTTAAGTATGCAGACAGATCATCTTTCGCCTCAACAGTACAAGACAAGGCATTTAATATTAGGTCTACACACGCAAATCAGAAAAAGTTTTTTGCCAATTCAAAATTAAATGATAACTTAAATGTAAATGAATACAGAGACAGTAGTGCTGATATTGTTATTGAGGCATCATCAATTATCGATACAGACACGCCACTTTTGACTGCTCGATATGCAGAGTCGGTATATCCCAGATCTATTAACGTGTATCGCTCGCACATTAGACAAAGAACTACTTTTGCAAACGATTTTTGGAGAGACGACAGGACAGAACGACAAGTAATTAATAAAGAAAACTCTCAAGGCATTAATGTTTTATCTTCAAGCATGTGGCCATTAGATGCCCGTTATGATTTTGCCAATACATCTTCACCCGGTGTAAAAGCCGGTCGCCAAAGCCGAGGAATTAATTTGGGCGATGGCCCGCAACTTGGCGGCGGTGAAGGAGAATTACAGAATTCGTACAATTTAGTACATAGTTTGGGTAGTCAACAAAGAACGGTGCTCGTTCCGGGAGACCCTCCAACGTCCACGACATACCTAGCGGCAGGCTGTGGAGATCGATATACGGGCGGTCCAGTCGATATTACTGCTTCAGCTACCTACAACAGAAGACAAACGTTGCCAACTGGCTCTAGTGCTCGTTCATATTCTTCTTTTCTTGGTAATGATAACGTTACAAAAGTAGATGGTGTTATAGTATTTACAGGTGATGCACCTTGGGACGCAGCACGACAAGCCAACAAATATCCATTTTATGACTCATATGGTGAATATGTCGAAGAAATGAAAAGATATGGTAAAGACTATTCGATTGTTCCTGAATATCGTATGAGCGAACGAATTGACGACTACCTTATAAACAATGTTGACAAATTTAATGACTCATCCGTGTTTAGTCTTACGGGAGGGCTTGCAAACACAACAAGTAGCAGTGAAGAAGATTTCTATAAAGTGTATAGTCATTCTGATTTCATGAAGTATTTTACAGTAACGCACGATAAACTAGATGACATTGGTTTATCATTAGACGAACTTACTGTTACTTGTGAGGGGCTTTTAAAGTTTTTACCGTATGATGGTTTTTACCCAGCATCAAGAACACTTCAATTAGCAACATTATTTTCTAAATCATATGGAGATAACGTTTATTGTCGCCGTGAAAATCCCACAAACGGCGCATTGGACGAAGACTATCCGCAAGCTTATTTTAGACCATTTTTAACTCCGATGTTTGCACCAGGGATTCTTTATAATACAATAAAATCAGGAATTGCTGTAGATTTTCCAATATTAACAGGATCAAATGCACTGCCTCAACAAAATAATTTTGTCACGGCATCGATGAGGTCATTCGGTGACAACACCACCCTGAATTTTAACTATCTTATTGCTAATGATAATTTTTCAACTCGCATTCCGTTCGAAGCTTTGGTGGAGCCAGAAGAACATTTAAAGGGTTTTAACATTTATGATATGGAAGTGCATCCTTCATGCTCAATTAATGCAACTGCTTCTTGGGATGGACAAGGTGATTCAAGATACAAACGAGCTATGAGCAACTTCTTAGCAGAAACCCCTGAGTTTTTCTTGGACAATGGAACATTTACATCTTTTTTCTCTAAGCCTGTAGAACAGTGGAATTTTGTAAAAGACCGAACTTACAAGATGAGGGTCAGAATACAAAAATCTTTTAAAGGAGCTAAGAAAAATACCACAAATAAAGTTATTCAAGACACTCCACAAATTGTTTCTGGAACAGAAACTATGTGTATGTACAGTAGACCAACTGCCTTTGGTCCGCCCACCATGGGAGCCATTGGCGGCTACACTGACGATGGTCAGGGCACTGATGTCCCTGGACCTGATTTAAACTATGGTTATGGCGGCGGATCTTTGGAGGGATACAACGCTCCGTTTACGCCACCCTATTATGATGGCGCAGCATGGGCTGATATGATATATGTACCTGATAGCAATAATCCCACACTTGAAGATGTGTTAGCGGGTATTACCACGACATATGTAAGATATAGTGGCACTGGAAGTTATGCTTGGCAATCAACAGCACAATCCGGTTCTTTTAGTGGCTACAACCCCGACCCTACCTTCGGACCAACTGGATCTCAGCAAGGAATAAATATAAACAACAATACTGCTCAAGTCTCTGCATCTGTTAATCTTTTTGGTAAATCCACTGGGCTAACTCAGTTAAATCGATATCAAGGTTTTGAATCGAGCAATACTGGTCAATGGGTTATTCAGACCAAATTTGAAACGCCAATATTGAATTTTATTGACGTGTCGTCATCGGCAACAGTAATTGAGAATGATGGCGAATGTTCTGGTGGCGCAGAGACAAGACCATATGGAATGTGGCATCAATATGGTCGCCTTCCAACAGGAAGTGAAGGAATTACCTTACATATTGAAGATGATCCAACACCGCAGATTGGAGCGCACTCCCTTGCAGACGCCGTAGGGTTTGCAAAAACTAGTCAAAAACTTGGCAGAGTGGCTGAGAAGAAAACAATTAGAGAAGCAGTTGTTGCTGTTCCATTTTACGAAAGTCTTCTTTTTAACAGAAGGGAATTTTTCCCTATCGAAAGGACTGCTATCGAGGTGGCTCTTGGTAAAAAATCAGGCGGCTCTACTCCATCTGGAGCACCAAACACTACCTTTACTTTAACTGGGGAATCCATTACACAAATGGTTGAGTCAATGCAAAAATACGTTTTCCCGCCAAGCATGGATTTTATTTCATATCCAGATAAAGTTAATCCTTTTGTTATGTATATTTTTGATTTTGAATATGATTTAAATCAGGAAGATCTTGTTGATATTTGGCAAAACTTACCACCACGTATTGGTAGATCTTTCCAAGGTCGCTCATCTTTTTCATCTCAAGATCCAGATCTTCCCAACACTGGCGTAGATACAGCCCACATCCATCAGATAAAACAAATAACACACAAACTTGATTTTGGTCAACTATTAAATAGGGAAGACATTACTGCTAAAAAAAGACCGCCGATTCAATGGATGGTATTTAAGGTAAAACAAAAAGCTAAAAAAAGTTACTTTAGTAAAGTTGTGGAAAAGAATACACGGACTTATGCGCCTGATATCGCAAGCACTATAACTACATTTGATCCAAAAACAATGGAGATTCAAGGTGTATCAACGACCACTCCTTTACAGCCGCTTGCACCCAATGCTATCAACAAAGGAATAGATACACTGGAGCTTATTTCCGAGGGTGCAGGAAAGGGCGGAATTACAGTAGATAATATCGAGGCAGAATACTATGACCCTGGATATAACTGGCCATATGACTTTTTCTCGCTCGTTGAATTAGTTAAGGTTACTCAAGAACTTAAATACACAGCACCAGAAGAAGTATTAGAGAGTGGTGGCGTACAAATAGAGCCAGGAGACAGATTCGTAACAAGCAACAAGGGAGCAGAAATAAATATTAGAGGCAATAGCATGTCTCCAGGTCCAGTAGACACTTTCAGCGAAAAATACGCTACCAAAAACAACGAGCTTATACGTACAACATTTGAAATGGCAGATTCTTCTGCACCAATTATAGTTCCAAAAATTGTTGCTTGGTTCCAAGCAGTGGAACAGCACATGTTAGACGTTGGTTCCACCATGGCGATGACTGAGGGTGTACGTTACGTTAAACACGATACTGACAATTTCTCCACAGATGTTTTTGGTACTATAGTCACGGATCCAACAAACGAAAAAATTAAATATCATATAAAAGGAGTTTATGATCCACACCCCAGTCCAAAAACAAGCACTGGGTTGGACTGGAACTATACTATTTCTAAGATATTGATCTAATTAAGATATGGCGTTTTTTAATAAAAAAGAAGAAGTTATTGATTTGCAGCTAACCCAGTATGGAAAGTACCTACTTTCTATGGGTAAATTAAAGCCCGTATTTTATGCATTTTATGATGACGGTATAATTTATGACTATGAATATGCAGGAATTACAGAAACACAGAACGAATCAGAAGGTCGAATTCAAGAAGAGACTCCAAAACTAAAAACATTTTATAATTTTCACAGTATTGAAGATGATATTCAAAGAGCAGTTTCTGTTCAGGAATCTGGAGATCCAGAATTAGCACAGATGATGCTACAACAAACTCCTGAAAAATCTCAGATTTTAGTTAATCCGCTTGGCAATTCAGACATGGCTAGCGATAAAGCGCCTGCTTGGACAATATCTTTACTCGGTGGAGAAATTTTAACAGGTTCCACAACCTCAACTTTAACACTAAGCGGCTCAGAGACAGTTCTTAATATTCCACAAATTGAAACTGAGATAAAATATGAAATTGTTGCTAAAGACTCGAATACTCTTAGTACAAAAGAAATAGAAGATTTACACAATGAATATGGCACTGTTAGCAGTCTTGTTTACAATGAGAACGGCGATGTTATAACACCCAACAATATTTTGGATCTTTTTAATATTAAAGTATATGATGATGGATCATTTTTCTCCATAGACAAAGACGACTTGGTGTTTGAAATTATTGAAGAAAATGTACCACACGGAAACGATAATTTTGAAATTGAGTTGTTTTTAATTGAAGATGTTGATGGTGATGGAAAAATAAAAAACACATCTTTAGTGACAGAAGTACAACAAATGCGCCTTATGGTGGAACCAGATTTGGTTGTTGATGATATATTGATTGACATGGACCAAGCAAATTTACTTCCTATATCAAAAATAGATAGTAGTTTTGGTAATTATTATTTTGACATTGAACTGGACGATGAAATTGACGCTGGTCTTATATGCGAAAGACTTGAGCATGCTGATGAGGATTTATATAAGTTTGCACGAAAAGACTTTGAATGCCCCGATACAAGACAAGATTACTTATTTTCTAGTCCATATGAGCAGGGAGACACTCCAGCAGACTGCGAGGATGAATCATAATGTCAAACGGATACGGAATACCAAGTGACCCGTCAACGATAATGCCTATACAATCGTCTCAGGCACCAGCACCAACAAACCAGACAGCGCCTTCGCCTTCGACAGGACCGTTGCAACTACCAATGGGGCCTTTATCTGCACAAGATTTCACGCCACTGCCGCTCTCAAGTACAACTTCCCCCCAGACGACCCAACCGACCCAACCGAGCGAAACCGCGACAAATCAGTGTGGATTATTTGGTGATATGCTGCCAAAAGCATATATCGATAGGGTGTTTTTAGAAGAATCGCTTATAGACATAGACAATGATGGCACTGCTGAGTATCAGACACCGCGCATTACGGTAAATCTTAAACTTCTCGATACATTAAATGATAGCGGAGAATTTTCCATCTTAGAAGAGGCGTTACAGCTAACAAACCAAAACGGAACTGTTGACCTCAAAGAATATATAAAAGTTAATTGTATTCTGTTTACATCTAAATCTAGAGCAGATGAGTTTATTGAGCGCGTTGAAACTTTATACTATAGTATTGTACAAGGTATGCCAACAGAATATGTTAAATTAAATACTGACGTTAACGCTTATTTAACACTTAAAAATTTCCTTCCACCGCTGGAGGATTTTATTGATTCTGATTTTATACAAACAACAACTTTAAGCGCATTTACAGATTCATATGTAAATCAACATGGTGTAACTGAAATTGTTAATTCGTTTGATTATGAACTTGATAAATCTGCAATTATCGACTATCTTCGTGTTTTTGCTTTTGTTGAATTAGATACACAGAAACTTGGTGCTGATTTAATTAATGGCGAAGTTCCTGAAGCATTTAAGTGCATTGTAAGCCCTTACTCTGATCAGGTAGTAGTTGAAAATGCACAAACAATATCTGAACTTACTACCTTCTATACTGAAAGTGGTGAAGTTTGGGATCGATCATTTCATGTGCATGTTAACAACTCAGGTAACAAAGTCTACATGGAAGGAAGAAGCCATACCTCCACTACTCCACATGGTACATTAACAAAAAGCACAAGAGTTGTAAATAATGTTCAAGATTTTAGAATAAGAGATACGATTTCAGCCTTTATTGTAAATGCCGCATTTGCAGAATCAGTTCAAAATGAGTTTCCAGAAAAGAGTGATATCTTAAATCAAGCCACTGCTGACAAAAGTTATTTTTCTGAACTGTTTATTACAAAAGATGAAAATAGACATGCACGTTTTTATTTTGCATTTGATTATGGTGCATATATTTTGGACAACATTAGATATTCTAAACTTGTTTCGACAATGGGGCAGCAAACTAAACAAAAAATTCTGGATAATTCACAAATTGTGGGCTTTAATGTAAGCAGAGTTCAGGTGGAGGAGCATCCAGCAAGAAACAAATTTGTGTCTCCAATTAGAAATCGTATTGTCAATAATGCAAAAAAGATTCCCATTGTTAGCGGCTCTTTAGATGATCCAAATATAACTGAAATTAATATTATTCTTCCCAATCAACCAGGCACTGAGTTTGAAAAAGCTTTTATCCGACACTTTACTGGACTCGATGCCGAAATGAGAGATATCGAAGACGGCGCATATCAATATTCTGTCGATGCAGAAATTGTTGACGGATTTGTTCCCGTCCTGCGTGAATATTTGTCTGAATTATCCAGAGCAATTGCCGCCTATAAAATTTATGTTACAACATCTCAGATTCCCGGAGTATATGACCCACATGTAAGAAAATTTACAAACACTCCTGCAAACCCAAGCTCCGTGATTGTTAACGGAGAGGTGGACACCACAATGACTGGAGTAGAAATCATGAGTTCGTTTGGAGCGGGCGTTCTTGATTATATTATAAACACCTATCTTACTACTTTAGACTTATTTGTCGAACTTGACACCGCCGAAAACTCCATGCTGCCTACGAGAAGGGAAATGCTTGGTTTTATGATCGCAACGATAATTAGCCCAACCATTGGCACAATTGATGGTATTTTAATATTTGAAAATCTTATGGATCAGTTGTTGGCTCAAATAAATAATTTATTAAGTGTTGGCAGCGATTCTGTAGCAGTAGAACCTACCACGTCAAATCGAGCAGCAAATAGTATTTCCTCTTTTAAAGACATGACGATTAAAATTACTGAAGATTTTGAAAATACAATCGATGCAAGATTTTTGCATGAAAGTTATATTAATAATATTAATGCACAGTCTGGAGGATTTAGTGGATTAAATATTTATTACCCTCTTAATTTAGCCAATGCTCAACCCACTGTGACATCACCAGAAAGTGTAGTTATATCTGACATAGAAGAACTAGCACAAATGGGCGTCAGTATTTACGAGCTTCCTTCTGCTGGTGCTGCTATCGACGATTTGCTGCCGCTGTATAGTTTTGGTTATGCTTTTGATGCATCTAAGGTAAGTCCAGGCTTGCCTGGGGCTGATGGAATCACCACAGAAGAGGCATTGTTGGGGCAGGCTCGAATAGAACAAGAAAGCAAAATCTTGAGTCAGACCGATCTTAATGCTATCACTCCAGAAGACGCAAGTCCTTTTATTGAAGATGCCGTGGCTGAAAATCCTTATGCACAATCAAAGTTCGAACCGATAACCCAAGTATCAACAATAACAGACCCAGGAACAATGATTTCAGAAATTAAAACTAAAAAGAAAGAAAAAGGCTTCTCTCATGGTCCAGTCGATCAACTTGGGACAATGCTGCCAAAAGAAGAAGATAACGAATTTACTAATCCATTAGGTTTACAAGCCACTGTTGATGTGTTAACATCATTTAGTGCTCCTGTTACACCTTTCTGGCAAAGCACAACTGCTTTGAATACCTATATGCTACGCAGAGCAGTTTTTGAAACAAAAGAGATAGGGCAATTAGCATCGGCTGGTCCTAATAGTTTTTATTTGTGCCGACAAACTAGACGAAGTGATCTTGAAGTTGTTGATTGTTTTTTCTTGTTGGTGCCACCAACACACGGTGCTGCACCATTAGAACAAGGAGGGTTGCCAGGTTCTGGATTGACCAATCCAAGCGATTTCGACGCAGGTCTGCCACTTCTTCAAGAAAAAATCACAAGTGATAAGCCTGTTCGTTTTATAAGATTTAAAGGTACGGGGGCTGGTGTCAAAGCAACGTTTGATAGTGAGGTTTTAAATGTTATGCCTGAACAATTTGAAATGGCTAAGGCAACATCTATTCTTGAACAACTACAAGCTGAGTGTGAATCGATAGATGAACATATCAAAACGACTGTTTATGTTGAAGACGGTCTTAACAAATACCCAAGAGAAAGAACGTACAAAGACTTGACAAATGAAAAAGTACACTATAAGCTTGAAGGTCAATTTAGACCTAAAACAAATAGCCCTTCAAAAACAGAGTGGACATACACTATTTATAAAATAGTGCAACTGTGGGACAGTAAACCCCGTAAAGGAATTTTCTAGATGGCAGTTAAAAAATGTGATGAAGAA